>JAEEGI010015448.1_pt1 | contig 15901 bp, 11 predicted proteins | sample 8958751 | NCBI WGS metagenome assembly JAEEGI01 (sample SAMN16246545, study PRJNA631951) | gut metagenome | biome: gut microbiome; feature: rumen; material: KS-attached | host: Bos | place: Iran: Karaj | collected 2018-10
GCGGATATGCAGGGCTTCCAGGGCACTGGCCGTGGCCGCCGGGGTGGCGGAAGCGCTGAAGATGTAGGTGCGTGCCGTGTGCCGGAGCCAGTTGATGATGATCTTGTCCGCCGCGACGAAACCGCCGATGGAAGCGAGGGACTTGGAGAACGTGCCCATGATGATGTCAATGTCCTTCGTCAGGTTGAAGTGGTCGCAGACGCCGCGGCCCTGGCGGCCGAAGACACCGAGGCCGTGGGCCTCGTCCACCATGATGACGACGTTGTCGAACTTGTGCTTGAGCTCGACGATCTCCGGAAGCTTGCACAGGTCGCCTTCCATGGAGAAGACACCGTCCACGACGATGAGCTTGACGGAATTCTTGGGGCAGCGGCGGAGGCAGCGCTCCAGGTCCTTCATGTCGTTGTGCTTGTAATGGAGGGCCTTGGCGAAGGAGAGGCGGCGTCCGTCCACGATGGAGGCGTGGTCGCGGTCATCGCAGATGATGAAGTCGTTGCGGGTGAGGAGCTGGGGGATGACGCCGGAGTTCACCGTGAAACCGGTGGAAAAGCAGAGGGCCTCATCCTTGCCCACGAAAGCGGCAAGCTCTTTCTCCAACTGGACATGGATGTCCAGGGTGCCGTTCAGGAAACGGGAACCGGCGCAGCCGGAACCATATTGGCGGAGGGCCTTGACGCCCGCCTCGATGACGCGCTCGTCACCGGTAAGGCCCGTATAGGCGTTGGAACCGAACATCAGGACCTGGTGGCCCTCCATTTCGACTTCCGTGCCCTGTTTGCTCTCTATTTCACGAAAGTAGGGATAGACTCCCTTCTCTATCATTTTTTGCGGCAGGTCGTATTTTGCCAGCCTAGCGTGCAGTAAACCCATTTCACGTTCGTTTTAGTACGCTGCGAAGTTAGTAAAAATAATTTAAAATGCGTACCTTTGTAGTCTATAAGGTACAGAACCATGGAAGAACGCAAACTGAATTTCCTTGAAGAAATCATCGAATCCGACCTGGCGTCGGGCAAAGTGGACTCCGTCATGACCCGTTTTCCGCCGGAGCCGAACGGCTACCTGCACCTGGGACACGCGAAGTCCATCTGCCTGAACTTCGGTCTCGCGCAGAAGTACGGCGGCAAGACGAACCTCCGCTACGACGACACGAACCCTACGAAGGAGGATACCGAATACGTGGACTCCATCAAGGAGGACATCCAGTGGCTGGGCTTCCAGTGGGACAAGGAACTGTATGCGTCCGACTATTTCGACCAGCTGTACGAATGGGCCGAGGACCTCATCAAGCGGGGTCTCGCCTATGTCGATGACCAGAACCAGGAGGAGATTCGCCAGAACCGCGGCACCGTGGACAAGCCGGGCACTCCGAGCCCCTGGCGCGACCGTACGCCGGAAGAGAACCTGAAACTCTTCCGCGAGATGAAGGCCGGCAAGTATGCGGAAGGGGAGAAGGTCCTCCGCGCGAAGATCGACATGGCCCATCCGAACATGATGTTCCGCGATCCGCTGCTCTACCGCATCAAGTTCGCGCACCATCACCGCACGGGCGACAAGTGGTGCATCTACCCGATGTACGACTATACCCACGGCCAGTGCGATTCCATCGAGCACATCACCCATTCCATCTGTACCCTGGAGTTCGACGTACACCGTCCGCTGTACGACTGGTTCATCGAGACGCTGGGAATCTATCCTTCTCATCAGTACGAGTTTGCCCGTCTTAACCTCACGTATACCTTGATGTCCAAGCGCAAGCTCCTCGAGCTTGTGCAGAAGGGGCTGGTGAGCGGCTGGGACGATCCGCGCATGCCTACGCTCTGCGGTGTCCGCCGCCGTGGCTACACGGCCGAGGCCCTGCGGATGTTCTGCGACAAGATCGGCGTCTCCAAGCGCGACCAGTTGATGGACATCCAGCTGCTGGAGTGGTGCGTGCGCCAGGACCTGAACGCCCGGTCCAACCGGTACATGGTGGTCCAGGATCCGGTCAAGGTGACCATCACCAACTATCCCGAGGGCCAGGTCGAATGGTTCGACTGCCCGCTGAACCCGGCGGAGCCGGAGGGCGCCACTCGCAGGGTGCCGTTCAGCGGCGAGCTTTACATCGACCGGGCCGACTTCATGGAGGATGCTCCCAAGAAGTTCTTCCGCCTCAAGCCGGATGGCGAGGTGCGCCTCAAATATACTTATATCATCAAATGCAATGAGGTGATCAAGAATGCTGATGGTGAAGTGGTTGAACTCAAGTGCACCTATGATCCGTCCACGCATCCGGTCACGGGCGAATGGCGTTCGGTCAAGGGCACCATCCACTGGGTCTCCGTTCCGCATGCGAAGAAACTCGAGGTGCGCAACTACGACCGCCTCTTCACCCTGGCCGACATGTCCCAGGTCCCCGAGGACAAGGACTACAAGGATTTCCTGAACCCCGATTCCCTCATCGTCGGAAGCGGCTGGGCCGAACCCGCCCTCCTGGACGACGCCTCCGGCATCGCGGTCCAGTTCGAGCGCACCGGCTACTTCGTGAAGGACAAGGACTCCACGCCGGAGAAGGCGGTCTTCAACAAGACCACCGCACTGAAGGACTCCTATAAACCGGAGTAGTTTATTTCAGGAATAGCAGCATCAGTTTCCGCCAGCCCAGGCGGAGATGGTAAACGAAATTGCCCCAGGTCACCCGGCCCGGGGTATTTTCTTTCCCGGTCGGCGGGTGGAGGGTATATTTCAGGAAGGGGACGTTGCGGGCGTTGAGGCCCTTTCCAAGCAGGAGGGCGGGGTGGATGCCGTGACGGAGGAAGATGGGCTGGAGGCACAGTTGGTCGCGGGGGACGCCGGCCGAAAAAGCCTTCCACCAGGCTTCGTCCAGGGCACGGGCTTCCGTGATGTTGTGCCTCCGGAGAAGGAGGTTGTTCTCGTAGAGCCCGGCATGGCGGGGAAGTCCTTCGGCAGTCCATTTCCGGTGCAGCCGGAAGGCGGTCCGGGTATTGATCTTGTCCTTCAGGTAGCAATAGCGAAGTTCCTCATACACACAGTCCCGGTCGGGATGCTGAACTTGCGCGAAGGAGATTTCATCGGTGATAAGCCGGTCCGCGATGCGGTAGAATTCGGCGTCCGTAATGCGGATGTTCGCATCCAGGTATACGCTATATTCGTACTCCGGAAGGACCTGGTGCGGGAGGATTTTGGGATAGCGGGAGCGTGAAACCGGATCCGGACTGTCAAACGGAATCTTCCGCAGTTGCCACACGCCGTCCTGGCCGTCCGTGTCCGTGAAGCAGACATAGTCCCAGTCCGGTGCCACGGCGGCGGGCTGTTCCAAGCGGTCGTATCCGCCGGTCAGGCAGGTGTAAATGACTTTCTTGTTCATCGGCGGGGGAGTTTGACCTGGTCGCCCAGTTCTTTCAGGAAATCGTCGGTATAGAAGTCCATCATGCCCATGAGGGAGGCGAATGTCATCTCGCCGAAATAGAGTCTGCCCCGGACTTCGTAGAAATCGACCCGGACCTCCGGGAAGCCTTCGGAAAGCTTTGCGGCGGCTTCCAGCATCTGCGGCAGGGAGGACGGTTTCGGGAGGGAACAGCCGCCGTCGCGGTAGTGCCCGGTGAAGACCGAGGCTTCCGGGCGCGGCTTCCAGTCGAGGTCATAGACATTGACATAGACGGCGTCGGCGGTGCGGCCATGGCAGGCCCAGATGCAGTAGGGTTTGCCGTCGAAGCACCAGACCTTGTAGTCGACGGGAACAGCCTCACCGCTGTCCAGATATGCTTCCGCAAGGATACAAGGGTCGATACTGTTGTAGTGCATCTCGCCGTGACGGTAGCCGTATTTGACTTTCAGGGCTTCATCCAGGGCTGCTGCAACGGCCGCCCGGTCGGTCCCGGCATCGACGATGTGCGTGGAACCGCTGTCGTGGTTGCACTTGAGGACGAACTTCTCCGGAAGGATATCCCAAGGGATGTCCGCCGCATGTTTCCAGGTGCCGAGGAGGGGGACGAGCAGGTCACCATAGCCTTTTTCAGCCACATAGTCGCGGACTTTCACCTTGTCGGAAAGCCGGGTCCACTCGGAGGTGTCCGAGAAGCACATCAGCCATTGGATCTTCTCGTTGATGTCCCGCGGATGATCCCAGTCGATGGTGTGTCCGAAACGTTTCTTCCATTCCCGTTGCACCACCCGGTCGTGATGGTGGTTCAGCTCCCATTCATGCCATTTACGGCCCAGGAAACGGCGGATTTCCTTCCGCTCACCGGGTTTCAGGCCCACGAGCGTAAGTACGGCCGCGGTTACACAGCCGGTGAGGACGATGCCGCCCAGTTTCGCCCATGCACTTTCCAGCGGGAGAAGACGGTAAAGGGCCAGATACCCGATCAGGATGGCCGCAGCGATGACAGGCCGCAGGTAAGCTTCCTTCAGGAATCGCCCGACGTCGAACCCGAATTGGAAATGCAACAGGATCAGTTGGATGATACGGCTCAGCAGGTCCGCCGCCACGAAGCAGATGATGATGGTGTAGGCCGGGTGACCGGCCTGGAACAGCAACCAGCCGGCGACCAGGCAGCCCAGGTACAGGACACTGAATTCGATCTTGTACCATTTGACGCGGCCGTAGGCGTTGATCAGTTGGGCAAGGCCGGCCGAGGTGGCCGAAGCGGCGGCGACGAGCAGGGTCCACCGGCACATCAGCACCGTTCCTTCCGGGATCCTGGCACCCAGCCAGGCGTTCAGGATGAAGTCCAGTTCGCTCCACAGGGGGAAAAACAACAATAGGAACAGGAGCAGGCAGATGCGGCAGACGCGTTCCGTGAGGGCGACGGAACGACCCTCGTTGCCGGCGCCGATGTTCTGGGTGATCTGCGGGGCGGCGGCCGTGTCGAAGTTCGCGATGAACTGGTTCACGTAGTTCTGGACCGTGCCCGCATAATAGAAGGCCGCATTGACTGTGGTGCCGAAGAACGCGTTGATGAGCATGTTGGAACCCTGGGAGCGGGCGATCATGGACGCGGAGGAAAGGAGGTTGTAGTTGTTGAACACCAGCACCTCCCGGTAGGCTTTCCACTCCCGGACCGGCTTCCAGCGGATGATCGCCGGCCACCGGCGGGCGCACAACCCGTGATAGACGATGAAGGAAATCCACGTCGTGACACTCATCAGGACGGCATACAGCCGCAGGCCGTTGCCTTTCCAGAAAAGCAGGCCGATGACGAGCCCGAGTTTCACGAGCGCATTGACAATGTCCACTACGGCGACGGTGACGAAGCGCTCATGGACGGTGAACAGGCTCTGGAAGGGGACGTTGGCGATGCCGAGGCAGGCCACCAGGGTGGAAACCTGGAACACGAACATCGCGTCGGCCTCCTTCCCGGGCGGGACGTTCAGGTGCGTATGGATGTACCAAAGGCCGATGGATTCCAGCAGGACCATGAGCAGAAGGGCGCCGCCGATGTGGATGACATGGCAGATATTGAACATCCGGTTCGTGTCGCCGCCGGGCTTGCCCATTTCGATGTTCATGAAACGGACCGTGGTCGCGGTGAGGGCGCCGGTGATGAAGGAGACCAGGGCGACCGTGCTGCCTACGGCACTGTAGATGCCCACATCCGAGGCCCCGAGCGCCTGGAGCACCAGGCGACTGGTGATGATGCCCACCAGGATGGTCACGGCCATCCGTATGTAGATGACGACCGTGTTGCGGGCGATCCGGATATTCGCGCTTGCGGGCATAGACTGCAAAAATACAAATAATTCCGTATATTTGTGTGTTATGCCCCAAGTGAGCGTCGTCATCGTCAGCATGAACAGACCGGATCTCCTCTATCCGTGCCTGGAAGGGATCCGTGCCCATACGGGCGTTTCCTATGAAGTCTGGGTGGTGGCCTATCTGTTCTCGGAGGAAAACCTGGCGCACTTGAAAGCGGACTGGCCTGACGTCAGGATTGTGGAGAGCAAGGAGCTTCGGGGCTTCTCGGAAAACAATAATCTGGCTCTCAGGCAGATAAGCGGCGAGTACTGCTTCATTGTCAATGACGATACGCTGATGCGGACGCCCGTTATCGACGCCCTTCTGGCCGATTTCGGCCGCCTTCCTGCCGATGCCGCCATCGTCTCCCCGAAGATCGTTTTCCCCGACGGCCGGGTCCAGACCTGCGGTCGCGCCCCTTGGACCGCCTGGCGCTACGTGAAGCATTATCTCCATCGCGTGGACGAGACCGTCCCTTCGCCCTGGTCCATGAAAGAGGGCCTCTTCCGTACATGGACGGTGAACGGGGCCTGTTTCCTCATCCGAACCGACGTGTTTCGGAAAGCAGGCTGGTTTGACGAGACGTACACTTTCACACCGGAAGATATCGCCCTCGGCCACAAAATCAATGACCTGGGCTATTCCGTCTGGGCTGATGCCGACGTGGAGATCACCCATCTCGCCGGCGGCACGGTCTCCCGCCTTGAAGCCGCCATCAAGCCCACGCGGGTTCGCGGGGCGCTGCAGTTCTACAGCGGCGGGAATCCCTTCAAGTATTTCCTGCTGGGAAGCTTCGTCTGGTGCGTGGAGGCCCTGCGATGGCTGAAGTACCTTTTTGCGGACCGGTCAGACCCGTCTTCCCACGCCTCCATCATGTTCGCTACCGCCCGGAATGTCATGCGCTCCGTTTTCACGAAGCGCACATCCAAGGAGATTTTCACGCAGTTGTACCGGGAATTGAAGGGCGTTTGATTCCGGACTATCCAACGATCCATTTCCCAACCTTGGGAATCCGCTGGACCAGTACACAGGCAACGGCGGTGGCAATGAAAGACAGGAGGACGGTACCGAAGATTTCCACCGGTGTCGTCCAGACGCTGCCCAGGACGCCGTCCGTCCCCAGCCCGAGCGTATCCCGTATCCATCCCGAAATGAGACCCAGGATGAGCAGATGGGACAGGTACATGCCATAACTGGCCTTGGAAACCGGCAGGAGCACTTTTTCATAGAATTTTCCTCCGGAGGAAATCTTCCGGAACACCAGGATCCAACCGATGGTCATCAGGGCGACGCCGAAGGTGTCGTTGAGCCAGGGACCTTCCCAGATAGCAGCCAGGCCAACTGGTCCTTCGACAGGGAAAACGCCCTGGGAATCGGCCCGGACGCATGTCAGGAAGCCGCCGGTGCAGATGGCGAAACCGACGAGGAAAACGGGAAGGGCGATCCCCAGCGTCTTCTTCCAGGACAGTTCGCCGACGAACTTGCGGAAATACAACCCGAGCAGCATATACCCGACAAAGCCGCTGAGATAATAGAACACGCCGTACGTGTTCCAGCTGGCCTCGCCCCAAAGCGGGAACTTGGCCGCATTCGGGATGCCGGAAGGGCCGTAAATGACTGGTGCCGGACCGCCGATCCACTGCCGGATGAGGGGGATGACGGTCGTAAAGAGCCAGATGCCCAGGTAAACCAGCAACTCCCGCTTTTCCACTTTCTCCGCCCAGGGTGACAGCAGGGGCATGATCAGATACAGGCCCACGAGCATGTACACGAACCACATGTGGCCCGCCGCATAGTTGAAGTTGAGCAGGAGGTCCTTGAAGTTCTGCACGGGTTCGCCCCAGACCAGGGCGTACACGATGCTCCAGATGACGAACGGAATCAGGATCCGGACGGCCCGGCGCCGGAAGAATTCCCCGGTGGGATAATGGACAGGGAACTGCAGATAGCTGGAAGCGACGACGAAAAGCGCCACGCAGGCCCGCGGGAAAACGTTCAGGAAAGACACCCAGAGGGCATCGGCCCTGGTCAGGATCAGGGATCCTTCCCCACCCAGGTAGAAAGGTTCGCAACTGTGGGTGAGCATGACCAGGAAACAGGCCGTCACGCGCAGCCAGTCCAGCCAGATGATCCGCTTCGACTCCGTCATGACATTCACCGTTTGATCCGGTATTTCTTTTCTTGCCCGAGTACGGTCCGTTCCGCCACCTGACGGAGATAAGCGGCCGTATCAGGGTTCACGCCGCAGGTAGCCACGGTGCCCTTGAAAGGTTTGCCGGTCAGTACCAGGTAATTGATGCAGCACTTCAGGTAAGACCCTGCAGCAGATTGATGCTTTGCATCCGGCTCGAAAAGATTGATATCGGGACGCTCAGCCCGGACCGTATTGAATCCGATGCCGATAGGGGACATCCACACGTCCGTCTTGCGGGCAATCTCAGCAGCGCCTTTCTCCAGGTACAGGTCCAGGTTGGCGGCGCTTCCGAATCCGCCGGCGTCAGACCCTTCATAGGACCAGGTACGCTCGAGGATGACCTGGCAGTCCGGGGAAGCCTGCAGGATCCGGCGTTTCAGTTCACGGGTGTTCTCCAGGATGTCCTTCCGCTTGTCACGGGAATAGAGAGCGGCATTGTTGCTGTAATCCTGGATGAAGGCGTAATGGTAACTGCCGGCCGCAATGGCCTCGGAGGTACGGGGGAGGTTGAGGTGCTGGCCGAAGGTCTGGCCGCCCTTCAGGAATTCCCCGAGCCGGATGTCCAGGCCCTGGCTGCGGGAGATCTGCAGGAGCATCGAGTCGCAGTCGTGGAAGTAGGTGAACGAGTTGCCGACCAGGAGGACGCGTGTCCCGTTGTAGCCTCCCTCGGGGAGGGCGAATTTCTGGGCCCAAGCGGTACCGCAGGTAACCGAGATGGACAGGAGGAGGAGAACAAATAGCCGTTTCATACGGCTAAGATACGCAATTAATTCGTATATTCGCAGTTGCAATGAAGATTCTCGTCATCGTCGTCACCTTCAATGGCAGGAAATGGCTGGAACGGTGCCTCGGAAGCGTCCGCGCCTCGGAGACGCCGGCGGACCTCTATGTCTGGGACAACGATTCCACGGACGGCTCGGCGGACTATGTCCAGGGCTGTTTCCCGGAAGCGAAACTCGTCCGCAGCGCAGACAACCTGGGTTTCGCCGAGGCCAATAACATGGGTATGCGCTATGCCCTGGAAAAGGGGTATGACTATGTCTATCTCCTGAACCAGGACGCCTGGATCGAGCCTTCCACCCTCGGCACACTCGTCGCCGCCTCTGAGACCCATCCCGGGTTCGCCGTCCTGAGCCCTCTCCAGATGACCGACGGGTTCGAGACCCTGGACAAGCAGTTTGCGAAGCTTCCGCTTCGGGGAAAAGGCTGTCCATGCCCGGTGACCAGGGTTATGGCAGCGCATTGGCTGGTTTCCCGGGAAGCGCTGGAGAAAGTCGGACTGTTCTCGGATTTGTTCCCCATTTACGGCAACGATGACAACTGGTGCGACCGGGCCCGGTATCACGGGTACAAGATCGGCATTGTCCCGGAGGCCAGGGCCGTGCATGACCGGGCCTATCGGCAGGAACCGAAGGAGAAGGTCATTTTCAGGAATTATTACATGGGCTCGGTGGTTAGGCTGTGCGACATCAACCGGCCGCTCTGGGAGCGTTTCCTGTTCGTATGCCTGTTCACCCTCGTGAAGACCGTAAAATACGGAAGCATCCTTCCCTTCAGGCATTTCCGCTCTCTGGTCAGGATGCTTCCCGAAATCAAGGATTTCCGGCTTCGCTCTAAATCCTCTTCCGGTGCACCCGGAGTCCGTAAATCGCGATAATGACGAAACAGAGCGTCGGCAGGATGAACGACACGTTCACGGCCGGCATGCCGAAGGCCGTGCCCCGGTCGATGATCATCGCCTGGAACGGAGGCAGGACCGAGCCGCCCAGGATGGCCATGATCAGGCCGGCGGCACCGAACTTGGCGTCCTCGCCGAGCCCTTCGAGGGCGATGCCGTAGATGGTCGGGAACATCAGGGACATGCAGGCGGAGACGGCGACGAGGCAGTACAGGCCGGCGGTTCCCTTCAGGAAGATGACGCCGAGGGTGAAGATGATGCCCGCCAAGGCGAAGCAATACAGCATCTTCCCGGGCTTGAAGTACTTCATGAGGTAAGTGCAGATAAACCGGCTGCAGCAGAATGTGATCATCGCGGCGATATTATACTTCTGCGACAGCACTTCCGCATCGATTTCGCTCATCCCTTTTTCCATGAAGATACGGGTGCCGTACTGGATGATGAAGGTCCAGCACATGATCTGCACGCCCACGTAGAAGAACTGCGCCAGCACCCCTTCCCGATAGCGGGGGAGACCGACGAGCCTGCGCAGAGAAGCGCCGATGCTGTTTCCGCTTTCCTCCTGCACCTTGGGCATACGGACCAGCAGGATGACCAGGAACATCACGACGATGACGATGCCGATGGTGACGTAGGGCTTGATCAGGATGCCGAGGTCGGACTGCTTCATCACTTCGAATTCCGCATCGGACAGGTTGGCCCGGGCGGCGGAGTCCATGGGGTTCAGCCGGGCCTGGATGAAGTTCATGGCCACGAACATGCCGCACAGGGAGCCGATGGGATTGAAGGATTGGGCGAAGTTCAGCCTTCGGGTGGCGGTGGCCGGATCGCCCATCGCCAGGATGTACGGATTGGCGCTGGTCTCCAGGAAGCTGAGCCCGCACGTAAGGATGAAATAAGCCGCCAGGAAAGGCCAGTAGGAACCCGTAGAACGGGCGGCGATGAACAGGAAGGCCCCCGTTGCATATAAGCCCAGCCCCATCAGGATGCCGCTCTTGTAGGAGAATCGGCGGATGAAGATGGCGGCCGGAAGGGCCATCGCGAAATACCCGCCGTAGAAGGCGACCTGCGTGAGGGTGCCCTGGGTGACGCTCATCCGGAAAATCTTGGAGAAGGCCTTGACCATCGGGTTGGTGACGTCGTTGGCGAAGCCCCAGAGGGCGAAGCACGAAGTGATGAGGATGAAGGGGAGCAGGTAATTCACCCCTTTGTACTGGAAGAAACTGTCCTTTTCTTTCATCGGTTCTGTATCAATCTGTCGTTCCGGACCGAAAGATAGGGAATAATTGGCGGAAATACAATTTGTGTATCCGGCGAATTATGCGTACATTTGTAGGATTAAGAATCTTACTGATTATTGAGACGCATTTTATGGCATTAGCAGATATACTGAAGAAGGTTTTCGGATCCAAATCCGACCGCGATATGAAGCAGGTCAAGCCGATGCTGGACAAGGTCCTGGCGGCCTATCCCGGCATCGACGCCCTGTCCGACGATGAACTCAGGGCCCGTTCCGCCGCCCTGCGGGCGAAGATTCTCGCCGTGGAGAAGCCGTTTGAAGACCGGATCGCCGAAATCAAGGCGGAGATGGAGAAAGACATCCCCGTTTCCGAAAAGGAAGCCCTCGCCACCGAGTCCGACAAGCTGGTCAAGGATGAGGACGACGCCATCGAGAAGTGCCTGGACGAGATCCTGCCCGAGGCCTTCGCCATCATGAAGTCCACCGCTCGCCGTTTCGCGCAGAACGAGACGATCACCGTGACGGCGACCGATTTCGACCGCAACCTGGCGGCCGCCGGCCGCGACTTCGTCCATATCGAGGACGACAAGGCCGTCTGGCAGAACCACTGGCTCGCCGGCGGCAATGAAATCACTTGGGACATGGTCCATTACGACGTGCAGCTCATCGGCGGCATCGTCCTGAACGGCAGCCTCAAGACCAACAAGGAACAGCGCGGCAGCATCGCGGAAATGGCGACCGGTGAAGGTAAGACCCTCGTCGCCACCCTCCCGGTGTTCCTGAATGCGCTCGCCGGCAAGGGAGTCCATGTGGTCACCGTGAACGACTACCTGTCCAAGCGTGACTCCGAGTGGATGGGCCCGCTCTACCAGTTCCACGGCCTGAGCGTGGACTGCATCGACAAGCACCAGCCCAACTCCGACGCCCGCAAGAAGGCGTACGACTGCGATATCACCTTCGGTACCAACAACGAGTTCGGTTTCGACTACCTGCGTGACAACATGGCCACGCGGATGACGGACCTCGTCCAGCGGAAGCACCACTACGCCATCGTCGACGAGGTGGACTCCGTCCTTATCGACGACGCCCGTACCCCGCTCATCATTTCCGGTCCGATGGCCAAGGCCGCGGACGACGAGCAGTTCATGGAGTACCGCCCCTATGTGGAAAACCTCTACAACAAGCAGCGCGCCCTGGTGAACCAGACCCTCAACGAGGCGAAGAAGGCTATCGCCGCCGGCGACGAAGCCGAAGGGGGAAAGCTCCTGCTGCGCTGCCACAAGGGTCTCCCGAAGTATCAGCCGCTCATCAAGTTCCTGTCCGAGACGGGCATGAAAGCCCTCCTGCAGAAGGCCGAAAGCTACTACATGCAGGACAACGAGCGCGAGATGCCGCAGGTCACCGACGACCTTTACTTCGTCATCACCGAGATCCAGAACAGCGTGGACATGACCGACAAGGGCCATGACGTCCTCGCCAGTTCCGTATCCGACCCGAACTTCTTCGTCCTTCCGGACATGGGTTCCGCCATCGCGGAAATCCAGAACGACGCTTCCCTCACTCCGGCCCAGAAGGCTGAGAAGAAGGACGCCCTGATGGAGGACTTCTCCCTCAAGAGCGAGCGTGTCCATACCGTCATCCAGCTCCTCAAGGCCTATGCGATGTTCACCAAGGATATCGACTATGTGATCGTGGACAACAAGGTCAAGATCGTGGACGAGAGTACCGGCCGTATCATGGAGGGCCGCCGCTGGAGCGACGGTCTGCACCAGGCCGTGGAGGCGAAGGAGAACGTGAAGGTGGAGGCCGCCACCCAGACTTTCGCGACCATCACCCTGCAGAACTATTTCAGGATGTACCACAAGCTCGCCGGTATGACCGGTACCGCCGAAACCGAGGCGGGCGAGTTCTGGAGCATCTACAAGCTGGACGTCGTGTCCATCCCGACCAACCGGCCGGTCATCCGCGACGACCAGGACGACATCATCTACAAGACCAAGAAGGGCAAGTTCAACGCCGTCATCGACCGCGTGGTGGAACTGACCAACGCGGGCCGGCCGGTCCTCGTCGGTACCACCGACGTGGAGACTTCCGAGCTGCTCGCGCGCATGATGCGCCTCCGCGGCCTGCGCCCGAACGTGTTGAATGCGAAGGAGCATGCCCGTGAAGCCGAAATCGTGGCCCAGGCGGGTCAGAGCGGCAAGGTGACCATCGCCACCAACATGGCCGGCCGTGGTACCGATATCAAGCTGACCCCGGAGGTGAAGGCCGCCGGCGGTCTCGCCATCATCGGCACCACGCGTCATGACAGCCGCCGCGTGGACCGTCAGCTCCGCGGTCGTGCCGGCCGTCAGGGAGACCCGGGTTCATCGACCTTCTACATCTCGCTGGAAGACGACCTGATGCGCAAGTTCGGTTCCGAACGCATCGCCGGCGTCGTGGACAAACTGGGTATGGCCGATGACGAAGCCCTCGTTTCCGGCATGCTGTCCAAGTCCATCGAAACGGCCCAGAAGCGTGTGGAAGAGAACCACTTCGGATGGCGCAAGCGTACCCTCGAGTACGACGACGTGATGAACTACCAGCGCGAGGCCGTCTATGCCCGCCGCCGCAACGCCCTTTCCGGCGAACGCATCGAGATCGACGTCCAGAACATGATGTCCGATACGGCCAACATCATCGCCGAGAAGGCTGAGGGAATGGACTACGCATCCTTCGAGGAATACGTGATTGCAACCCTGTCCATCGACCTGGGCTTCGACGCCGACTTCTATGAGCATGCGAAGCCGCGGGACATCGCCGAAAAGCTTTGTGCGCACATGCAGGAGGTGTATGACCGCCGTATGGACACGATGGTGGACAAGGTGAACCCGATCATCAAGCAGGTGTACGAGAAGCAGGGCTCCATGTACGAGAACATCGCGATTCCGATTTCCGACGGCAAGCGGATGCTCAACCTCTCGGTGAACCTCAAGAAGGCCTACGAGACCGAAAGCCGCGAGGTGGCCAAGGCCCTGAGCCGTTCGGTCATCCTGTACGAGATCGACGAATACTGGAAACAGCACCTGCGTGACATGGACGACCTGCGTCAGAGTGTCCAGAACGCCGCTTATGAGCAGAAGGACCCGCTGGTGGTCTATAAACTGGAGAGCTACAACCTCTTCTCCCAGATGCTGGAGGAGCTGAACGAAGCGGTCCTGACCTTCCTTCTCCGTGCCTTCATTCCGCTCCGCGACGCTGACGAAGCCCGTGCTCCGCGCCAGGCAGCCCAGCCCCGCCGCGACCTGAGCCAGATGCGCACCAACGATCCTTCCCAGCTGACCACCAACGGTGAGCAGAAGTCCCGGATGCCGGTCCACGTGGACAAGCGCGTCGGGCGCAACGATCCCTGCCCTTGCGGCTCCGGCCTCAAGTACAAGAACTGCCACGGCAAGGGCGTCGTGTAAACCGGCCGAAGCGCAGTCCACTGTCATTCCGAGCCTGGTCGAGGAATCTTGAAAACAACAATATAAATATGGCTAAACCAATGGAACCTGTCAATGTGAACGAAGTGAGCCGGATTTCTGCCGGTACCACTTTCAAGGGTGAAATCACCACTCCTACCGACCTCCGGGTCGACGGTACCTACGAGGGCAAGATCTGCTCCAAGGGCCGCGTCGTCGTGGGGGAGAAGGCCCAGATCAAGGGCGACATCATCTGCCAGAACGTCGACTTCACCGGTACGATGCATGGCAACTTCTACGTCAAAGACACCCTGTCCCTGAAGGGCGGTTGCACCGTTGAGGGCGACCTCAACATCAAGCGTCTCCAGGTGGAACTCGATGCCAAGTTCAACGGCAACTGCCGCATGATCAGCGAGGCCGAGTTCGACAAGATCGTGGCCCAGATGACCGGCCGTCCGCTGCCCCAGCAGCAGGCCAACCCGGCCCCTGCCGCTCCTGTCCAGCCGCAGAAATAGCGTCGTCCCGGCTTGACCGGGCCTCTGTTCCAAGTTATTCCGGGCTCGGCCCGGAATCTTTTTATCTTGCTCTTTTTGAATTTATAAAACATTTTTGTTTATATTGCTAACAAAAAAGTTATAATGGAAAAGACAGAAAAATACCGCCTGCTGGAGCGCCAGATCTCCGCTTTGCTGGAAGGAGAGAAGGACACCATCGCCAAGATGGCGAACGTGTCCGCCGTCCTGCATGAATCGTTCGGGTTCTGGTGGACCGGGTTCTACCGGGTGGCGGGGGATGAGCTGGTCCTCGGCCCCTTCCAGGGACCGATGGCCTGCATGCATATTCCCTTCGGGAAGGGAGTATGCGGAACGGCATGGGCCCGGAACGGATCGGTCGTCGTCCCGGATGTCGAAGCGTTCCCGGGACACATCGCCTGCAGCAGCGCATCCCGCAGCGAGATCGTCGTCCCGGTCCATGGCCCCGACGGCACCGTAACCGCGGTCCTCGACATCGACAGCGACCGTCTGGCTACGTTCGACGATGTGGACAAGGAGTGGCTCGAGAAAATCGTGGGGCTGCTTTGACTTGCATCTTTCACAAATTCAACTTATCTTTGCAGTCCTTTTCGGGCGATTAGCTCAGTTGGTTCAGAGCACCTGCCTTACAAGCAGGGGGTCGACGGTTCGAATCCGCCATCGCCCACCACCGATCAGGGGGTGTTTTGGTTTTGACAGCGTTGATGTCGGACGGTAAGCACGCCGGGCGTTGGGACCTTGCCCGTAAATCTCAGATCCCGAAAAATCAGTTGCCAACAACAACTACGCACTCGCTGCTTAATTAGCTGAGCTAATAGGCTTAATCCGCGACGCCAAGGCTGCGCCGCCGACGAGTATCCCTCGGACGTTCCGCCCGGTATCGGCCGATCCAGGGGTATCATCCAGACCGGGACGCTCCGGTGGACGCCTTTAAAACCGGCTAAGATTCAAAGGCTAAGGTCGTCTTCGCCCGCCATCCGGCAGGGGCGGCTCGAAAACCAAAGGACGGATAAGCGTGTAGAAAGCCGCCTGGTGCGGCGTTTGGACAGCGGTTCGAGTCCGCTCACCTCCACAGAAAA
>JAEEGI010015452.1_pt1 | contig 15898 bp, 13 predicted proteins | sample 8958751 | NCBI WGS metagenome assembly JAEEGI01 (sample SAMN16246545, study PRJNA631951) | gut metagenome | biome: gut microbiome; feature: rumen; material: KS-attached | host: Bos | place: Iran: Karaj | collected 2018-10
TTAGATTTAAATAGTATTTCAGACTATCAGCCATATCTTCTTCGCTGACATCTTTTGAAATGAAAGCATCTCCGATATTTCTGAGAAGAATGAACTTAACACCGGACTTTTCGGCTTTCTTATCATTTCTTGTATAAGATACTATCTTATCTATATCGATATCCTTCGGAAGATCCGGAAGATTCATATGATTCTTATAGAAATCATAAATTGTAGTATACTCTTCGTCACTTATAAGTCCCTTTTTCATGGAAATGTATGACGCAAGAATACATCCGATGGAAACACACTCACCATGAAGAAGCTCAAAGTTCATGTATTTCTCTATGGCATGTCCCAGAGTATGGCCGAAATTAAGAAGTGCACGCTCTCCTATGGTCTCATATGGATCGGAATCAACCACATTCTTCTTAATGACATTGCATTTATATATCATTTCAGTTACAGCTTCATCATCAAGAGCCGTGATCTTAGACATGTTGTCAGTAAGCCATGTAAAGAACTCAGAATCCTTTATAAGCGCTGATTTGATAACCTCGCCCAGTCCCGAGAACAACTGACGTGTATCAAGAGTCTTAAGCGTTGATGTATTGATATACACGATCTTAGGCATATGAAATGCACCGATCATGTTTTTATATGCATCAAAATCCACACCTGTCTTACCGCCGATGCTTGAATCAACATCAGCAAGCAGGCTTGTAGGAATCTGAATGAAATCAATACCCCTTAAGAAAGTTGCAGCTGTAAAGCCGCACATATCACCTGTAACTCCACCGCCTAAAGCGATAAGTACATCCTTACGATTAAAGTTTTCTTCGATCAGTTTTACGTAGATATCTTTTACAGTGTCAAGATTCTTGCTTGCTTCGCCTTCAGGAAAAACATAGCTTGTAGCACTGCTGAAGCATTCGTTTGCAATACTTAAAATAGCATCCATATAAACGGATGCTACTTTAGAGTCCGAAACTATACACGCTTTACGTGAACGATCCGGATCATATTTAGATATGAAATCTCGAATACCTTCAAAATCCTTACTGTAAACAATATTATAAATTGGCTGACCTTGATGTAAAATTGGTAAAATGTCTGTCATAATTACTCCCTGGTCTTTTAACTATCTTTTATTTTGAAAGGATTGATTCCTTCTCCACCAAGAGTACTTCCGTATACGTTAGAAGAGTTGCTTCTCTTCTCCTCTCTTGATGAGCCGAAAGACTGACTGCTTCCGAGTCCGCCTGAACCATAATCATCCATCATTGATGAACGAGGCTCCGGACTCTCAGAAATTCTGTTTGCCTTTGCAGATGGATCGAAATCATCTTTCTTGAGCTCTTCCATAGTCTTTCTAAGAAGGGCTGCAAACTTGGTTTTATATTCAGCATATCTGCTTTGAAGTGCAGCAAAATCTGACTGAAGCTTCTCATACTCTGCCTTTGCATCCTTTACGATATCATTGGCACGGCTTCTTGCTTCCATCTCGATTGTTCTTGCTGCCTTTTCAGCAGCTGACTTTGATTCTTCAGAGTTCTTTTCAGCAAGCATAAGAGACTTCTGAAGATTATCTTCCTGAGCCTTATAATGCTGTACTGTATCTGTAAGAGTTATAAGCTGATCCTTAAGATCTGCATTTGCTCTATAAAGTTCAACATAACTGGATGAAACTTCCTCAAAGAAATGCTGAACATCGTTCTTATCATAACCTAAACCGATTTTAAATTTCTTTTGTTGAATATCAACAGGTGTTAACATATCTTCTCCCCACAGAGTTACTTGCTATTCACTAAGATTCGGACTTGTGAGAATCTCCTCACGAAGATCACCGGAAACTTCCATACTATTTGGTACTGCAATAAATATATTTGAAGAGATAGCTTTGAGCTCTCCGTTAATACCGTAGCAAGCACCGCCTATAAAGTCGATGATCCTCTGTGCAGGATCAAGTGCAAGACCTTCCATGTTGATAACAATAGCGCGGTTTTTCTTGAGAAAATCAACAACTGTCTGTGCGTCATCGATCTCTACAGGCTTAATAACATAAACCTCGCTTGAAGGTGTATACTTGCTTCTCTTATCCTGTCCACCGTCGAAGGAAACCAGATTGCTCTGAGATGCTCTGGAAGGAGCAGGTGTTCTCTTCGGCGCCTGAGTCTGCTGTGAATATGAAGGTCTGCTTGGTGCAGCCTGACTAGTATTGTATGATGGTGGTCTATAGGAAGTTGTCTGTGGAGTATAAGTTGTCTTCTCTTCTTTTACAGGCTCTTCCTTTGCAGGACGAGACTTCTTCTCTTTACGGAAACTGAATGAAGGTGTATATGATTCTTCTTCATCGTCATCGTCGTCGTCATCAAACATATCATCTTCGTAGTCATCGTATTCATCGTCTGAATCGTCCATCTTAAAAAAGTCTAAAAAGCTTTTTCTCTTGCCACTCATTTCTACCGTTCTCCCATTCATAATTATAATGCATTATAAGCCTATCGATTAGAATAATCTCTGGCTCCGAAAATTGCAGTTCCGACACGTACGTGAGTAGCGCCCTCTTCTACTGCAACTTTATAGTCGTTAGTCATTCCCATCGAGAGTAGGCACATATCAACATTATCTATGTTTTTAGATTTTATGTCAAGTAATAATTCCCTCATGCCCTTAAACACAGGTCGATTCTCTTCGGGATTTTCAACAAATGGAGCTATGGTCATAAGACCCTTAATTCTCACATTATGTAAACTGGAAATCTCTCTTACAAGCTTTTCGGTATCTTCCGCCATAAGGCCGAATTTACTGTCTTCTGCCGCAAAATTAACTTCTATTAAAATATCAGAAACTATTCCTCTCTTTGCAGCTTCTTTATCTATAGCCTCTGCCAGATGTAAAGAATCTACAGAGTGAATAAGCGTTACCTTATCGATTATATACTTGATTTTGTTAGTCTGCAAGTGTCCAATTTGATGAAAATGTACCGGAGTTGAAATTTCGTTATATTTCTGTGCAAGCTCCTGAGGATAATTCTCTCCGAATTCAAGAACTCCGCAGGCTGCAAGCTCCTCTATATCTGAAAGCGGCTTGGTCTTGCTTACAGCTATAAGAGTTACTTCCTTAGGATCTCTTCCGCATTTCTCACATGTCTCATCAATGGATTTTCTTATGCTGTTGTAATTATCGATTAACACTAGTTTTCTGCCTCCGTGTATATCAATATAATGTCTGATTTTCTTCAATGTCTGTAACATCAAGAACTATATTATCGAATTCTTTGAGATATCCGTTGTTCTTTACGATTGCAAATTCATCCTGGGATTTTACGATTTCAATCTCTGTAAAATCAGCAACACCTTCATTGGCCAGATATACACCTGTCAAAGTTGCTCTTTCAAGTGAAAGCACCGGCTTGGAATCATCGCCATTTGCTTTAAGGATCATATCTGTATCGTAGAAACAGTCAGATCTGACATAATAAGTCGTATCTTCATGTCGATAATATGTAATAGGCTTTTCAACGGTTTCCTGTGTTCCGTCTTCAGCTGTTTCAATAACCTTTACAAAGTAATCACCGTCATCATTTTTCTGTATATAGTTCTCATCGACCTTATATACTTCTTTTTCAACGACTGATGAATTAGGTATCTTAAGTCCTGATACTTCATCGATCTTTATCTCTACAGAGAGGAATCTTTCGTCGATGAAATCAATCATATACTTATTCATATTAAGGACAAGATAATACTGTCCGTCACGCTCATCTACTTTAAAGTCAGAGGTGCTGAATTCATTAGGTGAACCATTGAGTACGAAGCTGACGTAGTTCTTGCTCTGAATATTTACAGCCTGCTCCTTGGTTACCTGACAGATTACTGACCAGTTTTCATCTGAAACAATCTTGAAGACAGTTGAACCGCTGTCTAAGATATCACCTGTCTTAAGCGAGGTCTTCTTATATTCGTTCTTATTAAATGCAGCAGGTGAAATGGTATCTACAGTGTAGTTCTCATATCCGTCCACATAGTAGGCGATTATACCGCTTTCCGGTGCATTTATATTCTCAAGAGTTGACTTAAGAGCTGTACCGCCGGCGTTGATCTCCTCTCTCATAACCTGATTTGAAAGCTCGAGAACCTTGCTTTCGATGTTGCCCTTAAAGTTATATACATCAGAGAAGTTAACATCGCTGTAGGAATTCTTATAAGTATCAATAGAATTTCTAATGGTCTTATAATCTGAAGATGACAGAACAGACTTGCCTGTACCCTCTTCTCCCGTATTCTCAAGTGCATTTATAATGGTCTTTGTCTCATCTACAGTACATACAGGAGAGGACTTTCTGACCTTCTCTCCTTCTCTTACGAAATAGATAAGATAGCCGGACTTGGTAGATGTAACCTGAACCTCATTTCTTATAGCAATACCCGTAAGTGCAATGTTGTTATTGATATTACTTGAGCTTACTTTATAAGTGGTTATAGGTACCTTTATCCAGGCACGGATAAGGCTGGCTGCTACATATAGAAAGATAATGGCGAAAATGATGATCGCTGCATTTATCTTTGCTGTACGCATATGCTTATTTATTTTTACAACTTTTTTGTTGTTAGCCATTTACGGAACCTCACTGGTCTTTAGTCAAATTAAACATAAGTGTAAATTTCTCATATAGATCTGATGGGCCATCTCTGTCTGCGATAAACATGGTGTATTCCTTACCATCAATCTCAGTAATCATAGTAAGAACACTACCGGCAAGCCTGGTGGTTCCGGTCTTCCATTCCTTGATATGGATATTAGACGGAAGCTCATAGCTTCCTGCAAGAAACATATTTGTCGGAGAGATGTCATCCTGCTTCTCTGTACCATCGGATTCAAGATATGTATAGGAGAAGGAATCATAAGAATCTATCTCCTGCAGGATCTCGTACTCAGCAGCCTTATTGATGATAAGATACATGTCATAAGCGGTTGTATAGTGATCATCATCGTGAAGACCGTGAGGATTAACGAAGTGAGTAGCTGTTGCACCTATATCCTTAGCTTTATCGTTCATCATTCTTACAAAATTCTCTTCGTTGCCGCCGATATACTCTGCGAGTATTACAGCAAAGTCATTATAAGATCTTATCATAAGACCGAATAAAAGATTTCTTACAGATATCGTACAACCTTTATGAAGATTACTTGCAACGGCTCCTTCAACTGAAAGAGTTATATTATGATCAAGAGTTACTGTATCTGACAGACTGTATCCATTTCTCTCTATAGCATCACATACGACTATGGCAGTCATAAGTTTTGTGGTAGATGCCGGATATATACGGCGAAAAGCGTTGTGAGCTACGATAGGTTTATTATCTGTATTGTCAATAAGAAGAGCAGCAAAAGTTGTTTCATCAAACTGCTCTGTGTTCATGGCGGCGTCATTCTTAATGACAGCATATCTGTCACATGCACCGCTCATGTCATATAAAGGCATCGAAGAAGTGAAGTCCGGAATATCGGATACTTCACCTTCGAAACTGTTTTCAAAGAATATGTTCCTGCCCATGAGCACAATGATCGTAATTATGCATGCAAGAATAACGGCAGGAAATATCAGAAATCTCTTAGCCATGATGCGCCCTTTACTAATGCTTATAGAGCTCTCTCCAGTTAAGATCACCTCTCTCAAGAGATTTGATCAGGAGCTCAGCTGAAGCAAGATTTGAAGCAATTGGAATATTATGAATATCACACAGGGTTGATATTGTATGGAAGTCGTCGTTATGAGGCTGGCTGTTAAGCATAGGCTCTCTAAGAAATATAACGAGATCCATCTGGTTACTCTCTATCTGTGTGGCAATCTGCTGAACACCACCAAGATGTCCGGCAAGGAACTTATGTACAGGAACTCCGGATGCTTCTTCAACAAGTCTTCCTGTAGTCTCAGTTGCATATACATCGTGATGACTGAGTATTCCCCTATAAGCTATACAGAAGTTCTGCATAAGCTTTTTCTTCGCTTCATGTGCGATTAAAACAACATTCATATTTATAAACCTCCGAACAATTAATACCTTCTTCTCTGCAGCGACACATTTAATACAAGACCGATTCCTATGGCGATACTGAGAAGTGATGACAGTCCATAACTGAACATAGGAAGCGGCAGTCCTGTATTAGGAAGCAGCTGTGTTGTTACCCCAATATTTATGAATGACTGATACCCAATCAGACATCCAACCCCCATAGCAATAAGCCTGCCACAGTCATCTCTGGCAAGCCTAGCTACACGTATACATTGTAACACTATAATGAGAATTATTCCAATAATAATTACGCATCCGACAAATCCGAAAGCCTCTCCAATGGCAGAAAATATGAAGTCTGTCCACTGCTCTGCTACGAGCTTGGAATTCTTAACGGATGCAACTTTCTCATCAGGGTAAAGACCTTTACCCGTAAGCTCACCTGAACCTATGGCAAGTACTGAATTCTCCTGCTGCTCAACACCTTCTGAGTATTCACTCGGGTAAATGAATGACATGATACGGTTTCTCTGGTAATTGGAAAGAAGTTTCTGATCCGGCTTCTGAACATACCATATAAAGATACTGCCGATCGGTATGAGTATAAGAAGAATTGTAATGATTAATCTATAAGACAGACCTTCAACATAAACCATTGTTGCCATGATCATAAGGAAACAAAGAGTTGTTGAAAGATCCGGCTCCAGCAGGATAAGTCCCGCAGGGATAGCTACAGCTATAATGATTCTCATGATGCCCCGGAAGGTATTGATCTCATCGTTCTCTTTGAGATTACTCAGAAGACGGGCACCAAATACGATCATGATGATCTTTTCTAGCTCTGATGGCTGGAATATGATACCACCTATATCAACCCATCTTTTCGCACCACCACCATCGTTACCGATAAGGATAACCGCAAAAAGAAGTCCCAGTCCTATAATGTATATAACATTAAAGAAGTTGCATATTATATGATAGTCAAATACCGAGAGAAAAAGCATTATGACAAGGCTTATTCCTACACCGATGACCTGCTTCATATAGTTTTCTTCTTTAACGCTTTTGATAACTATAACACCAAAGATCATACATGCGAGAACCAGTATAAGTAATATGAAATTGTAATTCTTAAAACTAATTTTCTTAAACATAAATGTATTAATCTCCGGATGAACTCTTGTTTGTCTCAAACTTTGCATTTACAAGAGATTCTTTATCATAGAGGTATGCATATACGAAACCTGCAAGCTGACCTGCATTTCGGGAGGTATAACCGTTAGGGATTATAACCGTAACCGAAACTTCAGGATTCTCATATGGAGCATAGCTTATAAAGAGTGCGTTGGCAGGATGATTCTCTCCTACCTGTGCTGTACCGGTCTTTCCGGCAATGGCTACTCCAACTCCATTGAGCATCTTATCTTCTGAAAGGTCGTCCGTTACAACGAGACGCATACCTGTACGTATCTTATCCCACATTTCAGGATCACCGTCTACCTGGGAATATACAGTATGCGGAGCTTCCTGAATGATATTTCCGTTATAGTCCGTGATACGGCTCAGTATGGAAAGATCGTATACTGTTCCGTTATTTGCTATACCTGTTACATATTTTGCCATCTGAACAGGAGCATACTGATTGGTACCCTGTCCGATCGCTGATGTAACCGAGTCCATATCCGACAGATGTGGAGCGGCTTCATCCAGCTCAAGTCCGGACTTATCTCCAAGACCGAACTGACTTGCATATTTGTTAAGTCTTACAAGACCCGAATTATCATTATATCTTCCGCTTCCCATAGCCAGTCTCCATCCTACTTCGTAGAAAAAATAGTTACAGGATACATCGATGGCTGTAGGAATGCTGATAACACCATGGTTGGTGTTGTAATCTCTGTGAATCCAGCACTGAGGCTTGGTATAAGCCTTCTCAAATACACCCTGATCGGCTATGAACTCATCAAGTCCGAGAACACCTTCGTTAACACCGGCAACGGTTGTAACAATCTTAAATGTTGAACCCGGTGCGGAAAGCATCTGACAGCTTCGGTTCAGGAGCGGACTCGAATTATTACTGAGCAGAGATGCATAATAATCAGAATCTACACGGTTTGTAAGATAGTTATTATCATAGCTTGGGTAGCTTACAAGGGCTCTTACCTCTCCTGTGGTAACGTCAGTAACAACGATACTTCCGGAGCAAGGCTCAAGATTAAGCATACCTGGGGTAATCTCGCTGTTGCGAAGCTTTGTAATGAAGAAGTTATAGCTGTTCATACCACCATTCTTAAGTGTGGCATAGTCTATATCTCCTTCTCTGTTAAGGATTCTCTGGTCATAGATAAGGTCTATAACATCATATCCGGAGATAACACCCTGACGTATCATATTTGTAAGGATACGGTTGTTAAAATTCGAATTATCCTTCAGATGTTCTATTATATATTCCTTCAGAATCTGGTAAATATCATCATTGTCATGATAGGTTCCGGCTTCTTCTATGGAGCGGATATCTATAGCTTCAACGCTGATACAATATTTGAGGAAGTCCTGAAGACTTGAAGCTTCATTCGTATAATCCACAAACTGCTGAGCATGAAGATCCAGTTTACCGTAGTCGTAGATCTTATCTTCGCTGAGCATTTCACATACATATTCACAGTAGTCCTTATACTCAGGTGAAAGATCTATAAGCGCAGCATTATTATCACCCAAAAGCTCTTCCATACGCTGAAGGGCTTCTTCCTGATGAACCAGGAAGTTTGAATATATCGAACTTTCAAGCTCTGTGGCATCAGGTCCGGCCATATGTTCCAGAGACAGCTGATTATTATTGAAAAATGCTGCGTATACGTCCGTTATAGGTATATCCTTATTGGCATTGTAGTCAGGAGCATAAGCTACATCCACAAGATGACTTATGAGAATATTGGATATCTCCTGCTCCAGCATGTCATAGCAGTACATCTGGAGATCAGCGTCAATTGACAGATATACGTCATTTCCGGCAAGAGCCGGAGTGGAATCCTTTACCTCAAGAACCTTTCCGAGGTTATCTACATAGAGAGTCTGGGTTCCGTCTGTACCATGAAGCTGGGCTTCATATATCTTTTCAACACCGGACTTTCCAACATAGTCTTCACTGTCGTAGGTATTACCGGTATCCAGCTCATTTAACCTGTCTATGTCTTCCTGTGAAGCCTTGCCGATATATCCGATGATATGGGCAAAATATTCTGCATCGTTATATTTTCTGATAGATGTAACGACGATATCCATACCAAGCAGCATATCCTTGGCTTCTACTATGGAAGCACGGCTGCTCTCTGATATGTTATGAGCTATCTCAACAGGAACGTACTGTTTAAAACGGTTCATCCAGAGATTATATCTGCAGTTAAGTATCTGATAAGCCTCCTCAGGCGGATACTCCGAACTGATGCCAAACAGGTTATAGAGATACTTGGCAGTCTCATCCGGTGTGGAATTAATCTGCTCTTCTGTCAGCTCATCCACGGAGTTAACTGAATAAACATCCTTCAGAAAGAGCTTCAGCTGACTATCCTTAACTCTGTAGGAATACTTTCCGTTACTGTACTTAAGGTTAAAGGACAGGTCAATATCATCACCGTTCTTATGAAGAATATCGAGTGTATTCTTGATAATACGGTTTTTCAGCTCGTTGTCGGATATACCCATCTGTTTAGCTGTTTCTGATATGGAACTGTCATTTCCGTAAGTAAGGGTATAAGCCATCTCATTATAGGCGAGAAGCTTACCGTTCACGTCGTATATATTTCCTCTAATGGAGCTGACCTGAAGAGTCTTCTCCGAACGTACATCGATAGTCTCTGTATACTGATTACCCTGCTTTATCTGCAGAGTGAAAAGCCTGTTCACCAATGTAATAAAGAGAATGATGATAAGAAGCGTGATCGGAAATATCCTGCTCTTTATATATTCTAATGTAATTTCCTTAACAGCTATAAGGAAATCCTTAAATAGTTTCATCTTTTCTCACTAACCCTCTTTTTAAGAGATTTATTGACCTTAACGTAAATTCTATAGATTATAACTGTAAAGATTATCGTAGCTACTGTTTCAGGCATGATAACATGCACGAAGAAATACAGATAATCTGTCCTGTTTCTCACAAGATATGTGGCTATGAATACAACAGTGTTAAATGTAATCTCATCGGCAAACATGATGAGTACAGGAAGAAGTGCATTTTCCAGAATAAAACTCTTATGGAAAAAGCCGTTGATGTATCCGATAGTCATATAAAGCAGCATATATGGGCCTAACAGGGTATTAAAAAAGACATCCATAAAAAAGCCCGATACAAGACCGGTGAGCATTCCCTCTCGTCTACCTCTCATAACGCCGAATGACATGGTTATGACCATCAGGAGATTTGGGGAAAAGCCTGCTGCATCATGGAAGGAAAGAATCGTTGTCTGAAACAGAAACGATATGATTATTAAAATGAATATAGTAATAACTCGTCTCATTAGTGCGATATTTCCTGCTTACGGTCTAAAATTACAAACACGTCCTTGACCTCAGAGAAGTCAACGGATGGTGCTATCTTGGCAGTTTTCGTAAGGTTATTCGAATCATTAGTAATATCAATAACATAACCTATGGTGATTCCGTATAAGTATCTGTCGGAAACGTTTGAGGTTATGACTCTGTCACCCTGAGAAATGTTGGCGTTCTTATCAATATCCACACCAAGGATGTACCCGTTTTCCATAGTGGACAGGCTACCTTCTACGGTACAGATAGTTCCGTTAACACCGATCTCTCCTGTGATATAGGAATGATCATCAATGATGGCTCTGACCTTTGCATAGTCAGCATAGGACTCTGTAACTATTCCAAGGAGTCCGTTATCACAGAGTACATTACAGTTCTCATAAACGTTATCATTGAGACCTTTATCAATATAGAATTCATTAAACCATTTTGAGCCGGACACAGAGAAAACTCTGGCTGCGGTCTTATTATAATCAGGATAGAGAGCATCCAGGTCATAGAGGTGTCTGAGTTCTGTAAGCTCAGTAAGCTCTGCCTGGTTGTGATTAAGCTCCTTCTGATATTCACTGATCTGCTGCTTAAGTTCTTCGTTCTCCTTCTTAAGCTCTCTTATATCACCGAATACCTGAAGCTTATCATCTATGTATTCTCCGATATTATTTACGCCCTTCTGAAGAGGAACGATGAGTTTTCCTGTCAGAGTTTTAACAGGACGAAGGCTGTCCGGACTGAAGGCAGACACAACAATAAGCACTATGCAGATAACTGATAGTGCCAGATATAAATATTTAGGACTGATATCCTTATTCCAATTGAACTTCAAAGCAGTTCGCGCTCCTTTAAACTGACATAAACCCTGTCTCCGGTTATTATATGATCAAGGAGCCGGATACCTAATACCTCTCCTGCTTCCTTGATATTCTTCGATATATTAATATCTGCGAGACTGGGCTCGGGGCTTCCTGACGGATGATTATGGAGGATTATCATAGATACGGCATCGCATCGCAGTGCCTCCGAAAAAAGATCCCTGACAGAAATTATGGATCTGTCTATGCTGCCGGAAGATATCAGCATCTCCTTAATGACCGCATTGGATGCAGACATAAAGAGTGCATATACTCTTTCTCTTGTCAGATATCTGGTTTTCTCCATAAAGTAAGAAGCAACAGATTCTGAACTGTTCAGCTGGATCGAATTCTTAAAGCTTTCAGAGGAAAGCCTCTTGGAAAGCTCTGTCAGAGCAAGTATCTGACTCGCTTTGGTCCGGCCGACACCGCTTATCTTCATAAGTTCAGTCGGATTGGTATAGCATAGACCCGGAAGTCCCTTATATACAGGGTTACTGTTAAGAATAAGCTGGGCCAGTTCAATGGCACTATGTTCTCTGGTGCCTGTCCTGAGTATGATGGCCAGAAGCTCTGCATCAGACATAACTTCGGCGCCACAGGTAAGAAGCTTTTCAACGGGCTTCTCACTTTCAGCCATATCCTTAATTCTTAAACTATTCATATTGTGATCATAAAGTGGTTTGTAATAAGCTATGCTGATTACAACGGGTATATATTATATCACAATTGTCAAATCACGTGTTTTTAGATTTTATTAAGGTTTACTCTGCTTTCATAGCTTTGATAACCTTATCAGCAGCTCTCATGATACCTGCCTTAGCGTGCGGATATGTTAGGCCGCCCTGGAAATATACAGCATAAGGCTCTTTAAGAGGACCGTCTGCTGAAAGCTCGATGGAAGCTCCTGATACAAATGCACCGGCAGCCATAATGACATCGCTGTCATATCCAGGCATAGCCCATGGAACAGGCTTAACATAACTGTCGACAGGAGCGGCTTCCTGGATACCTTCACAGAAGGCACAGAGAAGCTCAGACTTCTTAAGTATTACAGATTCTATAATATCCACTCTCTTCTCTTTTGAAGAAGGAATGGCTTCGAAACCAAGATGTTCAAATATATTAGCGGCAAGTACAGCACCCTTAAGGGCTGCTGCAGTTACAACAGGTGAGAGGAAAAGTCCCTGGGAGAATTCTCTTGTTACACCGAGAGATGCACCAACTTCCTTCTCAAGTCCCGGAGTTGTAAGCCTTGCTGCACATCTTGATATACATTCAGCTGATCCACAGATATATCCACCGATCGGAGCAAGACCGCCGCCAGGATTCTTGATAAGAGATCCGACAATCATATCAGCACCTACATCAGATGGCTCTATAGTTTCTACAAATTCACCGTAGCAGTTATCTACCATGATTATTATGTCAGGACGTTCCTTCTTAACAAAGCTTATGGCTTCACCGATTGCTTCAACTGAAAGGGATGGTCTTGTATCATAACCCTTTGAACGCTGAATCTCCACAAGACGGATTTTCTCGTTCTTCAGAGCTTCCTTGATAGCCGGGAAGTCCCAGCCGCCATCAGGAAGAAGTTCAACCTGACTATATGAGATTCCAAACTCAGCAAGGGAACCCGGAGTTTCTCTTACACCTATAACTCCCTGAAGAGTATCATATACCTTACCTGCTATAGAGAGCATTTCATCTCCCGGTCTGAGATTTCCTGATAATGCAAGATAAAGTGCATGAGTTCCACAGGTGATCTGAGGCCTTACAAGGGCATCTTCTGTATGGAATACATCAGCATATATCTTCTCAAGGGTGTCTCTTCCCAAATCATTATAACCGTAACCTGTAGTACCATAGAGATGTTCTTCAGCAAATCTGTTTTTCTGCATTGCACGAAGAACCTTAAGCTGGTTATATTCAGCAACACGGTCTATCTCATCAAACTGATCGGCAAGTTTTTCTTCTATATTCTGGCAAAGATCAAAAACCTCCGGATCAATTCCTGATTCAATATAAAAATCTTTAAGCAGTTTGTTACTCTCCTGCATGTTTATTCCTCCATAAATCTACTATATGGTCAGCTATCTCCTCATCAGATGAGAAGGTATCTTTATCTATCCATATGACTTCTTTTTCACGTCTGAACCAGGTGAGCTGGCGTTTTGCAAAGTGACGTGTATTCTGCTTTATGTTATATATTGCATCTTCAAGAGTACATTTACCTTTAAGATACTCATATACTTCTTTATATCCAATCCCCTGCATGGAAATATAGGTATCATCAAGGCCTTCATCCATAAGTCCGCGGACTTCTTCAACAAGTCCGTTTTCCATCATGATATCTACTCTCTTCTCTATACGGCTGTATAGCTTTTCCCTATCCATGGTAAGAACGAGATACATTGAGTCATAAGCCGAGGATTTCTCTCGCTGAACAGAGTTATGCTCAGATATAGGAGTTCCGTTATAATGATAGAACTCAAGAGCTCTTATGACCTTCTTAATATTGTTCTTATGAATGATCTCACAGGATGCCGGATCGACAGAGCGGAGTTCCTCAAAGAGTTTATCAGGGCCTCCCGGCTCTGCTGCAATCTGTTCCATTGACTCTCTATATCCATCGGAATGCTCCTCGGAGAAATCGATATCATATAGAAGTGCCTGAATATAGAAGCCGGTTCCGCCGACCATGATAGGAATCTTCCCACGGGAGTATATATCATCTGCGGCCTGTAATGCAAGTTCTTTAAATACAGAAACATTGAAAGGTTCTGTAGGTTCAAGAACATCGATAAGGTGATGAGGGATACCATTCATCTCTTCCTTACGGATCTTGGCAGTACCTATATCCATTCTTCGATACACCTGCATAGAATCGGCGGAGATTATCTCTCCGCCAAGTTTTTCTGCAATTCTTATTGAAATGTCCGTTTTACCGGCAGCTGTAGGACCGGTAAGTATAATAAGAGGACGATTACTCATTCAACAATTCGCTTGAATTTCCTCTCAAGCTCCTCCTTAGATATTCTGATAATAGTCGGACGTCCATGTGGGCAGGTATATGGATTATCAAGGGTCAGAAGCTTCTCTATAAGAGTTTCGGCTTCACTTCTTGATATCTCCTGATTTCCCTTAATGGCTGCTTTACAGCCCATGGTCGCAAGTTTTCTTACAAAGATATCTTCTGTAAGACCGGTAATACCATTTGAAAGGTATTCGGCAAACTCCAGGAAAATATCTCTTGCACCAAGTCCGATGAGGTTGATAGGTATTGAAGTTATCTTTACTTCATTTCCACCAAAGTCTTCAAGTTCAAAACCTGACTTCGTGAAATAATCTATATTATCCATTACGGCAGCCTTCTCAGCTGCGGATAGAGTGATCATCATTGGAGGGAACAGCTGCTGAGACTCTATGCGGCGTTCTTTGAACTCAGCAAGATATGTTTCGTAGTTCACCTTCTCATGAGCCGCATGCTGATCCATGATGTAAAGTTCGTTGTTATATTCTGTAAGCCAGTAGGTCTTAAATACCTGGCCTATTATAATATGCTTTGAAAGAGCTTCTTTAGAAAGGTACTGGGCTGTACCCAGCTGGAGCTCCTGCTGCGTGCCCTGCTCAGATACATTCTGCTGAACACTATTTCTTGCGTCTGCTTGAACAGGCTCAGATGACTTCTGAGTACTGAAAGAGCTCTCTTCCTGAACGAATTCCTCGCGGGGCGTATTCTGTGCTTTATATTCCTTTGGAAGAATGCTGTTAAGAATTGAGTAACTTCCGCTTGAAAGAACGTCCTTAGCTGTACCTGTGACAGATGTTTCTTCAGCAGCGTTGGCTGAACCAGTCATTTCAACAGTGTTTTCTGTGGCTGCACCTGTATCCGGAGCGGCTGCTATATCAGAGTTCTGAGAGGATTCTTCAGCCTTACTCATCAGCTTTTCGCGATAATCCTTCGGAAGGATCGCATCAAGCATAGTTGTAACATCCCCTGACGCTGCTGAGGTTTTAGGCTGTGGTACAGTCTGCGTTGCAGCGAAGGAACCTGATCTGGATGAAGCAAAAGATGTCGGCTGTGGTGCGGCTTTAGGTGCCACAGGTTCTGAATTGAGAGGGGTGTAAATCTTTTCGCGCTGCTTATAGTCTGCTTCTGCCTCCGGAATCAGTTCATGCTTCTCCTGCAGTGTATCATGAACTGCATGGAATACAGCATGGAAAAGTTCCTTCTCATTTGAGTATCTGAATTCACGTTTTGCCGGATGAATGTTAACATCGCAGCTTTCCGGATCAAGTTCAAGGAAAAGAACCGTGAACGGAAATCTATGCTGCATAACATAGGTCTTATAGGCCTCTTCTATGGCGGTGTTAATAACAGAACTCTTTATATATCTCTTATTAACGAAATAATTCTCAAAGCTTCTGTTGCCTTTAGATAAGAAAGGCTTACCGATATAACCTGTTATATGTATATTTCCGCATGTATAGTCCACCGGAAGT
>JAEEGI010015458.1_pt1 | contig 15896 bp, 12 predicted proteins | sample 8958751 | NCBI WGS metagenome assembly JAEEGI01 (sample SAMN16246545, study PRJNA631951) | gut metagenome | biome: gut microbiome; feature: rumen; material: KS-attached | host: Bos | place: Iran: Karaj | collected 2018-10
CAGATGGATTCCTCCACCTCCTTGGCGGCGGCGATCATCAGGTCGGCCAGCTCGTCGATGACCACCACCACGGTGGGCAGCTTCTGCAGCTCCGGATTGGCGGCGGCCAGGGCGTTGTAGCCCGCCAGGTCCTTCACGCCGTTCTCCGAGAAGGTCTTATACCGCTTCATCATCTCGAACACCGCCCACTGCAGGGCGCCGGCGGCCTTCTTGGGGTCGGTCACCACCGGGATCAGCAGGTGGGGGATGCCGTTGTAGGGGGCCAGCTCCACCATCTTCGGGTCCACCATGATGAAGCGGACCTCCTCCGGCGTGGACCTGTACAGCAGGCTGACGATCAGCGCGTTGGTGCAGACGGATTTGCCGGAGCCGGTGGTGCCGGCGATCAGCACGTGGGGCAGGCGGGAGATGTCACCCACGATGCTGCTGCCGCCGATGTCCTTGCCGATGGCGAAGGCCACCCGGGACTTGTGGTCCGTGAAGGTCCGGGACTCGATCACGTCCCGGATGCGGACGGCGGTGACCGCCTTGTTGGGCACCTCGATGCCCACCACGGAGATCTTGTTGGGGATGGGCGCGATGCGCACGCCGCTGGCGCCCAGGGCCAGGGCGATGTCGTCGGCCAGGTTGGTGATCTTGCTGAGCTTCACGCCCTGGTCCAGGGTAAACTCGTACCGGGTCACGGTGGGCCCGTGGATCACCTCGCCGGCGGTGGCGTCCACGCCGAAGGACCGCAGGGCGTCCGCCAGGCGGCGGGAGTTGAGCCGCAGCTCGGCCCCCACCTCGGTGATGTTGTTGGTCGTGCTCTGATCCAGCAGGGTGACGGGGGGATACTGATAGGCCGCCTCGGCGGGCTTCTTCTCCTCGATCTCCTGGGTCACCTTCCGGGTCTCCTCGTCCAGCTCCTCCTTCTGCATGGAGGCCTTCGGGCGGCGGGGCTTCTTCTCCTCCTCGGCGGGCTTCTCCCCCGCGGCCGGTCTGAAGGGATCCAGCACCTCGTCGGGCCGCTTCACCTCGGTGCCCTTGCGGGTAAAGAAGGTCTTTTTCTTGCCCGGAGGATCCAGCTCCGTCTTCGCGGTCTCCTCCCGCTTCTGCTCGCTCTGCCGCTCCGGCAGGGGCGGCGTCTCGTCGTCCAGGGGGAAGTCGATCTGCCTGCCGGCGCTGGGGCGGCGGGGCCCCTTCTCAATGGACTCCTGCCGGGAGGACACAGGGACGGGCTCCAGCAGCTCGTCCTCGTCGTAGTCCTCGTCCTCGTCATAGCGCCTGTGCTCCCTCACGGCCGTGACCACGTCGTCGTAGCTGAACCGGGCCGCACCCATCAGGGCCAGCAGCATCAGCACGATCAGCAGGATCGCGGTGATGGCCTTGCCGAACACGGCCTTCAGGCCCACCGCCGCGCCGCCGGAGATGACGCCGCCGCCGATGACGGACAGGCCGTCCCGCCACAGCTCCTTCACCATGGTCAGGCCGGGCTCATACTGGGCGTGGCTCAGCAGCAGGTGCAGCAGGGCGCCCGCCAGGGCCACCAGCAGCAGCGTGCAGACGGTCCGCAGGATCACCGGCTTGCCGCCGTGTCCCAGCTGGATCACGCCCACGGCTCCCAGAGCCACGGCGGAGAGCCAGTATCCGTAGCCGAACAGGCCCTTGATGGCCATGGCCAGGTACTTCACGAACAGGGCGTCCACCCGGAAATAGCTCACCAGTACGCACAGGGCCAGCAGCAGGCACACCAGCCCGCCCACCAGCCGGGCGACGCCGTTGTAGGGCGGCTTCTTGGGCGGGGCGCTTCTGGCGGCCGCAGACCGCTTCCGGGGAGCGCTCTTCTTCGGAGCGCTCCTGGCGGTGGCCGTATTGGTTTTTTTCTTCTGTTTCGTAGCCATAGATTCCCTCTCTTAATGGTTGATGGTGCCGATCACCAGCGTGATGATACCCACGATCCAGCAGTAGTAGGCGAAGGCCCCGAAGCGGCCCTTGTCGGCGATCATCTTCAGCAGACGGATGCACAGGTAGCCGGACACGGCCGCCACGACGACGCCCACCAGATATACCGGCACCTGGCTCCAGTCGACCCCGGCCTCCAGCGCGTCCTTCAGGCTCAGGATATTGGCGCCCAGCACCGCCGGGATGGACAGCAGGAAGGCGAAGCGCACGGCAAACCTCCGCTCAAAGCCGGAGAAGCGCCCGGCGCTGATGGTCATGCCGGAGCGGGAGATGCCGGGCAGGGTGGCGATGGCCTGGCCGACGCCCACGATAACGGCGTCCAGCCAGGTGGCGCTGCGCTCGTCCTTGCGGCCCTTGCGGATCAGGTCGCAGGCAAACAGCAGGAAGCCGGTGACGATCAGTGCTCCGCCGATAAAGCCCATGCTGCCGGACAGGCCCTGGACCTTCTTGTGTACGGGCAGCACCAGGAACAGGGGCAGCGTACCGATGATGATCAGCATGATCAGCCGGCGGGCCGGCGGCACCGGCACCGGCGTGCTCTTGTGGGCAATGTCGCCGATGCCCCGGAAGAACTCCACCACCATGTTCTTGATATCCTTCCAGTAGGCCACGAAGATGGCCAGCAGCGTGCCCAGGTGGAGCAGCACGTCGAAGAACTCCGGCACCTCCGCGTTGACGTGCAGCAGGTTCTGGGCGATGGCCAGATGGCCGGAGCTGGAGATGGGCAGAAATTCCGCCACGCCCTGGATCAGTCCCAGCAATATGGACGTCAGAATTGACATATTCGATCTTCTCCTGTCTCGCAAAAATCCCTTCGGCCGGACCGGAAGCGCGGCTGCAGCCGAGACTCCTCTATTATGTAAAGTAATTATACCATACCTTTTTTGAAAATTCCATACAATTTTCCCGAAAAGAAAAAACGACGCCCTCCGCCGGTATCTCCGGCGGAGGGCCGCTCGTTCACTCCTCGTTTTCCAGCTGTTCCAGGGCGGCCCGGGCGGCGTCCTGCTCCGCCTCCTTCTTGCTGCGGCCGGTGCCCGTGCCGATGGGCTGGCCGTTCAGCGTCACCCGGGCGGTGAACACCCGGGCGTGGTCCGGCCCGGAGGAGCCCACCAGCTCGTAGCGCAGCACCTGGTCGGCCTTGCGCTGCACCACCTCCTGGAGGGCGGTCTTGCAGTCCCGCCGCAGGCGCTCCGCGGCCTCCTCCCGGTCCTTGTTCAGCAGCACCCGGTGGATCAGGGCCCGGGCGGCCTCCATGCCGCCGTCCAGATACACCGCGGCGAACACGGATTCGGTAGCGTCGGCCAGAATGGACGGTCTCTGCCGTCCGCCGCCGCTCTCCTCGCCCCGGCCCAGCTTCAGGTATTCTCCCAGCCCCAGGCTCCGGGCCACCTCGTGGAGGCTCTCCTCCCGCACCAGGGCCGCCCGCATCCGGGTCAGATCCCCCTCCGGCGCGTCAGGGTGGGTGCGGTAGAGGTGCTCGCCCGCCACCAGGCCCAGCACGGCGTCCCCCAGGAACTCCAGCCTCTCGTTGCTGCAAATGCCGCCGCCCCTGTGCTCGTTGGCGTAGGAGCTGTGGATCATGGCCCCCTCCAGGAGGGCCTTGTTGCGGAAGGTGTAACCCAGCCGCTCTTCCAATGTCTGCATCGTCTTTCCTTTCTCCACATCTGAAAAAGGAAACCCCGCTGAGCCAGCGGGGTCTCTTTTTTCAAATGTTGATGGTTATCGTTTCGGCGTTCAGTCGCTGATCTTGCCGCTCAGATAGCGGACGCAATCGCCCACGGTCTTCAGCTCAGCCAGATCCTCTTCCGCGATCTCGCCGATGTCGAATTCCTCCTCCATGGCCATAACCAGCTCCACCAGATCCACGCTGTCGGCGCCCAGATCATCGGTAAAAGAGCTGTCCATGGTGACCTCCTCGGTCTCCAGCGCGAACTGCTCGGCAATGAGACCCTGCATCGTCTTGAAGATCTCCTCCATCGTCATGAGGGTATTCCTCCTTTCGCCGTTTTTTATCTTGGAAAATCATACGGCAATTGGTGTGCCGTGTCAATAGCATTTTTATGGCTATTTTGTGAATTCCTCTTTTTCCACTTTCATCAGTTCCACGTTGGCTTCGATGTCCGCGATGAGGCCGCTCTCGGCAAATTGCTTCGCCTGGCCCATGGCGTTCTCGATGGCCTCGGCGTTGGAGGAGCCGTGGGCCTTGATGACCGGGCGGGAGATGCCGATGAAGGCGGTGCCGCCCACCTTGTTGGGATCCATCATGGCCTTGAAGCTGTTGAGACCCGGCATCACCAGCAGGGCCGCCAGCTTGGTCAGCAGGTTCTTCCGGAAGATCCCCTTGATGGCGCTGCCGGCCAGGGAGCCGGTGCCCTCCAGGCTCTTGAGCATGATATTGCCGGAGAAGCCGTCCGTCACGATCACGTCGCAGCCGCCCTTGATGGCCTCCTTGGCCTCGATATTGCCGATGAAGTTCAGGTGGCCCTCCTCCCCGGCCCGGCGCAGCCAGACCAGGGTCTCCTTCTGGAGCTCGGTGCCCTTGCTGTCCTCGGCGCCGATGTTCAGCAGGCCCACCCGGGGGGTCTCCAGCCCCAGCACCCGTCTGGCGTAGAAGCTGCCCAGATAGGCGAACTGGACCAGATACTCCGGGGTACACTCGGCGTTGGCGCCGCAGTCGATCAGCACCGCCTTCCCGGTGGTGGTGGGGATCACCGGGGCCATGGCGGCCCGGCGGATGCCCCGCACCCGCTTGACGATCAGGGTGGCGCCGGTGAGCAGGGCGCCGGTGGAGCCGGCGGAGACCACCGCGTCGCCCTTGCCGTCCCGCAGCATCTGCAGGGCCACGCCCATGGAGGTGTCCTTCTTGCGGCGGAACACCGTGGCCGGATCGTCGCACATCTCCACCGTCTCGGTGGTGTTGGCGATCTCCATGCCCCGGGGCAGCTCCTTCACGCCGCAGCTCTCCAGGGCCTTGAGGATGGCCACCGTGTCGCCGGTCAGCGTCACGTCCACGCCCCAGCGCTTCTGTCCGGCCAGGGCGCCCTTTACGATCTCCAGGGGGGCGTTGTCGCCGCCCATGGCGTCAATGATGATCCTCATCTCTCCAGGACCTCCTCCTTCATGCGTTCAATGATCTCCAAGGACCGCTTCGACAGCTCCGCGTTCTTGTTGCGCTTGCCCTTGACCCGATAGCCCAGGGGCGGGATGATGCCGAAGTTGATGTTCATGGGCTGGAAATCCCCCACGCTCTCGCCGCTGACGTACAGGGCCAGGGCGCCGATGGCCGTCTCCCGGGGGAAATCCAGCGGCGCCCTCCCCGCCAAGCGGCGGGCCAGCTCCGCGCCGGCCAGGAACCCGCTGGCGCAGGACTCCACGTACCCCTCCACGCCGGTCATCTGGCCGGCGAAGACGATGCGGGGCTCCCGCCGCAGCCGGTAGTACCGGTCCAGCAGCCGGGGGGAATCCAGATAGGTGTTCCGGTGCATGACGCCGTAGCGCAGGAAGACGGCGTCGTGCAGGGCGGGGATCATGGAGAACACCCGCCTCTGCTCCGGCCATTTCAGGTGGGTCTGGAAGCCCACCAGGTTGTATACGGTGCCGTCGGCGTTGTCCTTTCGCAGCTGCACCACCGCGTAGGGATCCCGCCCGGTCCTGGGATCCGGCAGCCCCTTGGGCTTCAGCGGCCCGAAGCGGAGGGTGTCCTCCCCCCGGCGGGCCATGACCTCCACCGGCATGCATCCCTCAAAGACGCCGCCATCGTCGAAGCCGTGGACCTCCGCCTCCTGTGCGGCGCACAGCTCCCGCCAGAAGGCCCTGTACTGCTCCTCGTCCATGGGGCAGTTAACATAATCCGGCGTCCCTCTGTCGTACCGGCTGGCGAAATAGGCGCTGTCCATATCCACGCTGTCGAAGGCCACCAGGGGCGCCGCCGCGTCGAAGAAATGCAGGGTGCTGTCCTGGCCGAACAGCTCCGTGAGCCGCTCCGCCAGAGCGTCGGAGGTCAGCGGGCCGGAGGCGATCACCACGTCCCCCTCCGGGATCTCGGTGACCTCGCCGGGGACGACGGTGATGCGGGGGTGGCTCCGGATCTCCTCCGTCACCATCCGGGCGAAGCCGTGGCGATCCACCGCCAGGGCGCCGCCGGCGGGGACCCGGGTGGCGTCGGCGCAGCGGATGATCAGGCTGTCCAGCCGCCGCAGCTCCTCCTTCAGCAGGCCCACCGCGTTCTCCAGCTGATCCGAGCGCAGGGAATTGGAGCAGCACAGCTCGGCGAAGTACTCCGTGCTGTGGGCGGGCGTGGTCTTGAGGGGCTTCATCTCCCGCAGGGTGACCTCCACGCCCCGCTGCGCCAGCTGCCAGGCGCACTCGCTGCCGGCCAGCCCCGCGCCGATCACTGTGACGGGGCTCATGCTTCGTCCTCTCCGCTCTTGGCGGCGGTCTTTTTGGTCCCGGCCGCTTTCTTCGTCCCGGCCGTCTTCTTCGTTCCGGTCGACTTCTTCGCCGCCGTGGTCTTCTTCGCCGCGGTCTTGCCGGCGGTTTTTCTGGCGGGGGCCTTCTTCTCGGCGGTCTCCCCCGTCTCGTCCGGCTTCTTGTAGTAGCCCCGCTTCTCCTCCGGCAGGAAGTTGCTGCACTCGGGGTTGATGCAGAAGGGCCGCTTATGGCCCCGGCCGGCCCGCTTGAACATGGTCTTGCCGCAGACGGGGCAGTCGTCCTTCACCGGCACGTCCCAGGTCATGAAATCGCAGGTGGCGCCGCCGCCCCGGTTGTTGGTATATTCGCAGCAGTAGTAGGTGTACTGCTTGCCGCTCTTCTTGCTGACGCCGGTGCGCTTCATCAGCCGCCCGCCGCACTTGGGGCAGCGGCCCGGCATCTGGACCACCAGGGGCATGGTGAAGCTGCACTCCGGGAAGCCGGGACAGGCCAGGAAGGGTCCGAACCGGCCCTCCTTCTCCACTAGGTTCCGCCCGCAGACCGGGCAGATCTCGTCGCTGACGGTGGCGGGCACCTTCACGTACTCGCTCTCCCCGGCCTTGGACAGCCGGTCGGTAAACCCGTCGTAAAAGCCCCGCAGCACGTCCTTCCAGGGGGTCTTGCCCTCCTCCACGCTGTCCAGCTGCTGCTCCATATGGGCTGTAAACTTAGTATCCGCAATATCTGTAAAGTACTTTTCCATCCACCCGGTCACGGCGCTGCCCAGGTGGGTGATCAGCAGGTATTTGCCCTCCTTCTTCACGTAGCCCCGGTCCAGGATGGTGGACACGGTGGGGGCGTAGGTGGAGGGGCGTCCGATCCCCTGCTCCTCCAGGGCCCGGATGAGGGTGGCCTCGGTGTAGTGGGCGGGGGGCTGGGTGAAGTGCTGGCCGGACTCGAAGTCCAGGAGGGTCACGCTCTCGCCGGCGCGTAGCTCCGGCAGGGGCAGCTCCTTCTCCTCCTTCTCCTCGTCCCGGCTCTCCTCATATACGGCGGTGTAGCCGGCGAACTTCAGGGTGCTGGCGGCGGCCCGGAAGGCGTGCTTGCCGGCCTTTACCTCCACGTTCACGCTGTCGTAGACGGCGTTGGCCATCTGGCTGGACAGGAAGCGGCTCCAGATCAGCCGGTACAGCCGGTACTGCTCGCCGGTCAGGTCGTTCCGGATCTGGTCCGGCGTCAGGCGGATATTGCTGGGTCGGATGGCCTCGTGGGCGTCCTGGGCGCCGGCCTTGGCCTTGTACTGGCGGTAGCTGTTGGGCCGGTAGGCGGGTCCGTAGCGCCCGTCGATAAAGGCCCTGGCGTCCCGCTGGGCCTCTGCGGAGACCCGGAGGGAGTCGGTACGCATATAGGTGATCAGACCCACGGTGCCCTCGCCGGTGATGTCCACGCCCTCATAGAGCTGCTGGGCGATGGCCATGGTGCGCCGGGGCGTCATGTTCAGCTTCCTGGACGCCTCCTGCTGCATGGTGGAGGTGGTGAAGGGGGGCGCGGGGGATCTCTGCTTGTCGGCCCGCTTGACGCTGCTGACGGCGAAGGGCAGCTGACGCAGCTCCCGCTCCAGGGCCTCCACCTCCTCCCGGGAGGCGGGCTCGTACTTTTTGCCGCTGCGGCCGTAGTAGTGGGCGGTGAAGTCGGCGCCGGCCTGGTTCCGCAGCAGGGCGTCCAGGGTCCAGTACTCCTTGGGCTGGAAGGCGTCGATCTCCCGGTCCCGGTCGTCCACCATCCGGGCCGCCACGCTCTGGACCCGTCCGGCGCTAAGTCCCCGCCGGATCTTTTTCCACATCAGCGGGGAGATCTCATAGCCCACGATGCGGTCCAGCACCCGGCGGGCCTGCTGGGCGTCCACCAGGTCCTGGTCGATGGCCCGGGGCTTGGCGATGCTGTCGGTGACCACCTTGCGGGTGATCTCGTTGAAGGTGACCCGGCGGGCCTTCTTCTCGTCCAGGCCCAGCAGCTTCTGCAGGTGCCACGAGATGGCCTCTCCCTCGCGGTCCGGGTCGGTGGCCAGATAGACGGTGGAGCTGGCGTCCGCCGAGCGCTTCAGGTCCCGGATGATATCCTCCTTGCCCTTGATGGGCTTGTAATCCGGCTCAAAATCGTGGTCCAGATCCACGCCGATGGTGCTCTTGGGCAGATCCCGCAGGTGACCCATGCAGGCCTTCACCTCGTACTCCGGCCCCAGATACTTGCCGATGGTCTTGGCCTTGGCCGGGGACTCCACGATCACGAGCTTCCGATCACCCTTGTTTGTCATAGTCATTGTACCTCCTGATAAAGCTCCGCTGCGCGCACAAAGCGGCGGGCGCCGCTCTGTCGGACGAAGCCGTCGATCTCCAAAACTGTCAGGGCCGAGAGCACCCGCCGCACGGGCAGCTCCGTCCGCTCCGCCACCTCGTCGGTGAGCATGGGCGCCGCGGCGTCCAGGACCCGCATCACCCGGAGCTGGTCGTCCGTCAGGCCGGCCATCTGCTCCCGGGTCATCACCGGCAGCGCTTCGGCGGCCGCCGTCTCCGGCACCACCTCCTCCGCCGCGCCCCGGGGCAGATCCGGCAGCTTGCCGGTCCTTCGGCGCAGCCGGTGGGGATACCGGCCCTCATATTCGCCCAGGATGTCCCAGGCGCACCCGGCCAGGCCCGCTCCGCTGCGGATCAGCTGGTTGCAGCCCCGGCTCTCCGGGGCGTCGATGGGCCCCGGCACGGCGAACACGTCCCGCCCCTGCTCCAGGGCGGTGGACGCGGTGATCAGCGCGCCGCTCTTCTCCGGCGCCTCCACCACCAGCGTCGCCACAGACAGCCCGCTGATGATCCGGTTCCGGGCGGGGAAATGCCACGCCTCCGGCTCGCTGCCCGGCGCGTACTCCGACAGGATCACGCCGGTGGCCAGGATGTCCTCGTAGAGCCTGCGGTTGGCCTCGGGATAGACCACGTCCACGCCGCCGCCCAGCACCGCCGCCGTAAAGCCGCCGGAGCGCAGGGCGCCCCGGTGTGCCGCCGCGTCGATGCCCCGGGCCATGCCGGACACCACCAGCGCCCCCTCCCGGGCCATCTGGTAGCTGAGATCCTCGGCGGCGTGGAGGCCGTAGGGCGTGGCGCTCCGGGTACCCACCACGGCCACCGCCGCCTCCTCGTCGAACAGGGGCATGGCGCCCCGTCCGTACAGCAGTATCGGCGGATCGTAGATGTTCCGCAGGCGGACGGGATAGGCCGCGTCCTCCATGGTCACCACGAAGATCTCCTTCCTGGCGCAGTCGGCCAGGATCTGCTCGGCCCGGTCCCGGGATTTGTCCCCGATCCGCTGGGCCTGCTCTTTGGTGAGCCCCGCCGCCAGGGCCTCCTCCGCTTCCGCGTAGTATACCTCCTCCGGCGAGGAAAAATGCTCCAGCAGCTGCAATTTGCTCCGGTTGCTGAGCCCCGGCAGGGCAGCCAGCCAGATCCAGTACTTCAGCGCCGCCATTACCGATACGCCTCCCACAGCAGGATCGCCGCCGCCACGGCGGCGTTCAGCGACTCGCACCGCCGGCTCATGGGGATCCTCACGGTGGCGTCGCACAGCTTCAGCACCGTCTCCGAAAGGCCCCGCCCCTCGGATCCGATGGCGATGACCGCCCCGTCATAGCTCACGGTCCGGGCGTCGGCCGTGTCGTCCCGGAGGGCCGCCCCGTAGAGCTTCAGGCCGCTCCTCTTCACCAGGCCGCCCAGCTCCTCCGCCGTACACTGCCATACCGGCCGGCGGAAAATGGCCCCCATGGAGGCCCGTACCGTCTTGGGCGCCCAGGGATCGGCGCAGCCTGGCAGCAGCAGGACGCCGTCGGCCTCGAAGGCGTCCGCCGCGCGGAGCACGGTGCCCACGTTGCCCGGGTCCTGCACGCCGTCCAGGGCCACGTAGCGCCGCCCCTCCAGCCGCTCCGGCAGCTCCTGCCGGGGCATGGCGCAGAGGAACAGCACGCCCTGGGGCGTCTTCATGGGGGAGACGGACTCCATCACGTCCCGGGGCACCTCCACCACCCGCGCGCCTTCCGGCAGCGCCGGCAGCTCTCCGGGCTCGGTGCAGACCACCGTCTCCACGGCGGCGCCCCACCGCAGGGCCTCCTCCAGCAGCTTGGGGCTGTCGCACAGAAACTGTCCCTGCTCCCGGCGATAGGCTCCGGAAGCGCCCAGCGCCCGGATATGCTTCACCAGCGGGTTGCTCCGCCCGGTGATCCGCTCGGCCATTCTCCGCTCCCCCTCTTCCACAATGTTGTCAGCATTGTAAACTATTTCAAGCTGTTTTGCAAGCCTTTCTTTTATAATATGTATAACAGGCCGTATCGAAGGGTCTTCCCCTCCGATACGGCCTGTGCCGCCTGTCGTATGTTTCCGCTCTACTTCTCCTCCCGCTGCACGGCGGTGCCGCCGTTCAGCCCGAAGTCGTCCTCCACGCTGGCGCTGTCCCGGCGCAGCATGCTCTCCATGACCCGGATATCGCTGTCCACGTCCATGGCGTCGGCCTGGTACAGCTTGTCCAGCTGCCGCTCGAAGCCCGCCACGATCTTGTCCATGGTCAGCTCGATCTTGGCCTTCGCCTGGCTCAGATTCTCGCCGCTGACGCCCGCCGCCTCAAAGTCCGCGTAGCTGTCCAGCAGCTTCTGGGTGGTGGGCAGATAGTAGTTGAGGAAGGTGCTGGCCTTGTCCAGCCGGCTGGGATCGTCCTCGATGGCCTTGAAGATCCGGGCGGCGATGGCCTCCAGCCGGTCGATCTTGGCCGACAGGGCCGGGTCGGAGATCCGGTCGTTGGCCCGCCGGATGTTCCGCAGCATGCCGGAATAGCCCTCCTCCGCCTGGGCGGGGGTAGAATAGGCGGGCTTCTCCTTCTTTTGGAAGTACTCCGCCGCGGCCGCCTGGGTCCGGAAGAGCATGTCGTTGGTACCGTCCACGAAGGCCTCCGGCCCCCACAGGCCCTTCTCCACCATCAACTCCAGGTCCTTCTCCGCCTTGCGCTCGCTGACCTCCGCCACCATAGCCAGGCGGTTGATGTCCACGGCCTCCTTCTTCCCGGCCGCCGCCAGATACTTGGCGAAGCGGCGGCTCCGCCGCTTCATGCTCCGGCCGCCCAGCAGCAGTCCGATGCCGCCGGCCAGGAAGCCCAGCGGGTAGGACAGCTCCCGCAGCAGGAAGTCGAAGAAGCTGCTGTAATAGCCGATCTCCGTCAGGCCGCCGAATACGGCCAGTACGCCCAGCACCGCCATCACAAGGCCCACGATGCTCATGATCCGGCTGCCCTTGTCGCCGTACTGGGGCGTCTTGGTCACCTTGGACACGGCGCTCTGGGGCCTCGCCGTCTCCTGGACCGGCCTCTGCTGGGCCGTGTTAGTGGGAACGGGCCGCGTGGTGGTGGTCCGGCTGTAGGTGCGCTTCTTCTTTCCGCTGCCGTCGGACAGTTTGGAGATCAGCAGGAACAGGCCCAGGGGCCACAGCCCCGTGATGAAGAAAATGGCGATCAAAGCCCAGGACAGAAAATCCCCGTCCCCCGGCTTTTTGTTGTTCTGATTATTGGAGTAGTTGCCTCCGCCGTAATGATATTCCATCAGGACTTCAATCCTCCCTTCCCCATCAGCTTCCGCTTGTTGCCGTGCTCATCCACCACGTAGGTGTGCTCCAGCTCCCGCCGGAGGCTGCCCACCACCGCGTCGATGTACTCCCGGCGCAGGGTGTCCCGCTCCCGGAGCTCCTCCGGCGTCAGGCCCTCCGCCGTCTTGGCCTTGCGGGCCAGCTGATTGATGCGGTCGATCTTTTTCTGTTCCATATCGTCTCCCGGTCGGCGCCCCGTCCGCGGAGCGCCCGCCTATATATATCTCTGGACGGTGATGAACACGCGGCCCTTCCGGGTCACGCTCCCCACCTCCGTCAGCCGGCACTTCCCGGCGCCCCGGACGCTGATCACGTCGCCCTCCGCCACCGGCTTGTCCGGCTTCAGGCACACGGTCCAGTTCACCTGGACCCGCCCGGTCTCAACGGCCTCCGCCGCTTTTCCACGGCTGGTGGAAAAGCCCACGGACAGCACGCTGTCCAGACGCAGGGAGGAAACCGTGTCCCGGATCTCCTTCACCTGCGGCGGGGAGATCTTCAGCTCCGAGGGCTCGATCTCCTCCACCTTCAGCGGCGTGCGCCCGGCGGCGGTCCAGTCCCGCAGCAGGAAATCCGCCACGGAATCCGCCACCAGCACGTTCGCCTCGTTTTCCGCTACCAGTATATCGCCGATCTTCTCCCGGGTCAATCCCAGACCCATGAGGCTGCCCAAAAAATCCCGGTGGGTCAGCCGGCCCGGCTCGTAGAACGTGCACCGCAGGCAACGGACGGCCCCGCGCTCCGGCTCCTCCTGCCACTCCGGCAGGAAGTGGAGCTGGCACCGCTCCGCGCCCTCGTAGCCGCCCCACCGGACGAAGCCCTCCTCCGTCCCCAGCATGTGCAGCAGCCGTTCCGCGGCCGCCTGCTCCTGGGGGGACAGGAATTCCGTGTGGGTGGGCACGCTCCGCCGGCGGCACTGGTCGTATTTATCCAGCACCCGGCCCAGCAGCAGCCGCTCCTCGCCGTCCCGGGCCGCCCGGTCCAACAGTTCTCTTCTGTCCATAGTCAGGCCGTCTCCCCCAGATTCTGGGTGTGGTAAAGCTTGGCATAGGCCCCGTTCAGGGCCAGCAGCTCCTCGTGGGTGCCCTCCTCGGCGATGACCCCGTCCTGGATCACCAGGATCCGGTGGGCCTTGCGGATGGTGGAGAGCCGGTGGGCGATGATCAGGGTGGTCCGCCCGTCGGACAGCTCGTCGAAGGCGTGCTGGATCCGGCTCTCGGTGACGCTGTCCAGGGCCGAGGTGGCCTCGTCCAGGATCAGGATGGGCGGGTTCTTCAGGAAGATGCGGGCGATAGCCACCCGCTGCTTCTGACCGCCGGAGAGCAGGGTGCCCCGCTCGCCCACGTAGGTGTCGAACCCGTCGGGCATGGCCATGATGTCGTCGTAGATCTCCGCCTCCTTCGCGGCCCGGGCCACCTCCTCGTCGGTGGCGTCGGGGCGGCCGTAGCGGATGTTCTCCCGCACGGTGTCGGCAAAGAGGAACACGTCCTGCTGGACGATACCGATGCTGCGCCGCAGGGACGCCTGGGTCAGATGTCGCACGTCCTGCCCGTCCACGGACACGGAGCCCGAGGTCACGTCGTAGAACCGGGGCAGCAGCTGGCACAGGGTGCTCTTGCCGCCGCCGCTGGGCCCCACGATGGCGATGGTCTCGCCGGGGGCCACGTCCAGGGACACGTCGTGGAGCACCTCGGTGACGGTATCATAGGTGAAGGACACGTGGTCCACCGTCACCCGGCCCTGTACGTCCTTCAGCTCCACCGCGTCCGGCGCGTCCTGGATGGTGGGCTGGGTATCCATCAGCTCGTCGAACCGCTTCAAGCCGGCAAAGCCCTTTGAGAACATCTCCGTGAAGTTTGACAGCTTCCGGATGGGCGTGACAAAGGCAGTCACGTACAGGCTGAAGGTGATCAGATCCACGTAGTTTATCTTGTCCTTCATGATGAGCCAGCCGCCCACGCCGATGACGGACACCGGCAGGATGGTGACGAGAAACTCCATGCAGGCGGTAAAGATCGCCATCTCTCTGTGGAAATTCCGCTTGGCGGTCTTGAACACCTCGTTGGCGCCGTCAAACCGCTCCTGCTGCTCGCCCTCGTTGGCAAAGGCCTTGGTGGTGCGAAAGCCGCTGATGCTGGACTCGATCTCGGCGTTGATGGTGCCGGTCTTCTGCTTGGCCTCCCGGGACGCCGCTGTCATATAGGTTTTCCGTCGCATGGTCACAGCCAGCATGGTGGGCACCAGGATCATGACCACCAGCGCCAGCTCCCAGCGGATGGTAAACATGACGATCACCGCGCCGATGATCGTCACGGCGGAGATGAACAGGTCCTCCGGCCCGTGGTGGGCAAGTTCCGTTATCTCGAATAGATCCGTCGTCAGCCGGCTCATCAGCTGGCCGGTACGGTTCTGGTCGTAGAAGTCGAAGCCCAGCTCCTGCATGTGTGAGAACAGGTCCCGGCGGATATCCGCCTCCACCCGGATGCCGAAGGTGTGGCCCCAGTAACTGACCACATAGTTGAGGCAGGATCGGATCAGGTAGGCCGCCACCAGGATGACCATCACCACAAAAAACGTGGTGAATTTCCGCTCCGGCAGCCAGTGGTACATGGCGGTGCGGGAAACCAGCGGAAAGGCCAGGTCGATCAGCGCGATGAGGAAGGCGCAGCTGATATCCAGAGCGAAGAGCTTTCTGTGGTTTTTGAAGTACGACAGGAATCTGCCGATCAGGGATCGGCTCCTGCCGGTCTTTTGCTTCATGGCGGTATCCTCGCTTGCATTCGTTTCCAATTTAAAGATTATACCATACCGGGCCGTTGAAAACAAGACGGAATCCTGCCCAAAAAGGGGCCTCACCTGTCGGTGAGGCCCCTTCGCCGGTCATGTACTTTTCGTTTACTTGCCGCTCAGGTATTCGTCGATGGACTGGGCGCCCAGCTTGCCGGCACCCATAGCCAGGATGACGGTGGCCGCGCCGGTGACGGCGTCGCCGCCGGCGTACACGCCCTCGCGGCTGGTGAGGCCCTCCTCATTGACGATGATGCCGCCCTTGCGGTTGACCTCCAGACCCTTGGTGGTGCTCTTGATCAGCGGGTTGGGGCTGGTGCCCAGGGACATGATGACGGCGTCCACCTTCAGCTCGAACTCGCTGCCCGGCTTCTCCACGGGGCGGCGGCGGCCGGAGGCGTCCGGCTCGCCCAGCTCCATCTCGATGCAGGTCATGGAGCTGACGCAGTCCTCGGCGTCGCCGTGGATCTCCACGGGGTTGTTGAGGGTCTTGAAGATGATGCCCTCCTCCACGGCGTGCTCCACCTCTTCCTTACGGGCGGGCAGCTCCTCCATGCCGCGGCGGTACACCACGTACACATCGGCGCCCAGGCGCTTGGAGCAGCGGGCGGCGTCCATAGCCACGTTGCCGCCGCCGACCACGGCCACGGTCTTGCCCTTCAGGTCCATGATGGGGGTGTCGCTGTCCGGACGGTAGGCCTTCATCAGGTTGATGCGGGTCAGGAACTCGTTGGCGGAGTACACGCCCTTCAGGTTCTCGCCGGGGATATGCATGAACATGGGCAGGCCGGCGCCGGAGCCGATGAACACGGCCTCGAAGCCGTACTCCTCCATCAGCTCGTCGATGGAGCAGACCCGGCCGATGACCATATTGGTCTCCACCTTGACGCCCATGGCCTTCAGGCCGTCCACTTCCTTCTGCACGATGCTCTTGGGCAGGCGGAACTCGGGGATGCCGTACACCAGCACGCCGCCGGCCAGATGCAGGGCCTCGAACACGGTGACCTCATAGCCCTTCTTGGCCAGGTCGCCGGCGCAGGTCAGGCCCGCGGGGCCGGAGCCGATGATGACCACCTTGTGGCCGTTGGAGGC
>JAEEGI010015462.1_pt1 | contig 15894 bp, 10 predicted proteins | sample 8958751 | NCBI WGS metagenome assembly JAEEGI01 (sample SAMN16246545, study PRJNA631951) | gut metagenome | biome: gut microbiome; feature: rumen; material: KS-attached | host: Bos | place: Iran: Karaj | collected 2018-10
GAGCTTATGTCTTTGGTGAAATGCGGTAAGGCAAAGAAGGGCATCGGCTTTGATATTGCTGAAAATCAGGTTGCATTTGCAAATGAAAAAGCTAAAGAACTCGCTTTGCCCTGTGAATTTGTAGCTGTAAATATTTATGATATTGATGATACCTACAAAGACATGTTTGATGTGGTGATCATAACAATCGGTGCACTTTGCTGGTTTGATGACCTTAATAAGTTCTTTGACATTATCGGAAAATGTATGAAATCAGGAGCTGAGATTATTATCAATGAACAGCATCCCTGCACGAACATGCTTGCTTCCGAAGGTGAAGAAGTATACAGTCCTAATCATAAAAAAGAATGCCATTATTCATACTTTGAACATGAATGGAAGGGCAACGGCGGAATGTATTACATGACTCAGAAATGTTATGAGTCCAAGACATTTACCGATTATTCTCATTCAATGTCCCAGATTATTCAGGGAATGTGCAATAACGGAATGGTTATTACAGGTCTAAAAGAATTCGATTATGATATCGGTGCAGGATTTTCTGCGATAGACGGATGTGAATATCCTTTATCTATGATTCTGCAGGGTAAAAAATTATAAGATAAAAATAAACCCCCGAATGTAAATGCATTCGGGGCTATTTATTATGAGTTAAGGGTTTCCCATTCTTCATATAAAGATGCGAGCTTATCGTTTAAATCTGCCTGTTCAGCACAAAGTTTGTTAAGCTTTGCAGAATTAACAGCTGTCTCAGGCTTAGCCATTTCTTCATCTATGGCAGAAATTCTTGATTCTGTCTTTTCTATATCTGATTCAACTGATTTAATTTTATTCTCAATCTTTCGGCGTTCGCTTTGAGCCTGTTTTTGTTCTTTCCAGTCCTGTTTGGATGCAGTTTCATTAGTTCCTGCGGCTGAATTATCAGAATTAAGCTTATTGGTGTTTATATACGAATTTGAACTTCCGATAATTCCCTGATTTATATCATCAGTTTCAAATTCATCACGTTTTTCGAGATAATAATCGTAATTTCCGAGATAGTTTATAAGCTTTCCATTATTAAGTGAAAGTATTCTGTCTGCGGTCTTGTTCATAAAATATCTGTCATGGGATACGTAAAGGCATGTTCCTTCATAATTGTTAATCGCATCCTCAAGAATAGCCTTTGAAGTCATATCCAGATGGTTTGTAGGTTCATCTAAGATTAAAAAGTTTGCTTTTGAAAGCATAATCTTGGCTAAAACGACTCTACATTTCTCACCACCGCTTAAAACTCCGATCTTTTTAAATACGTCATCATCGCTGAAGAGAAAAGCTCCGAGAGTGTTTCTTATTTCTGTCTGAGTCATATTGGGATAGGAGTCTGATATTTCATCAAACAAAGTTTTATTATCGTCGATTACGGTTGATTGCTGGTCAAAATAGCCTATATTTACATTGCTTCCAAACTTAATCTCTGCTTTTGTATCGGAATTGAGCAAATCATTTATTATTTTAAGGATTGTTGTTTTGCCTGAACCGTTAGGTCCGATGATAGCCACATGTTCGCCCTTTTTGATTTCAAAATCAATATCCGAAAACAGTTTTCTTTCTCCGAATGCTTTGGAAATGCCTTTTACTGATAAAACATCCTTTCCGCTTTCTATATCGGGAGAGAGGAAGAGTTTCATTTCGTTATCCGTATTGACGGGCTTATCGAGTACGTCCATTTTATCAAGCATCTTTTGCCTTGAATCGGCTCTTTTTATGCTTTTTTCTCTGTTAAAGGATCTTAATTTCCTTATAACTTCCATCTGCCTCTTGATTTCGCGCTGTTGATTTTCGTATGCTGCGGTCAAAGAATCGATATATTGTTCCTTTTTGGCGCAGAAATCATCATAATTTCCTTCAAAGCATATAAGAGACGATGAAAAGATTTCAGCCACCTTATTTGCGATTTTATTAATGAAATATCTGTCGTGGGAGACGAAGAGTACCGCGCTCGATACGCCTTTGATATAATTCTCAAGCCATTCGACAGATTTAATATCTAAATAGTTGGTTGGTTCGTCTAAGAGAATCAAATCAGGCTTTTGTAAGAGAATCTTACCAAGCATAAGCCTGGTTCGCTCGCCTCCTGATAAAAGATTTACTTTTTTATCGGAGCTTTCTGCAAAAGAAAGACCGTTTAATACGCCGTTTATCTCAGATTTATATGTATATCCGCCTTTCTTTTCGAAGATTTCAAGAAGTGAATGATATTTATTCATGTATTCATCCATTTCCGATTCTTTTATGATTGAAAGATTGGCCTCCATTTCACGAATACGTTCTTCTTCAGCGATTAAATCTTTTTTACAGTCCAAAAGTTCCTCATAAATGGTATTTGCGGATTCGAAATCCTGATTCTGGGCAACATATCCGATTGTAATATCTTTTTTAAAGAACAAATCACCGGAATCCTTGGAGTATTCGCCTGTGATGATTTTAAGCAAAGAAGATTTACCCGTACCGTTATCGCCGATTAGAGCACATTTGTCGCCTTCGTTTAGAAGGAGAGATATATTGTTTAAAACTGTATTTTCACCGAATGAGAGTGAAATATTATTTAAATTAAGTATCATTTTTCCTGTATCCGTTTAAAATTGCTTAAAAAAGCACTAAAAATGATTTTATCAGCAAATAAAAATATTTACAAACCCTAATAAATGTGTTTTTATATTTTTTGTTATATAAATAATGGTATTTGTGTTTTTATTATGATATCATTACTATATATGGGTATTTTTAGAGGTTTATGACCCATATTTTATGGAGGAGAACTGAAAATGTGTGAAGCGTTATATAAGGAAATTAAGAGTTATAAACGGTTATTAATCGTTTATGCTTCAATTTTGCTTTTGGTGGCAGTTTTCTGTTCACCGTTTTTTGGTATTCAGGATTTTGTTGTAAGGGCTTCTGAAGAAGGTACTGTACCCGTAGGCGAGACCATCAGCACTTTGACGGATATGTTTATGGGCAAGTCCTTAAGAAACGTAGCCGGAGCTTATGCTTCTGTAGTAGGTGTTTCTGCCGAGCCTTTTACAGCACTTGTTTATTTGGGACTTATTGAGAATATCAACAGACTATGCGGAAGTCCGCTTAATATTGTTTCAACACCTGCGGGAAATCCGATTGTATTTCTATTGATTGCCATATTCTTTGTAATAAGTAAACTTATGAAATCGTTTGAAACTACCAAGTTGTTTGGACTTTGTACTTTAGGCGAGCTTGAAAAGTATTTGGGCCTTGTATTTATCCTTGCACTCGGTGTTATGAACGTGGTAGGCCTGACTGATAAATTTGCCGTTGCGACCGTAAAAGCAGCTGCGGATGCCGGGACCGGCTCTGCCACAAGTGTTGCAATGGGAGTAGTTGCTACATTATTCTCGGTATTTATGTCACTTGTATCGGTAATCGTTTATCTGGTTGTTAAAACTGTATTTTTCGGCCTTGATGCACTTCAGTCATGTTTCTCGTTCGTTCCTTTCTCCGGAGCTTTGTTTGAGATATTCAAGACTGTATTTGTAATAGTAATTCTTTCAATAAACGTATTCTTCCCCTGGATTGGTGTGGCATTGAATATTATCGTATTCCTTATCTGCCTCGTTCTTTTCAGATTCTTCTTAAGCGTGGAAGAGTTCTTAAGAAAGATTTACATCAAACCCTTTATCGCAAGACTTCGCGGTTTCAACGACGAAATTCCTTTTACCTACAAAAAGGTGCCTAAATTTATCAAGAAATACTGTGATGCAGAAAATATTGTATATGATGTTGCGATTCCCGCATATGCGTTTAAACATAAAGAAGCCAATGATTTCCGCATGAAATTTATGGAAAAGATTTGGGTTATTCATACTGAAAACGGTACTATGTTCCTAAAGAAGAAAGGCTTAAAGAAGATTGAGAAATACGAGCTTTTCGGCAAGGAAAAGATGTATTACTTAAGAAAAGACTTCAGATTCCTTGAGATTTTCTCTAATCCCAAGGACGAAAAGCTTTCGAAGAAAGATCTTCGCGCAGTTATTTCGGTTGAATATTCATTGAGATTTGACGAACTCTGCGATATTTTAGGATTTTACAATTATCACCTCGTAAAAGAGAATATCAAGCAGACCAAGAAAGAACTTAAGGCTGAAAAGCGTGAAGCAAGAAAAGAAGCTATCAAATTAAGAATTTCGACATTTACCGACTCTGCGGTAGCAAAATTAAAGCCCGTATATGCTAAGGTTACGGCAGCGCTTCCTTTCGGTAAGGATGAAGATACGGACTATTTTGATTACGATAAATAATTTAGAAAGATGAGATAAAAAAATGGCTAAAGTAATTCCTTTTAAAGGTATCAGACCCACAGTTGAAAAATGCAGCAAAATCGCTGCGCTTCCTTACGATGTTTATAATCGTGAAGAAGCAAAAGAAGTAGTTTTAAAAAATCCCGACTCTTTTCTTGCAATAGACAGAGCCGAAACATCATTCCCCGATGATGTTGATACTTATGATGAGAGAGTATATCAGAAAGCTCATGATATGCTATGGGACAGAATCAACAAGGGTGATTTCGTTGAAGAAGACAAAAGAGTTTATTATATTTACGAGCTTATCATGGACGGCCGTTCTCAGACCGGTATCGTAGCATGTGCTTCAATCGATGATTATATCAATAACGTAATTAAGAAACATGAGAATACCAGAGCAGACAAGGAAGTTGACCGTATCAAGCATGTAAGTGCTTGTGAAGCTCAGACGGGACCTATTTTCCTTGCATACAGATCTAACGATGTAATTAACGCAATCGTGTCTAAGATTAAAGGTACACCTGCATTATATGATTTTGTTGCAGAAGACGGCATTACACATAAAGCATGGATTATTTCCGACGAAGCTGATATTGAAGCTATTGAAAAAGCCTTTGAAGGAATGGATTCAATCTATATTGCTGACGGACATCACAGATGTGCATCAGCCTGCAAGGTTGGTATGAAGAAAAGAGAAGAGAATCCTGCCTACACAGGTGATGAAGAGTTTAACTACTTCTTATCTGTACTTTTCCCTGACGATCAGCTTATGATCATGGATTATAACAGAGTCGTAAAAGATTTAAACGGCTTAAACGAAGCAGAATTCGAAGATAAGATTTATAAAGTATTTGATAAGGTTTCCGAAAGCAATGAGCCTATCAAACCTCAGGCTAAGGGACAGGTTTCGATGCTTTTAGGAGGAAAATGGACTTTGCTTAATGTAAAGGACGAATTTAAGTCCGAAGATCCTATCAAGGGCCTTGATGTATCAATCCTTCAGAACGAAATACTTGATCCCGTTCTTGGAATTAAAGATCCCAAGACTGATAAAAGAATCGATTTCGTCGGAGGCATCAGAGGTCTTAAGGAACTTGAAAGAAGATGCAATAAGGACTGCGTGCTTGCATTTGCAATGTATCCGACATCAATAGGCGAACTTTTCAATGTTGCTGATGCACATCTTTTAATGCCGCCCAAGAGCACATGGTTTGAGCCGAAGCTTCGAAGCGGAATGTTTATACATTGTATTAAATAAAAACGGAGCCGGGCACACTAAGTGAGCCAGGCGCCGATAAATACCCGGGGGTATATTTTATGGATCAGAAACACTACAATATGATGGATTGGGAAGCCATTGAATCGATAGTTTACGCAGACTGCAACAAGCCCTGCGATATACTGTCTGTTTCAAAGAAAGGCAAATCAAAGCTTATACAGGCATTTTATCCTGATGCTGAAAGCGTCACTGCGCATTTTACAGTGAATGGAAAGAATAAAAGCCTTAAACTTGAAAAAGTTGATGAAGCAGGCTTCTTTGCTGAGTTTTTTAATTTTGAATATTCATCATATTATTTCAAAGTTGAATATAAAGAAAATACTTTGGACAAGGTTTATGATCCTTACAGCTTTAAGATTACTCTTGATTCATCCGTAAAAGATGTGATTAAGGGCAAATCCGTAAAGGCCTACGAATCATTCGGCGCTACCAAGAAGAAATATGACGGAATCGAAGGCTACGAGTTCATAGTTTATGCTCCTTCGGCTGATGGTGTTTCTTTAGTCGGAGATTTTAACAACTGGAGAGAAAATGCCAACTTAATGCAGGCTGACAATTCAGTTAAAGGCGTTTTTAAGCTCTTTGTTCCCGGTCTTAAGGATTATTCAAATTATAAATATGTGATTAACTGCAAAGGTCAGAAGGTTTTCAAAAACGATCCTTTTGCTCTCGGAATAGACGGTGATAATTCGGTTTGCGTTCCTTTTAGTTTCACCGAAAAAGTTCCTAAGAAGAGCAAATGTCCCAAGGATCTTGAACTTCAGATACTCGAAGCAGACTTAAATGCTCTTTACAAAGAATATAAAGCTTCCGATAAAATATGTAATTATCTTTTAAACCATGCAAAGAAGTTTGATTACACTGCGATATCTTTTATACATTTGTTTAAATCAAACAATCCTAACGATATTTACGAAATTCTCAATCCTTATTCGATTGATTTTACGAACGGATTAAACTGCGCAGAATTAAAAGATATTGTAACCAAGTTAAAGAAAGAAGGAATCATTTCCTTTATCGAACTGCCTTTGGCATATTCATCGGATTGTGAGAGCGGTCTTTTAAAATTTGACGGCACATCGCTTTTTGAAAATGCAGATGACAGACTCGGAAGACATAATTTCTATAAAGCAATGCTTTATGATTATACAAATCCTTTTACGAATTCATATCTTTTATCAAGCGTTAATTACTTCTTAAATGAGTATGATTTTAACGGATTTGTTTGTCCGAACACAGGCGTTATTCTTTATCACGATTACAATAAGAAGGCCGGAGAGTTTATCACCGAAGAATGGGGCAGCACTTTAAACTCTAAGGGTGTTGAGTTCATAAAAGAAGTAAACAGATTTATCCATAAAGATTTTAAGAATGCCGTATCGATTGCAAGCATATATGCATATTACAAAAATGTTACCGGCAAAAATCCCGAATCGCTTTGCTTTGATTTTGTAATGAACGCCGGAACAACTAATGAAGTGCTTGATTTCCTTAAGCTCGATCCTACATTCAGAAGAGATAAGCTTGATTCTTTCCTTCTTTATGCGCATTTTACGAAGAAAGACGAAAAGTATATTTATCCGTATTCGTATAAAGAGAATACACAGGATTTTGCATCGATTTACGACAGAATGCCGGGCGATAAGAATCAGAAGTTCTCAAATCTTAAGATGGCTGTAATCTTTAAGCATCTTTTATACGGAGCTCAGCTTACAAATCTTGATATCGATGAACTTAAGGGCTGTGATGCAAAGTTAAAAGAAGTATACGAGAAATTCTATGCAGACTTCAGAAGAATCTATACATCTCATAAAATGAGAATGAGAAACTTCAATGAAGACAAGCCTTTCAGTTATAAATGCATAGATAACCAGGTATTTACCAGGGAGTATTTCGACGGTGACAGAGATTACATTATAGTATTCAACTTCTCCAAAGATTCATATCAGAAATACAATATTCCTGTATCGCATGCCGGCGTTTACAAGGAAGTATTTAACTCAGACAACGTTATTTACGGCGGAGAAGGTGTAGAGAATAAAAAGGCTCTTCAGACTACTGAAAGTGAAAACGAAGATACACAGACGTTAACAATTAAGCTTCCCGCACTTTCTATCATGGCTTTCGAATACAGAGAGTTTACCGAAAAAGAGCTTGAAGCAATCTTCCTGAAAAAGAAGAAAGCAATGATTAAATTCGTTGACGGCGAAAAGAAAAAGATTAAGAATAAACTTAACGAAGATATAGAAGTTCTTAAAAAAGACGCAGACAAGCGTATGAAAGAACTTGATGAATTACTCAAACCTTTTGAAAAATAAGGATAAATTATGGCTAAATTTTTAAAGACTGCTTTTGGCAGTGCTGTAACTGAAACATTCTGGTTAAAGGTATATTCGCTTGCATGGCGTGTTGTTTTATGCGCTGCACTTGCTATTATCACCATTCAGGCGGTTAAAATAATCAAGAAGGCTTTAAAGAAAGCTTTTAAGAAGGTTAAGGTTGATGACGGTATCGCAGGATTCCTTACATCCTTAATCTGTGTTGGTATTTACATCGTTGTCGGATTTATCATTGCTCAGAGCATGGGCATTGATGCTGCAAGCATTGTGGCTCTTTTAGGATCTGCAGGCGTAACTGTAGGTCTTGCTATCCAGGGTTCACTTGCAAATATCGCGGGCGGTGTGCTTATCCTTATATTAAAGCCTTTTAAAGTGGGAGATTATATTATTGAGAATTCCCACAGCAACGAAGGTACTGTAATTGAAATAGGCCTTATTTATACCAAATTAAATACGATAGACAACAGAACGGTCATTCTTCCAAACGGTACTTTGGCTAACTCATCCATAGTTAATGTTACGCAGACACCTTACAGAATGATTGATTTAAAGCTTGATATCGCTTATTCTGCGGATTTACAGCTTGCAAAGGATACTATTGCAAAAGTTTTGGAAGAAGATAAGGATGTTTTAAGCGAAAAACCCGTTGTGATCGCTATGGAATCATGGGAAGCAAGTTCGATTCGTCTTTGTGCCAGATTTTATGTGCTTAACGAGAACTTCCTTGCTACCAGATTCAGAGTCAGAGAAAGCATTAAACTTGCTTTTGATGAAAAAAATATTGAAATACCATTTACACAGGTTGTTGTGCACAAACCGGACGGAGAGTAAAATTATTTTTGCTGAATAATTAAGTCTTGATTTAACTCGATACAATGTTTATAATATAAAAATGTTTTACATTGTATGCCGGAATAGCTCAGTCGGTAGAGCACTTCACTCGTAATGAAGGGGTCGTCAGTTCAAGTCTGATTTCCGGCTTTTAGTGGAAATGGAAACAATTCTGTTTCCATTTTTTGCAAATTTATGAGAATAGGAGAATATCATGGCAATTCTTTGGGGCGGAAGATTCACAAAAGATAACGATAAAGAAATGTTTGATTTTAACGAATCGCTTTCTTTTGACAAGAGGCTGTATAAAGTTGATATTACAGGCTCTTTAGCTCATGCCGAAATGCTGGGAAAACAGGGCATTATCTCCATTGAAGAAGCCGAAGATATCACTAAAGGACTTAAATCTATTTTAGAAGATATAGAATCAGGCAGTTTAAAAATCGATTCTGAAGCTGAAGATATTCATTCGTTTGTAGAAGCCGAACTTATCAAAAGAATCGGCGATACAGGCAAGAAACTTCACACAGGCAGAAGCCGTAACGATCAGGTTGCTCTTGATATGAAGCTTTATACAAGAGAACAAATCGATTCTATCAGCCTTCTTTTAAAAGATTTTATAGATGTAATCATTTATAAGATGGAAGAAAATACTGATACTTATATGCCTGCTTTCACACATCTTCAGAAAGCACAGCCTACAAATCTGGCTCATTATCTCGGAGCATATGTAGAAATGTTTTTAAGAGACAAAGACAGATTAAAAGATATAAGAAAGAGAATGAATTTATCACCACTCGGCGCCGGAGCTTTATGCGGAACCACATATAATCTCGACAGAGATTTTGTGGCAGAAAAACTTGGCTTTGATACAGCCACCTTTAACAGCATGGATTCGGTTTCCGACAGGGATTACTTAATCGAGACTCTGAGTGCTTTAAGCATTATAATGATGCATTTATCAAGATTTTCCGAAGAAATAATAATCTGGAATTCAAACGAATACAGATTTGTTGAAATAGATGATGCTTATTCGACAGGATCTTCTATTATGCCTCAGAAGAAAAATCCCGATGTGGCTGAACTTGTAAGAGGAAAGACCGGCAGAACTTACGGAGCGCTTATTTCCTTACTTACAACCATGAAAGGCCTGCCTCTTGCATATAACAAAGATATGCAGGAAGACAAAGAGGTTGCATTCGATGCGATGGATACCGTTTCAAAGTGCATCAGTATCTTTACAAAAATGCTTTATACTCTTAAGTTTAACAATGATGTACTTGCAGAAAGCGCAATGAAGGGTTATACTAACGCAACCGATGCAGCAGATTACCTCGTAAAAAAGGGAATGCCTTTCAGGGATGCTCATTCGGTAATTGGAAGACTAGTTCTTTTATGTCTTGAAAAAGACTGTGCAATTGAGGATTTAAGCGTAAGCGAATTAAAGGAACTTTCAGAGCTTTTTGATGAGGATGTCTACGATGCGATTTCTTTAAAGACATGCGTCGAGAGAAGAATGACCAAAGGTGCACCGGGTGAAATCAAAAAAGCAATTGAACATTATAAAGATTTAAATAAATAAAACGGTTAATCCGTTATGGAGGATAAAATAATGAGTGACAAATTACGTGTTGGTATTTTAGGCGGTACGGGTATGGTAGGCCAGAGATTTATTTCTCTTCTTGAGAATCATCCCTGGTTTGAGGTGGTTTTAATAGCAGCTTCACCCAGATCAAAGGGTAAAAGATATGAAGATGCTGTAGGTGACAGATGGAAAATGAGTACGCCTATGCCTGAAGCCGTTAAAGATATGATTGTTTACGATGTAAACGAAGTAGAAGAAATTTCAAGTAAGGTTGATTTCTGTTTCTCCGCAGTTGATATGACGAAGGATGAAATCAGAGCAATCGAGGAAGCATATGCTAAGGCTGAAACGCCCGTTGTTTCCAACAACTCTGCTCACAGATGGACGAAGGACGTACCCATGGTAGTTCCCGAAATCAACCCCGAGCATATGAAGGTTATTGAAGATCAGAAGAAGAGATTAGGTACGAAGAGAGGCTTTATCGCTGTTAAGCCTAACTGCTCCATTCAGTCATATGCACCTGTTCTTACGGCTTGGAAAGAGTTTGAGCCCTACGAGGTAATCGTTAGTACGTATCAGGCAATTTCCGGTGCCGGCAAGACATTTAAAGACTGGCCTGAGATGGTAGAGAATATTATTCCTTACATCGGAGGCGAGGAAGAAAAGTCTGAAAAAGAGCCTTTAAGAATCTGGGGTAAAGTTGAAAACGGCGAAATCGTTCCCGCAGACAACATCAAGATTACGAGCCAGTGTATCAGAGTGCCTGTTTTAAACGGACATACGGCTTCCGTATTCGTTAAGTTTAAAAAGCAGCCTACGAAAGAACAGCTCATCCAGAAACTTTGGGACTTCAAGGGACTTCCTCAGGAACTCAACCTTCCTTCAGCTCCCAAGCAGTTTATTCAATATCTCGAAGAAGACAACAGACCTCAGGTAGCACTTGATGTTGACTACGAAAGAGGCATGGGTATCAGTGTAGGACGTATCAGAGAAGACAGTATTTATGACTGGAAATTCGTAGGTCTTTCACACAATACGGTCAGAGGTGCTGCAGGCGGAGCAATCCTTTGCGCAGAACTTCTTAAAGCTCAGGGCTATATCAGCGCTAAATAATTAATTGTAAAATAATTGTCCGAAGTGTCTAATGGCACTTCGGACAGTGAAGTGTATATAAGGGGTTAATTGATGATTATCGGTCGAAGCAGTGAAATCGAGTATTTAAATAAGATATTTAATTCTTCCGACGGTTCTTTAGTCACTTTATACGGACGTGCAGGAGTCGGAACGTCAAGTGTATGGCATGAATTTGTCAAAGACAAAAAATATGTATACATTAAATGCCCCAAAGCTTCCAGCAAACAGATAAGTTTTCTTATTTCCGGAGATCTTACTCTTAAAGGTTTCGAATTCAGCGATGAATTCCCTTCTTTTGATGTTATTCTTGAAACCGTTTCCAATAAATACAAATCAGATAAGTTTGTACTTGTAATCGATGATTTTGAAAACTGCTTTAAGGCAGACGATTTGTATATCGAAACTTTATTTTCCTTTGTAAAAAAGCATTCTGACAAGCTTTTATGCCTTCTTGTTTCACACGACACAAGATATGTTGAAAATACATTTGTATCCAAAATCGGCAAAAATGCGCTTTCTATCAACGGATTTTTAAAGGTACAGCCTGTATCATTTATTGATCTTGTGATGTTTTACAATACGCAGGATACGTCAAAATGCATGGACTTTTATGCTCTTTTAGGAGGAAATATAGCATTCTACAATTATTTTGACATTGAAAAGCCCCTAAAAGAAAACATCATCAAGACATTCCTTAAATCTGATTCGGTATTCAGAAGAGCCGGAAATGATGTAGTTCTTGAATATTTAAGAGAAGTAAACGTATACGGTACGATTCTGTATTGCCTTGCAAACGGTCACAACAAATTAAACGATATTTATCTGCATACAGGCTTTTCAAGAGCTAAAATAAGTGTTTATTTAAAGAATTTGATGAGTCTTGATACCGTTGAAAAGGTTTCTAGCTTTGATACACCGGGTAATGAAAATACGATGAAGGGCGTTTACCGTATTTCCAATCCGATAGTTAATTTCTGGTATAAATTCATTTATCCTCACGAGTCTTATCTTGAACTTATGACTCCTGAGAGATTTTATGATACTTTTATAAACGACAACATTCCTGACTTCCTAAAAGAAGCCCTTCCTTTGATTTGCAAGGAATATCTGACATTACTTAACAAAAAGCACGGTCTGCCCATTAAGATTACCAAATCGGGCGAATGGGTAGGAAAAGCCGGCACTATTCATTTCATCGGTAAAGACGAGCACAGAAACATTCTGGCAGCATACTGTGCGCTTGGTTCAGATCCGATGAATTACTCGGAATTCGAATGGTTTGACTATTGTCTAAAAGAAGCCAAAATCAAGGCTGATTATATCTATCTTTTCTCCAAGAACGGTTTCGATGAAGATTTAAACGAAATGATCTGGGACAGAGAAGTTACATATGTCGACATTCGTAATCTTTAATTCTTAAACTAATCCACTATTTATAAAGGAGTTTTATGGCAAAAGCAGTTTATATTGCCGAAAAACCGTCTGTAGCCAAGGAATTTGCCAAGGCTTTAAAAGAAAGTTTTAAAACGGGCGACGGTTATCTTGAAAGTGATAATTCTATTGTTACATGGTGCGTCGGACATCTTGTAAATATGAGTTATCCTGAAGAATATGATGCAGCTTTAAAGAAATGGTCTTTTGATACAATTCCTTTTATTCCCGAATCTTACAAATATCAGGTTATTTCTTCGGTTTCCAAACAGTTTAATACGGTTAAAAAACTTTTAACTCGTGATGATGTTGAAAGAATATATGTTTGCACCGACTCCGGACGAGAAGGTGAATATATTTATCGTCTGGTTGAGCAGGAAGCGCATGTCACAGGCAAAGAAAGACGTCGTGTGTGGATTGATTCACAGACAGAAGAAGAAATACAGCGTGGTATTCGTGAGGCTAAGGATTTAAGCGAATATGACAATTTATCTGCCGCTGCATATCTTCGTGCAAAAGAAGATTACCTCATGGGTATCAATTTTTCGCGTGCAATGACGCTTAAATACGGCTATGGGATGAAAAATTTCCTTAAAGCTGATAAATGTGTTATCAGTGTGGGCCGTGTAATGACATGCGTTCTAGGAATGGTAGTAACCAGAGAGCGTGAGATTAGAGATTTCGTCAAAACTCCGTTCTACAGGGTTCTCGCATCGCTTGATCTTGGCGGAACCGTATATGATGGTGAATTCAGAGCCGTAGAAGGCTCTAAATACTTTGAATCGCCTCTTTTATACAAGGAAAACGGTTTCAAAAAAGAAGAAGATGCTCTTAAACTGATTGAAGAAGTCAAGGCCGGAGACGACGAATTCTTCAATGTATTTTCCATTGAGAAAAAGACAGAGAAAAGAAATTCGCCTCTTTTATACAATCTTGCTGATTTACAGAATGACTGTTCCAAGTATTTTAAAATAAATCCTGACCAAACCTTAAAATATGTTCAGGATTTATATGAGAAAAAGCTTGTTACTTACCCAAGAACCGACGCTAGAGTGCTTTCAACAGCCGTTTCCAAAGAGATTTATAAGAACTTAAACGGCTTAAAGGTCCATCCTTTGTATAACGAAATCGTAAACGGAATATTTGAGTCAGGAAGCTATAAGAAGATCGGATATACCAAATATACGAATGACAAGCAGATTACGGACCACTATGCGATAATCCCTACAGGCCAGGGCTATGATAACTTAAAAACCCTTGATAAAACAGGGCTTCATATTTATGAGATTATCTGCAGAAGATTCTTAGGCATTTTCCTTCCGCCTGCTGTATATGAAAAGGTAAGCCTTGTTACCGAAAGAAACGGCGAAAAGTTTTTCTCTTCTTTTAAGGTGTTAAAAGAAGAAGGCTTCCTTAAATCCACGACATTTTCTTTTATAAAGAAAAAAGAGGAAAAAGCAGAGGGCGAAGCGAAAGACTCAGCCGATAATGACAAAGAAGTAACCGAAGATACCGAAAAAGGCGATAAAAAGAGTGATGAGAACGAAGATGTTAAATGCTCCGAAGAGACTCTTGAGTTCTTATCCAAGCTCAAAAAAGGCGAGAAAATTCCTTTTAAAGACATTTACGTTAAAGAAGGTGAGACTTCTCCTCCTAAAAGATATAATTCCGGTAGTATGATTCTTGCAATGGAAAGTGCTGGCCAGCAGATTGAAGACGAAGAGTTAAGAGCACAGCTTAAAGGCTCGGGCATCGGCACTTCGGCAACAAGAGCGGGAATACTTACAAAGCTTTTCAATAACGGATATTTAAAATTAAATAAGAAAACGCAGATTATCACGCCGACACTTCTTGGCGAAATGATAAATGATGCGGTTCTTTTATCAATTCCGTCTCTTTTATACCCGAAGCTAACTGCAAGTTGGGAAAAAGGCCTGACTATGGTTGCTAACGGTGAAGTAGGCGAAAAAGAGTATATGGACAAGCTGACCAAATACGTAACCGACTACACCAATGAAGTTAAGACCAAGGATTACAGCGACAAACTGAACAACAGATATAAGTATATAGCGCAGTTTTACAGGAAATAGTTTACATAATCTTGTTAAGGATAAAATCTTTAGAAATCACAATATTTTTTGTTTAAAAATGCAAAATGTGATGATATAATAAATTGCTGTGAATTATTTAACAAACGGAGAGCAGATATGAAAAAAGTTAAAATTTCTGAACTTTACGATTTAAATGAGACCAGAGCAAAGTCTCTTCTTGAAAGCAAAACATATCCTTGGGAAGTTCTTCCACTTATCAAAGATTTTATTCTTGAATTAGGCGCCACCTTAAGCGAAGATGAATTCGAAAAGAAGGGCGAGGATGTCTGGATTCACAAAACAGCTAAGATTTATCCTACAGCCAATATATACGGTCCCTGCATTATCGATGCAGAAACCGAAGTTCGTCCCGGAGCTTTTATCAGAGGAAATGCTTTGGTTGGCAAGAAATGTGTTGTAGGAAACTCAACAGAACTTAAGAATGTTATTTTATTTAACAATGTTCAGGTTCCTCATTACAATTATGTAGGCGATTCCGTACTCGGATTTAAAGCACATATGGGCGCTGGTTCAATCACATCAAACGTTAAGAGCGACAAAACACTTGTTGTTGTTAAAGGTGATGAGAATTACGAGACAGGCCTTAAGAAATTCGGAGCTATGCTTGGCGACAGAGTAGAAGTAGGATGCAATTCCGTTCTTAATCCCGGAACAGTCATAGGCAGGGATTCAAATGTTTATCCTACAAGCTGTGTCAGAGGAGTTATTCCCGAGAAATCCATCTACAAGGATAAAGACAATATAGTTTCCAAAATAAGTGATATTTAAATTTTTAAATATATATTTAATTCTTGAAAGGAGAAATTCACATGATTTATTCAAAAGAAGTTGAAGAAATGTGTACCGTTGCTCAGGGTGTGAATCACGGTTG
>JAEEGI010015466.1_pt1 | contig 15888 bp, 9 predicted proteins | sample 8958751 | NCBI WGS metagenome assembly JAEEGI01 (sample SAMN16246545, study PRJNA631951) | gut metagenome | biome: gut microbiome; feature: rumen; material: KS-attached | host: Bos | place: Iran: Karaj | collected 2018-10
AAGCGGGAGCGCATCGTGTTCCCGCCAGGCACGAACGAGGACGCGCAGAAGCGGCGCGTGCTTTCCGGACTCTACCTGCTCGGAACTCCGAACAACGTCGACGAGATACGCGGCATACTGATGGGCGCGAACGAGCGGCGTCCGATGCCGGTGTGCGTGACGGTGGACACGTTCGAGGGGTGCGACAACGGCACGTTCGCGTTTCCAGCCACGCGGGAAGTGGACGGGCATCTGGAGAGCGCTGTCCCGTGGCAGGGGCGGCACGGCGTCCTGCTTGCCGGGTACGAGGACGATCCGGGCTACGCGGGCGGCGGATATTTCGTCGTGCGCAACAGCTACGGCGAGGACTGGGGCGAGGGCGGGTACGGCAAGATGCCGTACGCGTATCTCGAGTGCTTCGCGCTTGAGGCGGGGACTATCCTCCAGAGCATGGTGGACTACGCGGGCGACGGCTACGACGGGATGCGGACCGTCTACGACGGCGAGGGGAATGTGCTGGCAAGCCAGGCAGAGAATAGCCATTCACGCAAGAGGTGGTCGCCATTCCCGTGGGTGAACATGCTCGTGGCGGCGGTGCTAATTGCCGTGACGTGGCTTGTGGCCAGCCAGCTCATGCGTCCGCCCAGGAAGCCGTTCGTAGAGGTGACGATCTACGGGGCTGGCGGAATCAACGCGAGAGGGGTGCTGCCGCCATGGAACGTGAAGGGAACTCCCATAGACGGCGGGTACGTCTACACGCTGTCGGCGGCGGACCGGGAGGCCGAGGACGAGATCCGCAAGGTGCTGGGCGGGATGGAGACCCTGCACGAAAAGCGTGGCAAGCCGCTCACCTACGACCTGATCTCGCTCTTCGTGCTGAGGACGGACGATCCGGCGGCGGTGAAGCGCACGATCTCCGAGTTCATGGGAGAGGGATTCCCGGTGCGCATACGCGCGGTCACCGCAAACGGCCTGACTGTCGCCACCCTGAACCCTCGTGGGCTGAAGGGGAAATTGTCGCACCTCTACTCGATCTCGGAGAAGAACGGCGACGTGCCGGTGCTGACGTTGCGGATGAAAGAGACGAAGTGAGAGTTAAGAGGTGGGAGTTTAGGGGTGAGAGTTTTAAGCGGTTGCGCAACATACCCGAAAGTATGTTATAATAGTCGCCCAAACGGAAGGAAGATGATGTCATGAACCTGATGAAGAATGTTTGCCTGACCCTGCTGGCGGGAAGTTTCCTGGCGCTCGGCGTCGCCGGGTGCAGAGGCTGGTCAGTGGGTCCGGACTACAAGGAGCCGGAGATTCAGGCCGCCGCCGTGCCGTTGCCGGATGCCGGATACCCGACGACGAACAAGACCGAGACGGGAGAGTTCAAGGCCGCCGACGCGAAGGACGACCCTCGCAAGGTGATCACGGCAGAGTCGATCCGCAGCTGGTGGAACCAGTTCAACGACGACATCCTCACGAACCTGGTGGAGGCGGCCGTCTCGAACAACCTCACGTTCCTCATGGCCCAGCAGCGCCTCCTGCAGGCGCGCTGGCAGCTGGTCGGCAGCGCGGCGGCATTCCTTCCCAAGGTGTCTCTCGACGGTTCCTACACGCGCAGCGGCGCGCACAAGTTCACCTCGTCGCGCTGGGGCTCCGGCAAGAACTACCACGGCGACCACTGGAAGAGCGGCTTCGACGCCACGTGGGAGATCGACATCTTCGGCGGCACGCGCCGCGCGTTCGAGAGCGCGGAGGCCGCGATGGATTCGGCCAACTGGTCGCTCGCCGACGCATGGGTGTCGCTCACCTCCGAGATCGGCAGTCAGTACATCTCCCTGCGTACCGTGCAGGAGCGCCTGCGCGTGGCTCGCACGAACCTGAAGCTCCAGAGCGAAACGTACGATATTGTCAAGTCACGCCGAGACTCTGGCCTTGCCACACAGTTGGCGGTCAGCCAGGCGAAATACAGTGTCGAGCAGACGCGCGCATCCATCCCCAACCTTCTCGTGCAGGAGGAGCAGCTGATGAATGCGCTCGCGATCCTGACAGGCACGATGCCGGGCGCGCTCCACCCGCTGCTGTGCGACTTGCCAGACCGCGACTGGCTCGTGGCGCCGCAGCGCCTCGCCGAGATCCCGCTCGACGCGATCCGCGCGCGGCCGGACGTGCGCGCGGCCGAGCGCTCGCTCGCGGCGCAGTCCGCCGCCGTCGGAGTGGCCACTAGCATGCTCTTCCCCAAGTTCTACATCAACGGCTCGCTCGGCCTCGACAGCGTGGAGGCCGCGAAGTTCTTCCGGCGCGACTCGTTCCTCGCCTCGATCGGCCCGAGCTTCAGCTGGCCGATCTTCCAGGGCGGCAACCTGATCGCGAACGTCAAGAAGGCGGAGTCGAAGATGAACGAGCTCGCCCTCGCGTACGAGCTCGCGCTGCAGCGCGCCGTGGAGGAGACGCGCAACGCATACAGCGCCTACACGCAGGAATACCACCGCTACCAGTCGCTCCAGGGCGCCGTGGCGGCGGCGCGCGCGGCGGTTGACATCTCGAAGGACCTTTACAAGAACGGGCTCAAGGACTTCAACAACGTGCTCGACGCGCAGCGTTCGCTGCTCGTTCTCGAAGAGGCCCTTGTGGTGAGCAGAGGCACTATTTCCACTGATCTCATCGCCCTCTACAAGGCCCTTGGAGGCGGCGTTGAGCCCCTCCCTCCGGAAAAGTCCGAAGAGGCCTCCAAATAAATTTTTCTATTTTCCCATTGCCAAATCGGGGAAATTCCTTTATCATTATAGACCGTGAAGGCCCGCACCAGGTTGGCTCGTCTCCACAAAGAAGTTCAAACGAGGTTTAAAAAAAGATGAACAAGGCATTGCATGCGCTCGTGTACCTGATCCTCGCGGTCTCGGTGGCCGCTCTGTATTTCGAGTACAATCTGTACGGAAAGAAGGAGCTGCTGAAGGACCGCAACCGTCAGTTGGAGGACTGTCTGGTCACTCTCTCGAAGACAATTGAGAAGGCTGACCCGGCCAAGCCCGCCACCGTGCCCGAGGCCCGTAAGGACGTCTCGCAGATCGAGGCGAAGGCCGTGGAGTCGCCCGAGACCGAGAATCTGCTCGAGGACTACCCCGCGCAGTTCGAGGAGCAGAACCTCGACAAGCTGAACTGGGGCGACAAGGAGCGCATCCAGTCGCGCCAGCTCTACAAGCTCGACGGCGAGGGCAACAAGATCCCCGATGCGGCCAATCCCGGCGACTTCGTGAAGAAGGGCCCCGGCACCGCGCAGGAGCTGCTCGACAAGATCGTCGACCGCGCGAAGGCCCAGCAGACCGCGTTGAACAACACCCGCGCCGAACTCGCCAACGTGCGCAGCAAGCTGGAGAAGCTCGTGAGCGACTTCAACAAGCTGCCGCCCGAGATGCGCCAGGACAAGATCACCATCGAGGAGAAGAAGAAGCAGATCGAGGAGCTCGAGGCGAAGAAGACCGAACTCGAGGAGAACATCAGCAAGCTCAAGACGCAGATCGAGGACCTCAACACCGAGATCAAGTCCGTCAAGGAGGAGCTGCAGGCCTCCAAGGACGAGACCGAGCAGGTTAGGGAGGAGCTCGCCAAGGAGAAGAAGAAGACCGACCACCTCAACAAGATCATCCAGGAGATGAACGCCCGTCTCCAGGGCGGCCAGGGCCAGACCTCCGCCGGCACGAACGTGACCGCCGGCAACAAGGGCAAGATCGTCGACATCAACACGTCGTACATGTTCGCCGTCATCGAGTTCACCGACGAGGCCATGAAGGAGCTCATCGGTCCCGAGCGCAACGGCGTGCTTCCGCAGATCGAGATGGGCATCCGCCGCAAGGGCTTCAACGGCCCCGCCGGAGAGTTCGTCGGCCGTGTGCGTCTGCGCCAGTGCGTGGCGGGCAAGAACTTCGTGATCGCCGACGTGCTGGGCGACTGGCAGCAGGCGGTGGCCCAGAAGGGCGACGATGTGTTCAGCGAATAATTCCCGCTCGGCATGGCGTTGGGCGTGCGCGCTTGCGTGCGCCCTTGCACTCGGGCTCTTCGCCGGGTGCATCGCCGACACGGCGGAGGATTCCGATCTGCCATGGTCGACGAACAAGAACTGGGAGGGGATGGGACCAGTCCCCTCGACGCTCATAGACCGCTATGATTGAGAACGACGAGTTTGTGCAGAACGAAGGCGGCGTCCGCTTGGACGCCGCTTTGTTTTCCCGCTATCCCACCTCCACGCGCGCCTTCTGCCGCGAGGCGTGCGCGGCTGGCGACGTTCTGGTGAACGGCTGCCCCGCGATCAAGGGCATGAAGCTTCGCGGCGGCGAGACCGTGCTTGTGAAGGCGCTCGCCGAGGAATGCGACAACCGCGTGGCGCCCGACAGGTCGGTGCCGCTCGAAACGGTGTTCGAGGACGACGCGCTTCTCGCATTCAACAAGCCATCCGGCCTTCCCGTGCAGCCTCTCTCCCGCACCGAGCTCGGCACTCTCATGAACGGCGTAGTGGCGCGTCACCCCGAGTGCGCCCCGCTCGGCGACAGGCCCCTCATGGCCGGCGCGGTGCACCGCATTGACGCCGACACGTCCGGACTCGTCCTCGTTGCGCGCACCGCCGAGGCTTTCGAGCGTCTGCGCGCGCAGTTCGCCGCCCAGACGGTTAAGAAGACCTACCTCGCCCTTGTGGAGGGATCGGTTGCCGTTGGAGGCACTCTCGAGAACAACCTCGTGCACGATCCCACTCTTCCATTCTGCAGGATGATCGACATTTCGCGTGCCCGCGCCAAGGTGCGCGCCGCGCCGATGCGCGCCGTCACCAACTTCGTGCCCGTGGGCCTCACGCGCCGCGGCAACGCCGACCTCACCCTCCTTGAGGTGACGATCTTCACAGGCGTCACCCACCAGATCCGCGCACAGCTCGCGCTCGCGGGAATGCACATAGTGAACGACAGGCTCTACGGCGCCTTCGCCGTGGAGGGGCGGCAGGGACACTGCCTGCACGCGCTCGCCGCGCGCTTCGAGCATCCCCTCACCGGCGAGCCAGTGGAGATCCGCACTCGCTACCCCGAGTGGGCGGCGTTCGCCACATGAAGGAGCTTGCATCGATGAAGTCGAAGGCACGTAAATGGAGACGCTTCAGGATGCTGATCCTCGCCGCCGCGGTCTTCACGATTGCAGGATTCTTCGTACGCTTCGCCGAAGATTCACAGGTCGGCTACACCAACGACACCTCGATGTGGATGTTCGGCATCGCCGGCATCTTCGCCTGGCTTGCCTTGTTGCAGCTGGTCACCCCTAGCGCCCCTAGAAATTCTTCGAAGATTTCAAACTCCGAACTTTAAACTCTGAACTCTAAACTTTTAACTCTAAACTTTGAACCCTGAACTCTAAACTCCAATGACCTTCATCGTCACAGCAGGCCCCACGAGGGAGTACATCGATCCGGTGCGGTTTCTTTCAAACCCGTCCACCGGACGAATGGGCTTTGCCGTGGCGCGCGCCGCGCATAGCGCAGGGCACGATGTGGTGCTGGTGGCGGGTCCTGTGGCGCTGAATACGCCGCCAGGCGTTGAGAGGGTGGACGTCGTCTCTGCGCGCGACATGCTCGCCGCCGTCACCACTGCGCTGCGCGAGCGCGCTTCGCGCGGACCAGTGGCGCTCGTGATGACCGCCGCGGTGGCGGATTGGCGTCCCGCCCGCTGCGCCGCGCGCAAGCTCAAGAAGTCGCAGATGTCCGGCGTGCTGAAGCTCGTGCGCAATCCTGACATTCTCAAGACGCTGCAGCGTGAATTCTCAGCCGGCTATCTCTCTGCCCCTCACGGCATCGTGCGCGTGGGCTTCGCGGCCGAGACGGGCGCACCCGCAGCCGAGGCTGCGCGCAAGTGCCGCGAGAAGGGGCTCGACCTTGTTGTGGGCAACGACGTAACCTCTCCCGGCAGCGGCTTCGGCACAGCCACCAATCGCGTCACTTTCGTATTTCCAGACGGCTCGGCGCAGCCCCTGCCGCTGCTTTCCAAGCTCGCCGTAGCCCGCCGCATTGTTGATTTCTGCGTACGCGCCTGGAAAAGCGATCCATACGGTTCCTATAATAACAACGACAGCAGATAATAACAACGACAGCAGACAGCAAAGGAGATTCCAATGCCAGCAAAGAGCTTTCTTCACATGATGGCGTGCATCGCGCTCATCTCGGGTTGCGCATGCGCAGGCGAGGCGCGTGAGCCGGTGGACTACGTGAACACGGGCATAGGATCGATCAGCCACATGCTCGTGCCGACGTTCCGCACGGTACAGCGTCCACACGCCATGTTCCGCTTCAACGCGCCGTACGGTGACTTCACGCAGGACGCGGTGTCCGCCTGCTGGGTACAGTATCCTGCGCATCGCCAGTCGCCGGTGTTTTCGTTCCGTCCATACTCCGGCGACGCCGAGGGCGCGCTCGGGCGCTGGCGTTCGTCATGGGACCAGCCCCACGCCAGGCCCTACCGCTACGACGTGCGTCTCGACGCCTACGATGTCGTCCTCGCCGTAGCACCTGGCGAGCGCAGCGCGATATTCTCGTTCTCCTTCGAGCGCGATGAGGTCCACGCCGTGCAGTTCGGCCTCCAGAGGGAGAAGGAGGGGCGCTACGCATGGGATGGACGCGTTCTGCGTGGCGAGGACGTTTGCGCCGTCCGGTCCGGATTCCCCGTGCGCGTCTATCTCCATGCCGAGTTCGACGCCGCTCCCTCCGACGTGCGCAAGGCCGGCGCGCGCACGGCGGTGTTCTTCGGCAAGAAGGCGGAGACCGTACGGATGCGCGTGGGCATTTCCTACGTCTCCGCCGAGCAGGCCGAGCGCAACCTGCGCGCCGAGATTGCCGACTTCGACCTCGAGCGCCTGGCCGCAGGAGCGCGCGACGCCTGGAACGGCACGCTCAGGCAGATCGAGGTGGAGGGCGGTACGGACGACGAGCGCACCGTCTTCTACACCGCGCTCTGGCGCATCCACGAGCGTATGGTGGACATAACCGAAGACGGACGCTACTACAGCGGCTTCGACGGCAAGGTGCATGACGCCAATGGCGTGCGCTTCTACACGGACGACTGGACATGGGACACCTTCCGCGCCACGCACCCCCTCATGACGATCCTCCAGCCGCGCGAGGAGGCCGCGAAGCTCGCGAGCTACGTGCGCATGGCCGAGCAGAGTCCGGAACGCTGGATGCCCGTCTTTCCCGTTCCTGGCGGCGACGCGCACTGCATGATCAACCGCCATCCGTCCATAATGTTCCTAGACGCCTGGCGCAAGGGCATCCGTGGCTTCGACGCGCGCAAGGCGTTTGAGCTCACGGACCACACGGAGGAGACTGAAAGTCTCATTCCCTGGCATCGCGGTCCACTTACTGAACTAGACCGCTTCTACAAGGAACATGGCTACTACGCGGCTTTGCGTGCGGACGAGAAGGAGTGGGTGAAGGAGGTCCACACCGACTGGGAGCGCCGTCAATCCGTGAGCGTCACGCAGGGCGCCAGCTACGACGCCTGGGCGATCGCCGAGTTCGGGCGCGAGATCGGCATCGACGCCGCGCGCCTCGCGAAGTACGACGCGCGGGCGAAGGGCTACGCGCTCCTCTGGAACCCGAAGACGCAGTTCTTCCACCCGAAGGACAAGACGGGCGCGTTCATCGAGCCGTTCGACTACATGATCTGCGGCGGCTTCGGCGCGCGCAACTACTACACCGAGAACAACGCCTGGACGTACATCTGGGACGTCCAGCACGACCTCCCCGGCCTGCGCGCGCTCTTTGGCGGTGCGGCGGCGATGGAGGCTAAGCTCGACGAGATGTTCAACACGTCCGTCGGCTCTCGTTGGAATTTCGCGGGGCAGATGCCCGATGGCTGCACCGGCCTCATGGGCGTGTTCACGATGGCGAACGAGCCCGCATTCCACATACCGTATCTCTACAACTACGTCGGCAAGCCCTGGAAGACCCAGAAGCTCGTGCGCAAGACGCTTGAGTGCTGGTTCCGCAACGACCGCATGGGCATCTGCGGCGACGAGGATGGCGGCGGCATGAGCGCCTATGCGGTGTTCTCCATGCTTGGCTTCTATCCTGTCACGCCGGGTCTGCCCGAGTACCAGTGGGGCAGCCCGGTGTTCACGAAGGCAACGATCCACCTCGAGAACGGCAGGAACTTCGTCCTGGAGGCGCCCAAGGCGTCACACGACGCGAAGTACGTGCGGTCGATTTTCGTTGACGGCGCGCCGGCTGCGTCCGCTCTCGTGCCGCTTCGCCACGCAGACATAGTGAAGGGCGCGCGCGTGGTCGTTGACATGTCCACCCGTCCCGCCCGCTAGACAATCCCCACAAACAACCAGAGGAGAACCTATGAAAAAGCAGATGATGTTCAAAGTGGCGGCTGCGGCCGTGGTGGTGGCGGCGTTTTCGTCCGGGGCCGTCGATCTCACGGGCCTTGCGGACACGAAGTTCGCCGAGCGGTATGCCTTCGCCACCAACCGGGCAGAGGTGATCGAGACGCTGCGCCCAAACACCGACGCATGGTACGCGTATTCCATACTGAACGCGCAGACTGAAGGCCGCCTTGACGACGCGAAGAAGCTCAACCAGAAATGGCCGGAGTCGTCCGGCGGCAACAGGCGCCTCGCGTTCGCCTTCCGCCAGGACTTCCTCGACTGGGACCGCGGCAAGTGCCAGGCGTTCTTCATTCCGCAGCACCTGAACTTCCTCCACATCTGGGAAGGCCTGCCCGAGCGCGAAGTAGAACTCAAGCCCAACTCCTACCCATCCGAGCTGAAGGACGAGGATGTCTCGTTCGACGCCTTCGCCAACAAGGAGAAGTACGGCTACTCCTACCACGATCTTGAAGACGGATTCGTCTCCATCGCCCTGCGCGACGATGCAAAGGCCCTTAAGCGCACCGACGCGTCGTTCCTGCTGGGCAGCAACGCATATCTCCCCGACACTCCCGGCCTCACCAAGTGCCTGCTGCAGTATCTCACGGACGGCGACAAGAACGACTTCTTCAAGGGATTCGGAGTGTTCAAGGATCTCACGCTAGACCAGCTTGCCGAAGTGGCCCGCGCCACGAAGGGGACTGCGAAGGACGTAGCATCCTCGGCTGTCTTCGCCGACATTGTCCTCAAGAAGCTTACGCCCGGCGCGGACGACGACCCCAACGACCTCAAGGCGCGCGAAGCGCTTCTCAGGCGCCGCCTCGACTTCACCAAGACGCTCGCCCCTGCGCTCAAGCAGAAGCGCGTCGCCGCCGAACGCGAACTCCTCGAGTTCTACCGCAGCGTCGGCGACCTCTCCCACAAGGATCTTTTCCTCGACTACTTGAGGGATGTCAAGCCCGATCAAGGCCTCATCACTCATCGACACGTCAGCCGCGGAGACTTCAACGTCCAGAGCTTCACAATCGCCGGAGGCCGCAGTGCCGACCGCGTAGATGCGCTTGTTATAGACTATCTCGCCGCGCTCGCCGGCGATGACATGAAGGCATTCTCCGAACTCGTGGAAAAGGACTTCCTAGCGAAGACGGTCTCCGAGGCGGAACTGCTTTCGGGAAAGCCCGCGGCCGACGTCAACACGCGCATCTTCTCCGCCGACGAGTTCAAGCGGATTCAGGATCGCGTGGAGGTGAACTGGGCGAAGTCCAACAAAAAAGTGTTCGCCTCGAAGGACGGCGTGTCGCTCGCGCTTGACGTGAAGAACGTGCAGAAGCTTCGCATCGCCATCTACGAGCTTGACGCTGCGGCGGCATGCCGCGAGGCGAAGGGAGAAGTTTCGAGCGACATCGACCTCGACTGCGCCGTGCCCACTGTGGAGCGCTTCCTCGACTTTGCGGCGAAGCCCGCCATCCTGCGGCACCGAGAGACGCTGGCGTTCCCCGAGCTGTCAGAGCCAGGGCTTTACGTGGTGGAATGCTCAGGCGGCGGCGTGTCGAGCCGCGCGGTTGTGCGCAAGGGCCGCCTCCGCGCCACCGAACGGCGCGACGCGGCGGGGCATGTATTCGCCGCGCTGGACGAGAACGGCAAGATCGTGAAGGGCACCAAGGTGTGGCTCGACGGCACGGTGTTCAAGGCGGACGAGAACGGCGAAGTCTCGGTGCCGTTCGCGGCGGACACGAAATCCGCCGGCCGCAAGACGGCCATCATCGGCGCAGGCCGCCTCGCTTCGGCGATCGAGTTCGACCATGCGGCCGAGACTTATTCTCTTGACTTGCACGTGGTGCTGCCGCAGGAGGCTCTCGTCGCGGGATGCGAGGCGACTGCGCTTGTTCGCCCAATGCTGCGCGCCGGCGGCATCGTCTCCACGCTGAAGCTTCTTGAATCCCCCACGCTCACGGTCACGTTCAAGGACGTCAAGGGACGCGAGACGGTGAAGACGTACAAGGAATTTGAGCTCTTCGACGACGCGGAGAGCGTGTGCCGCTTCAAGGTGCCATGGAATCTTTCAAACGTGAAATTCAAGCTCGAAGGCCGCGTGAAGCGCGTGACGGGCGGGGATGACGAACGGCCTTCCGCCGCATGGTCGATGAATGTCAACGAGATAGCGAAGGGAAGCCAGATAGAGCAGCTGTTCCTTCGTCGCGTGGCCGATGGATATGTGCTTGAATGCCGCGGAAGGACGGGCGAGCGCATTGCGCACCGGGCAGTTACGCTCACCTTTAAGCACTGCGCGTTCAGGGCCGGCGGACGCATGGTGAAGCCGGGAGAAGGATTCCCTCCGGGAAGACTGATCGATAAGACGCTTCAGTGCGACGAGAACGGCGAAATCAAACTGGGCGCGCTAGTCGACATCGAAGAGGTGAGCACGAAGGAGTTTGGCGGATGGAAGTGGCGGCTCAAGCGCGGGATGCGCATCGCGTATGCGGGCGGCGGAATAGCGTCCGCAGAGGGCGAGAAAATCGCGATTCCGGCGAAAGGACTCTTCGACGGCGTGTGGCCGGGAGCCGAGGAGCTTGAGAGCTGGGTGTCGCTGCTCGCGGTGAACAAGGCAGGCGAGATCACCGAGGACTGCATCGGCGCGTGTTCGTACTCGAACGGCGTTCTGCGGATCACTGGTCTTCGCGCTGGCGACTACCGACTGAAGTCCAGAACGGAGAAGGCCGAGGCGATCAAGATATCCGTCGCCAAGACGGCGAAGGCCGTGGGAGAGGGCGGCGTGATCGCGAGCGCGGCGCGTTCGCTCTCCGACACTGGCAACCCGGAGGGGCTGCGGATTGAATCGGCGGAAGTGGCGACGAACGGCGTCCTCCGCGTGCGCGTGGCGAACGCCGTCGAAGACGCGCGTGTTCACGTGTTCGCGGCGCGCACGATGCCGGTGGCCGAATGGGGAACGCCTTTCTCCGCGCTAACCGCGTCGCTTGCGCGCCCGAACATGCGAGAGGGCAAGTGGGGCGGGGCGCGTACGGACTACATTTCGGGGCGCGATCTCGGCGACAAGCTGCGCTACATCCTTGACCGCCGCCAGGAGCCGGGCCGCATAGGCAACATGCTGCAGCGTCCTTCGCTGCTGCTCAACCCCTGGACGACAAGCGAAACCAAGACGAACGAGATCAAGCTTTCCGACGGCGACGGATGGGTTGGAGCGCCGCCTGAGAGCGCGGGAAAGGCGGAGGCTCAGTCGGCAATGATGGCCTTCGGTAATTTCGGCGATGCCGCGCGCAATGGCTTCGCCTGCTTCGACTTCATGCCCGCGCCGGAGGCTGTGTTCGCCAACCTGAGACCGGGCAAGGACGGCGTGGTCGAGGTGGATCTGCGATCTGGCGCGGCGGGAATGCAGCACGTCTCGATCATAGTGACCGACGGACGTTCTATCGACGAAGCGACGCTTGCGGGCGCGGTTGTTCCGTTCGCGCCGCGCGACCTGCGGATGAAAAAGGGCTTCAACGCGCTTGCGAATTCGTCTCGCACGAAATCGTATTCGACCGTGGGCGAACTGCACGCGCTGATGAAGTCAATCTCTGCAGACGATGCCGTCTTTGCCGAGTTTGGATTCGTGGCCGACTGGGCGGAGAAGAATGCGGACGAGAAGCGCGAGCTTTACGGCAAGTACGCTTCTCACGAGTTCGACTTCTTCCTCTACGAAAAGGACCGTGCGTTCTTCGATTCCGTCGTAGCGCCGAACCTGCGGAACAAGCGGCTGAAGGAATTTATGGACAAGTGGCTCCTTGGCGAAGACCTTGGCGAATACGCGAAGCCTGGCCGTCTGCAGGACCTCAATGCGCTTGAGCAGTGCCTGCTTGCGAGGCGTGTCGCGTCCGTCGCGCCGGTTGTGGCGCGCAACCTTGCCGACTGGTGCGAGGCCAATCCGTGCGATCCCGGTGAAGAAGACAGATTGTTCTCCGCCGCTCTGGGTGACGTTGAGTATTCGATTGACTGTAACTGTGATACGATAGCGGCTATGGGTGCAGATATTACGCCGGAGGAGGTGGCGAGCAATGCTGCTCCGGCAGCTGCCGAGCCCGCTCAAGACATGGTCGCATGGGTAGATGCAGGGTGGAGCAGTCAGCGAATGCGTGCGCCTGTCGGCAGAATGAACGCGCTGCGGAATGTGGATGCTGTGGCTCCTATGGCTCCTGCTCCTAGGGCGAGCATGTCAAATGTGGCAGAGCTGAAGAAGGCGATGAAGCGGCGCAGCCAGAACAGGCAGTTCTATCGTCCGCCGGAGCGTACAAAGGAATGGGTGGAGTCGCACTGGTACAAGCGCCGCCATTCGGAGGACACTGCAGGTCTTGTGGCCCAGAACAGATTCTGGCGCGACTATGCGGAGGCGATCGCGAAAGGCGAGACGGATGCGTTCAGGTCCGCAAGCATAATCTACGTCAAGGGCTTCTCCGGGATGATCGCCGCGCTGGCGGCGAGCCGCGTGGGCTTCGAGGCGAAGGAGGGCGAGAGCGTGGTGTTCTCGCGCTCGGCGGGGGCGCGTATCGAAATGTCCGCCGCACGGGTGCGCCTCGAACGACACTTCTTCGAGGCCGAAGAGAAGAACGAGGACGGTTCGCCCAAGGAAGCGACGGACGAGTTCGTGCGCGGAAGGGTGTATTTCTCCGAGACGATCGCGATCAATCCAACGGCACGGCGCAGATACGTGCGCGTCGTCTCGCAGATTCCGGAAGGCGCGTTCGCGGTGAGCGGATGCGACGCCGCGGAGGACAAGACTCTCGTTCTCGATGCGTATGAGACGGAAGCGCTGCCAAAGGCCTACTTCTACTTCCCGCTTGTTGAGAAGGACCTTGGCAAGACGCCTGACGCCGTCGCGCTTGAACGCGGCGAGGAGGCCGGCGCGGGCGGGGCATTCGTCTGCAACGTGGTGGCGGAATCGGCGAAGCGCGACACCACAAGCTGGCGCTACGTCTCGCAGAAGGCTACGAAAGGCGAAGTGCTGGAGTATCTGAAGACCAAGAATCTTGCCAACGTCGATCTCGCGAAGATCGGCTGGCGCTTTGCTGACGGTGACTTCGCGAAGAAGGCGCTCGACATTCTAGAGTCGCGCGGAGTCTACTGCCAGGGGCTTTGGCTTGCGGGCTTCAAATGGAAGGATACATACGACGCGCGCCGCGTGAAGGAGGCGCTGTCGCGCCGCGAGAACGTGAAGAAGCTCGCACCGCTCTTTGGGCCGGTGTTCAAGTCGTCCCTCATCGAGATCGAGCCGGAGGAGGCGGACATCTTCGAGCATCGGGAATACTGGCCGATCATCAACGCCCGCACGCACGCGAAGGGCGGCGCTGCCACGATCGCCAACGCCGCGCTCGCGAAGGAATACAGGGCGTTCCTTGACGTGCTTGCGGCGAAGCGGGAACTTTCGGCGAGGGACAGGCTTCTCGCGGCGGTCTATCTGATCGCGCAGGACCGCATCCCAGAGGCGGAGGCGCACATCGCGGCGGTTGACGCAGCCGACGTCGAGACGAAGATGCAGCTCGACTACATGAAGGCGTATCTCGCCTTCGCTCACGGCGATGCGGCGCAAGGGCGGAAGATTGCGGCGAAGTGGGCGAAAACCACGGTCGGCATCTGGCAGAAGCGCTTCAACGAAGTCGTGGCTCAGGCGGACGAGGCGCTGGGCGGCGGTGCGGACGGAGAGCGCGCGGATGGCGCGAACGCGCCGTCCCTCGCCGTGCGCGCCGACATGACCGACGGCGTGGCGCGGGGCGTGATCCTCACGGCGAGCAATCTTGAGAAATGCACTGTCAAGGCGTACCCGGTGGATGTGGAGATCGGCTTCTCGAAGAATCCGTTCGGCGGGGCGTCGGCATCCGTCGGTGGCGTGTTGGGTCTCAAGCCGGCATGGTCGAAGGAAGTGTCGGTTGCGGAGAATGAGACGCGCGTGGAGCTGCCGAGTGAGCTGAGGCGCGCCAATCTCGTGATCGTGGCGACGGGCGCGGACGGGCGTGCGGAAGAGCGGATTGAGCTTACGCCGGGCGCTCTTGACGTGCAGGTGTCGCGCGAGACGCGCCAGCTGCGCGTGAGGGATCTAAAGGGCAAGCCGCTTGCGGGGGCGTACGTTAAGGTGTACGTGCGCGATGCCGCGAAGACAGATACGAAGTTCCACAAGGACGGCTACACAGATCTGCGAGGCGCGTTCGACTACGAGGCTGTCTCCACGGATACGGACTTCCGTCCGGCGGAATTCGCCATCTTCGTCCAGGGCGCCGAAGGCGTACGCACGCTTGTCGTCCAGAGCACGCAGAGATGACGCCTGGCGGAAATTTTTTCCTTCCTGGTGACATTTCCACCGTGTTCGTACATTCTCCTCTGTGATGACAGCGGAGAATGACAGAGAGTTTCATAGGCATCTGGCACGGCGAATTCTGTTCGTGGCGGCGGCGACTGGCGTGTACGGCGCGATTCTCGCCGTCTGGCGTTCGCCGTTGATGGCGGCGTACGTAGCCGTCAAGCTGCCAATGGTCTTCGTGGGCGCCACGTTTCTGGTGTCGCTGTTCTGCTGGATGGCCTCCCTTGCGGCGGGTGCAGGCCTCAGGTATCGTGAAGTGCTTGAGGCGGTGTTCTTTGCAATGTCTGTGGCGGGCGCGATTCTTCTGGCCATGGCGCCCGTGGTGCTGCTTCTCGTGTTTTCCGCCGCGCCGGACTCCGGCACACGCGAGACGATGCGGATGACGCATTCGGCAATGCTGTTCGCGCACATCGTGGTGATGGCGGGCTCAGGAACCATCGGAGTGGCGCTTCTCTACAGAAGCCTTCGTCGCCGTGTGCCTGCCGGATGCAGACTCATCTTGATGATGTGCCTGTGGCTTGCGGCGTTTGCGGTGGTCGGGTGCCAGCTCGGCTGGATAATGCGTCCGCTCGTGGGAAGCCCCAACATCGCAGTCGAGTTTCTTCGTTCGAACGCTCTTGAAAGCAATTTCCTTGAATCATTGTTTACCCAGATCATACCGCATCTGTTCAACGGAGGAGCCGTAAGATGAAAAACGAAATAACTTTCAATCCAGGCGAACTGCTGTGTGCGCCAGGCGAGATTATGGACTTTGCGGAAGGCAAAGAGTGCAAGTGGGCGCAATGACACTTGCCTGCAACTTCATTGAGACTCCTCATATTTGCTTTCGCTGCTGGGAGTCTTGGAGTTTAGGAAATTTCAGAAAGATTCTACAGATCGTCTTTCACCAATGTCATTCCAAAACTAAAAAGGAGAAACAACAAGATGAGCAACGTCAAGACGGTTGAACTAGGCGAATGCAGAAGCGCGCCAACGAACACAATGGCGGATAACGGCAGAAGGAGGGCGGCCCTGTGGCTTGCGTCTTTCCTCCTCGTGGCGGCATCGGGCTGTTTTGGTCCGGAGGACGCATTGGACCATTTTGCAGACGAACTGACGATTCCGCCGGAACTTGGTGCAAGCATCGTGGTGCCAAAGGATGAGGACGAAATATCGTCGAATGCGGGCATTCGCGA
>JAEEGI010015470.1_pt1 | contig 15885 bp, 16 predicted proteins | sample 8958751 | NCBI WGS metagenome assembly JAEEGI01 (sample SAMN16246545, study PRJNA631951) | gut metagenome | biome: gut microbiome; feature: rumen; material: KS-attached | host: Bos | place: Iran: Karaj | collected 2018-10
ATATTGTAGGCATAGCAGGTTCTACAGGTCAGGCTACAGGTAAGGTGTGCATTGTAACATCACCTGCCGAATTCAATAAGCTTTGTAAGGGGGATATTCTGGTCTGTACCTATACTGACCCTGAATGGACGCCGCTATTTACTTTGGCTGCCGGAGTTGTTGTAGACACAGGCGGAACCTTATCTCACGCCGCTATAGTAGCAAGGGAATATAATATTCCTGCAGTACTTGCAACAGGTGATGCGACCTCTAAGCTCAAGGATGGCGACAAGGTCATGGTTGACGGGACAAGTGGCAAAGTTGTGAAAATTTAGTATTAGTAATTCAAACTCCCCACTTGGATAGTACAGTATCGCAAAGTGGGGAGTATATTCTTAGATATATTTTATTTCAGTACATTATCTTTGAGAGTTAGGAGCTTTTCGCAAGGGGTGGTCCTTCTGGTAGCATTGAGTATGAAGAACACACCGGCTCCAACCAGGACGAATATAAGAGATGGTCCCAGAGCATCTGTGAAGAAATCACAGATAGAGAATATTCCGAAGAATATAACAGGGACTACACTTACTATGCATAGTAGTATGCCTCCGGCCAGCATGAATGATTTGTTTTCCTGATTATCAATAAGCTCGTTTTGGATTACGAATTCGGCTTCGGGATCCAGCATACAATGTTCATGGTCAAGGAATCTCCACAGCTTGTTTCTGCTTGTAGACAGGAGAATAAGTGCAACGCCCAAACCTACGGATACAAATAAAAGAATAACACCTATTGCTTCAATAAAATCAGCAAATAATCTTAATAAAAAGATTTCTCCAAGTCCTGAAGCAAGAATAGGACCAATCGGAGCTATAATGCAGAAGAATATGCCGCATCCAAGTAATATTCTTGATGAAGTACAATCTTTAATATAGTTGTCAGCTTCATAAGAGTCTATTATGCGTCTTCCCTTGTGGGGCATTTCATAGTTTGGGGCATCAAGTTGTGGTGCAGGTATGATGCTATGCTTTTTCTGACCCAGGATTTCCATAAGATCTTCTTTACTTCCGAACTCAGAGATGATAGTACCGATCACTTCATTCTGGGGCATGCCGCTTTGTATAAGCTCATTGTATTTGTCTTCCATCATAGAATACAGTTCCTGTTTAGCCTTTCTTGCTTGCGGCGTATCAGGAATGCTTGCAAACATTGCGTCTAGATAGTTTTTGATAGTTTCCATATTTTAGTTCCCCTCTTTTATTTATTCATCAATAAATCTTTCTATTACGTCCTTGGTAAGACGCCATTCTTCACACTTTTCCCTATAATAAGTAAGCCCTTGATCCGTGATCTTATAGTAAGTACGGCGCTTGCCATTATCTGCCTCCATACTAAAGGACGTTATATAACCGTTCTTTTCCAACCTTGTGAAAGCAGAGTAGAGCGTAGTCTCCTTGATCAGGTACTTGTCATCGGATACAGCCCGGATATTCTTTGATATCTCGTAACCGTAGGATGGTTCCTTTCTTAGGAAAAAGAGTGTGATGGTATCGTTATAACCTCGGATCACATCACTACTGATCTCTTGCATAAGATAAACTCTCTTTCGGTACGTGTTTTCAATGATGAATTGTTAACTTTCGTATTATTTACTACGATAATCGTTACTACGACTGTCATAGTAAATATACTACTACAGTCGGGGTATGTCAATATGCTTGATATAGCTTTATCTCTTATTAACAACATTCTTGAACTTTATTTTCAAGAATGTATGACTTCTTGAACGTAAATATGATTCAATGAATCAGCCAGTAAATAGGCCCAATGCCAAAGGCATTGGGCCTATTTACTGGCTTTTTGGCACTATTGATACTTCTGAATCTGTAAAAGAAAAGACATTATACAGTATAAAGATTTTCATAAAAAAAGTCGAAATTTATCTTGTAGAGTGGCATTACAATCCCTAAAGCAATACCCATTAAGAACTCTTCATCATAGCTCATCAGGAGGTCACAAATGGATAAAAAAACAAGAAAGCATTCGATATGTGAAAAGATGCCCTATATCGCCGTTATACTAGGCATACTCATTCCATCGCTTTTAACGGGAATAGGAGGTTCTATAGGTGAGATGTTTTCAGGAAATGCAGGGAATATAGGTATTTGCATTTTCGCAGTAATATCGATGCTGATTTTTTGGTTTTGGTTCTCGCCTGAATTTAAAGGATTTGTAAAGCCCAAAGCTCCGGCAAGAGATATTTGTATATTAATGATACTCTTAGGGGTTCTTATAATCTTTACACTGATAGAGCCATTATTATTTTATCATTCGCTTTATTTTAATCCCTCTCTTAATGCAGCTATTATGGGCATTACAGCCGGCTTCGGAGAAGAGACTATGTTCAGGATACTATCATTTGCTATAGTCATGAGATATGTCAGTAAAGAGAGGAGACTTACTGCGATAATCCTTCTGGCTGTAATATTCGGCCTTTCTCATGCAGGAAATCTGACACAGGGTGCAGATTTAATCATGACTGCATCACAGGTACTGCATTCAACATTCCTGGCTTTACTTCTTACTTCTTTATATTTGGGAACAGGGAGTGTTATATTCCCGATATTTGCACACGGGTTATATGATTTTATCTGCTTTACAACGGACCCATTATTATCCGAAGATGGCATACTGACGCAGCAGTACAGTACAGGGCGGCTTATGTATGAGTTTATTGTAATCATGATCATAGGAATCTTTGCACTCTGCCTGATCAGCAAAAACAAACTCTTTAAACCCAATGAAATCTGGGCAAAGATCTGGAGCAAAGAATAAGAAGTTCAAAGGATTACTATTTATTCTCAGAATCAAGAAAATAGCTTTCGAAAACCTTATAGATGAGATAGGAGAATGATAGCTAATGATAGGCAAAAAATGGAATGTATTTAGAAAAACTACTTCTATATTACTTTTGGTCTCTTTAGCTCTAATGTCTTCCGGATGTGGAAACAAAAACAGTGCTTCAGGCTCGGACACATCTTCTCAGGAAGCAGGAATTTCAGATAGTTCCGGAGAACCCGGCGGAGGGAAATGGGTTGATTCAGACGTTTCCGGCATGGTGAATCCTGAAGATAACATACGTCTTCAAGACGATTTTGCTGCGGCTGCAAATAAAGACTATATATTGTCGGCTAGTTTAGATCCTGCTTATGAGGAGGCCAGCATAGTTCTTGATGCAGATAAGCTGGTCTATGAAAGATGTATGGCAATCGCCTCTGATGAAACTATGACAGACGACAATGCTTTAAAATACAAAGCTTTGGTAGATCTGCACTCTGATTGGGATGAGAGAAATAAGCTCGGAGTAAAACCGCTCGAAAAATATATTATAGATATACAGAGCATATCTTCTATAAGTGAACTTACAGAATATCAGGGAAGCCTTGATCGAAATCCCTTTGGTCTGGGTCTTCTAATACCAGAATCCGTAGGAGCACAACTTCAATTCCCGGACAAGAGTACTTTAAATCTCGTGGCTCCGAGTCTTTCCCTCGGATCTGTCTCTTCATATGTGGAATATACAGCTAATACATTATCAGCCAAAGAAAGATGCGATGAAGTAATTGGATACTTTCTTGGAAGACTTGGCTTTTCTGAAAAAGAGATAGACGATATCTTAAAAGGCAATTACAAAGTAGAAACTTTTATCGCCAGAAACAGCAATATAGATTACTTTAACGTAAGTGAAATGTTCACACAGGCTCAGAATAGCAGAGAAGGGATCAGCGCCTTACAAGGGGATTATCCACTCTTACAGATACTGGATAGCAGAGGCTATTTGGGATGCGATAATTTTTATGTGGATTATACATATCTTAAGTCTCTGTCTGGTATATATACAGAAAAAAATCTTGAGGATATCAAGTCATTTCTTATAGTACATACCATCGATTCAACCAAGTATCTTCTTGACCGCGAATCATATGAAAAGATGGTCTCTCTTTATACTAAAAGCGCCAAAGGCCATGAGGGATTATCAGATGGGCAGCTTGGCGTCCTATTTAGAAATGATATGAAGATCTGCGGCTATCTTCCATTACTAGATACGCTATATCTGGAAAAATATTTTAAAGACAGCGAAAAAACAGATCAGGTAGAAGAATTTACTGACGCACTGATAAAGGCTTATTCACAAATACTTGATGAAGAAGACTGGATGTCGGATGATACAAAAACTGCTGCAAAAGAAAAATTGCAAAATATGGCTCTGCACCTCATAAAGCCTGATAATGTCGCTGACTATTCATCAGCAGAAATAAAATCCTACAACGAAGGAGGCAACCTTGTTGATGCAGCTGCTGAGGGCATGCGCATATTGGAAGCTCACAGGGCAGATATAAGTAAGAATCCTAACTTTGACAGATTTAAGTGGGATATCTATGACGAAAGCAGAACCACTACCGAGATTAACTGTGTGTATTATACCGGCGAAAACGGCATCTATATAATGGCGGGGTATCTAGCTATGTGTGATGCTGCATATGGAGAGGATGCAACACTTGAACAGTTTGCGGGAATTGTAGGAACTACTATTGGACATGAGATAACTCATGGATTTGATTCTAACGGCACTAAGTTTGACCTGTATGGACGTCAGTTTGATGAAAATATAACCGCCATCGACTGGATGGCTGTAGAAGACAGGTCAAAGATGGATGAAAAGGCATCAAAACTTGCCGGCTATTTCTCACTGGCAAGGCCTATCCCCGGGCAACAGAAAGTAAATGGAAACAATATAAAAGATGAAGCCATAGCCGATATGGGAGGCATCAAGTCAGTTCTATATGTAGCAAGGAATATCCCTGATTTTGATTATGACGAGTTTTTCAGGGCTTTTGCAAGGCAATATGCACAGCAGACAACTAAGGAAAACGAACTTGACACAATCAGAGGTGACGTGCATCCTCTGCCATTCCACAGAATAAACATTATGCTTCAACAATATGATGAATTCATCGAAACCTATGATATTAAACCTGGAGATGGAATGTATTTAAGCCCGGAAAATAGAGTAACTGTCTGGTGATGTCTTATTCAGGAAGGAGAAAGTTATGGGATCAGAGATTTCAAATGCAGCAATAAGGCTTGATAACATAGTCAAAAGCTATGGTAAACATGACGTTCTAAAAGGGGTCACCATGCAGGTTAATAAAGGCGACATCTACGGTCTGGTAGGTAAAAACGGTGCAGGAAAAACCACCATATTCAAAATGATCCTTGGCTTGTCGGAGTACACCAGCGGCAGTGTTTCCATAGATGGCTCACAAAGTCGCAAAGAGCTGTTTGCAAACAGGTCTAAAATTGGATTTTTTGTAGGATCCAATTTCTATGGATATCTCTCCGGAAGAGCCAATCTTGAGTACTATGCAGCTGCAAAGGGTATCAAGGGAAAAGAGCTAAAGCAGGAAGTTGATCGTGTCCTGAATGTTGTGGGACTTACAGGCGGTAAGGAAAACCAAAAGGCAAAAGGATATTCCCTTGGAATGAAACAGCGTCTTGGAATAGGCAATGCAATCCTTGGTAATCCTGATATTCTCATCCTTGACGAGCCGACCAACGGTCTTGATCCTCAGGGTATAGCCGATATAAGGCACATGATACGTAGGTTCAGAGATGAGTTTGGTATGACAGTTATAGTATCAAGTCATATTCTTGGCGAACTGGAAAATACCGCAGATCGCTTTGGCATAGTACACAACGGAGTTATAGCCAAAGAGATCACACAGGATGACCTTTCTGCAAAGCGCCCTGAAGTAGAACTGACAGTTTCTGCCGATAATCTGGAACGAGCCAAAAGTATTCTTTTAGAAAATGGTATTGATATCCTAAAAGAAGGAAAAGAGAAAGTTACTCTGGAAGACTATTACTTTGAACTCATTGGAGGATCAGCAGAATGAGGAATTTGTTAAGAGCAGATTTGAAACGTATCTTTCGGGTTGGCCTTATCTATATAGGACTTTTGCTTGCGCTGATCTATATCTCGTATGCAGTACTTGAAGGTATTGTAAATGATGGCTCAATCGGACTTATAAATGGTGTGCAGAAAGCACTTAGCGGAGCTCCTATAGCTCTTTTTATAGTCTTTCCTACATTTTATGCTGTTTTTGCACATGAGCTATCTTCGAAATCCATGCAGACCGTGCTTGGTCATGGTATAACCAGGAATAAGCTCATAATAGCCAAGCTCCTTGACGCTGCCATTTTACTTCTTTGCCTGTATCTGATCATAATTGCAGCAGCTCTTTTGGTAATAAATACAGAATCGGCAATCGTATTAAGCCCGCAGCAACAGGCAAGTCTTATTATATATATCATCCTGAGATGGCTACGACATTTTGGATACATCGTCTTTTCTGCCATGATCATGTACATCTCCGGTTCTACTGTTCTTGGTATTATCGCATGTATCGCATTTGCAGCCATATTTAAGCTGGTGTTTAACATAGTAGAGTTTTTTTCTTCTCTTTCATTATATGATTATACCTTTGACGGGCTATTAGATTGGGCATATACCAAAGTAGAAGTGGGAGCAGCCCCCTGGGAGCTTCTGCCTGCTATCTGTTATCTTTTGGCAGCACTATTGATAACGACTTATTTTTTCAGGAGAAAGGAGTTTGACTTTTGAAAGATCTTATTTTTGCAGATGTGAAACGAATTCTGAGAAAACCGTCATATTGGATCGTACTTGGAATTTGCCTCCTTATTTCGCTCTTTTGGACTATTCAATCAAAAGGTAGTGACGGACTAAGCGGGTTTTCATTTGCTTCCAGTCAGGGTACAGCTATAAACACAATGAATCTGTTTATAGGAATTGCCATATACGTAAGCGTATATGCCGATGAGTTTACGTCAAATTCCATGCAGTGCCTTATTGGAAGAGGGATTTCAAGAAAAAGGCTCCTTATCGCCAAGTTCGTAAATTGTGTGATCGTAACCTTTATTTCATATGGAATCTATACTCTTTTTATCACGATTACAGGGTTATTAATGGGAGCGAAGATGAATGTCGCAGAGAGCAGCTTTTTATATAGCACGATACTAACCAATGCTTTTATCGTTCTGGGCTATGCAACAATATCTATGATCATTCTTTTCTGGAGCAAGAACGTTGCTTATGCAACACTTGTGGATGCATTCCTGCTTTTTGCAGGAGATACACTTCTTAGCGGTCTTAATGCTATTCCTGTGATCAAGCACTTACATATAGACAGGCATGTTTTTTCACATGCCCTCGAATGTGCAAAAGTAGATTTGCTACTTACCGGCGGCACGGCAATCTTTACGATGCTTTGGCATGTTGCAAAGATCTGCGCAATTTCCATTATTGTGGCATATTTGCTCTTTAGAAAAAAAGAGCTGGATTTCTAACATGGTTTATATGCGATAGAAAGGGGAAAAATATGGCATCGATAATCAGTTTGGTTCTGTGTTTAATCATTATTGGTATTCTTTACAAGAATATGATTGCCTGGGAAGGAAGTTACAGGATTTCAAGAGGACAGGCTTTGCTGCCGGTAGTACTTGGGCTTTTATCTGTGCCGCTTTCATTTGTCTTTTTCCTGATAATCGGTCTTTTATTCAAGGCTGTAACCGGTTTTGTTCCTACAGATGGACCGGCATTACTTGCCAGTTTCAACCATGCTCTTTTTTCAGCAGCACTGAATGAAGAACTCGCCAAACTTATCATTACGCTTATTGTCTTATGCATTTATAGAAAAAATTGGAGAAATGTATATGAATATATGCTAGTAGCAGGAGCCGTCGGATTCGGATTTACTCTTATAGAAGATTTTGTATATAGTATGGGTCTTACAGGTCTTTTAATGAGGCTTCCGAATATGACAGTGCATATGATGCTCGGGCTTGCCATGGGAAGGCATCTTGGCCTTGCCAGATATAACAAAGTAACAGGCAGAGGGTCTGTAGTAAAAGAATACCTTCTTGCATATTTTGTTCCAGTACTATGCCACACTATTTTTGACTTCTTTGCTGCAAACATGCTCATACATGCCGGGGATAACGTAGAAACTATAACACCGGAAATAGAGAGAACAACATATATTGGTGCCGGTATGGTACTGATCATAGTAATTCCGATATTTATATTCCAGTTCTATATATTCAGACGGCTTAAGAAAAATGCCGCAGATCTTACAGCACTTTCATTCATGGATACAAACAGTGCAGATCAGAAGTCATGACAGGATCTGGCCTTATTGTACCTGTAAAGTAAGTAGCAAAGAGGAGTGCGGATGGATACAGCTATATATAAGCCCCAAAATGAAGAAATACAAATCAAGCTTCGCCGCTACCGGGATGCTCTATCTCTAAGTGGCAGCATGGTGATCGCCTTGTCCGTATGGGATATCATCAAACTATTCATCGGCTTTTTCTTAGGTGAGGAAACGATTGCTCAGATTATCGGAACGATTATGGAGCAAAACGGCAGCGTTGTTATAGGTACGGAATATGAGAAAGCTGTAAATATCATTCTATGGATAGGTGTTTTGCTGATACTCATGATGTTTAGTGTTGTTGTGCTTTTGTATCACCTTTACATTGGATTAAATGCTTATAGGGTAGGACGGCAGACAATAAAGAGAAAAAAGAGATTTTATCTTGTACTGACTTTCCTTAGTGCACTGTTTACAGGAATACTTATCATAGTGAATATTTTAAGTTTCATTAATGCTGAGGATCCCAGCGGAAATGTGGACCTAGCCTTTTTCATAATGGAGATAACTGCATTTGTAAATTACATATTCATTTTGTATTCGGCTGACAAAATCAGAAAACTTGAAAAAGCAGGGGGAGAATCACAATGACGAAATGGCAGAAATTAAGAAATATACTGCTGGCTGCTTCAATGATCCTCATAGGCGCAGCAATGCTTGTTTTTGGCGAAAAAGCATATATGGGTATCATTGGTATCTTTTCTCTTACATTAGAGATCATGGGGCTTCGTATGCTCTGGTTCTATTTTCGGATGGCCCGGCACATGGTTGGGGGAAGGAATATCCTGTTTCGCGGAATCCTTTTCTTTGATTTTGGGATATTCACAGGTTCTCTTGTGTGGGTACCAAGGGCATATGTTCTTATGTATTTGGCAGGCACTTTGGCTTTTTCAGGTGTTGTGGATCTTCTGGGAGCAAATGAATCAAGAAAGATTCAAAGCTCCTGGAGATTTAAGACTTTTCAGGGCGTGGTCAAGATATTATTTTCTATTATATGCCTGATTTTTATGCGAAGCGGAGCAAGAGTTGTATATATCTGCGCTGTTGGTTTCATCTTCTCGGCGGTTATGAATATAGCGAATACATTTCGCCGTCAGCAGGTAATCACGATAGATTAGGAGTGCACGAAAATGCAGGGAGATTTTCATTATTATGCAACTTACTGTGCCGCGGTGCTGGCAGGCTTCGATCATAAGCACAGTGTGGAAATATGCCATGCTGCGCAGCTTGTAGATCATTGCTCAAGGACATGGCTCATAAAAGTAGGAGGACCCGCGCAGGCTGCAACGACGCAGCTACAGACAGAGCTTCTACAGGCTAGAACGGATCCGATCGGTCTTTGCGATATCACAAGAATATGGTCTTCATTTCATTTCCTGCCAAGAGATCTGTATGCAGATATAAAAATAGGCTCCAAAAACTATAAGGATAAATACCGCCTGATCTGCGGACCAAATGGCGATCTGCTTGTCGATACAGTTAAACTTGCCAAAGATAAGGGTACCCCAGCAATCGGTATTGCCATGCACGTTCTCGCAGATACATGGGCGCATACATATTTTGCCGGGACACCATCACTGGTGATCAATAACACCAATTGGTATTTCTATGAGCTGTTCCCGGGAGATAGCGTAGAATCTGAGCGCAGACAGATTACCTTTTCACATAATCCATCCGCTTCGGAGGATGTAGATAAACCGGTATATGTCGGAAGCGTATATCAGTCCGATGAAAACTCGATCATGAACCTTGGGCACGGACGTGCGGGACATCTGCCGGATTACAGTTATATCCGCTATGTCTATCTGCCGGCATGGGGCGGTTACAAGGAGATAATAAAGGACAATCCACACGATTATGAATGTGCATTTGCCCAGATGGTCTATGCAATGTCATATCTACGTGGGGAAGTTGACGATTTTAAGAAAGACACCTATGCTATGGAAAAACTTAAGCCACACATTGAGAAGATCCGTAGTATCATCACGAAACGGCAGGTCGATGCGTCAGATGATTGGAAAGCCCTTGGAGAGAGCCTTTCCGGGGAGCGCATCCCTGATTTTGACAAGGATGAGCATATTGGGGAATACATTAGTAGCAACAATAAATCCAGAACCTTCCTCGGACTTTTTTTCGAGGCTGCTCTTGCCCAAAAGAAGATGGTAGCTTCCAGGATCATGGAATCCGGCAACCGCCTTGCTGGGCTGTCATAGATAGACAGGAAAACCATATAAAAATGATAGTGTCGGGGCAATGGAAAGCGCAATGGAAAAACGTTTTCCTTATCTATTCGCAAAACACCGGTTTAACGAAGTAATACGTTAATTTGTTAACGTGATGCCGCATTAACGTATCAATGTGCAAATTCCTTAGTAGTTTTCCTCATCGTCAGTTTCAAGGCCGTAGTACAAAATCTCGTTGTATTTAGCATTAGCTTCTTCTGCGGATTTCTTTTTGTGCCATGTATCTATATCACTGCAGATGGCCAGCATTTCATCCACGATCAGTTCCGCTGTTTGGGGCTTCACATTATAAATATACGCCAGCATCCTGTCCATAGCTTTGGGGCTCCCCAGCTGCTTTGCAATATGCTCACCAAGTTCTCTGGGGAACCCAAGCTGCTTGATCGCTGTCACAAGTTCATCCCGCTTTCTTGACCAATATATCTGTTTTTCTGTCATCTTAGTCCTCAATCTTTTTCAATTCTTATAATATGCAGAATATTCTCCATATTCGCAGCCGATATGCGTTGCTTCGATCTCATCTACCAAGACAAGGTCATCACCTTTTTTGCCATAAAGCTTTATGATCCCGTATCCATTACCGCCATTCCACAGGCGATTGTGGTTTTTCCTGCCGTCAGGTGATTCATAGTTTATGAAGAGCATGTCCTTCTTAAGACAGTGAACTTCTGTCTCCATAACAGCATGGATGTTCTCCTGTCTTACATGCCAGATGACTTCGGTTTCTTTTTCCTCAAAACTAAAATCAGTCTTCACATGAAGATGCAGTTTGGAGAAATTAAAGTCGTATTCTTTGCCCTCGTAATACATAACTCCAAGAAGGCGCCTGTCAAGAGGCACGAAGTAGATCTTAGGACGTCCGCCGCCTATATCGAAGACACTGTTTGTAAGGAACCTGCCTGTCTTTTTGCTAACAAGACAGTTAGATGACAGCCATACCCATGGGCTTGTGAAGTCCCTGCCCCAGTTCTTGTCAGCGTAGCCGTAGCTCTTGCCGGGAGTTACTATGTAGGTCCTGCCATTGAAGGTCACGGTTCCGCCGTAGGCACTCTTCATACCCTCAGCATGCCAGTACATTGCAAATGCCTCCATGTCGCGCAGAGGCTTACTTGCGCCGTATCCTACATTGAAGGCTATCTGCTTGTCTATTACAAGGTCAAAAGATATCTCGCCTGCATCGCACATCCATTCTGGGTGAGCTTTAACCTCTTCTTTTGATATACATATATGGCCCTTAAGTGCTGTCTCACAGGCAAGGCAGTCATCAGCACTTATCCTGTAGGGAGCGCTTTTATGGATCTTAACATCTTTTAAGGAAAAAAATCTGTGGAGCTGACAGGCATCTTGGCCCCAGGTCCCAGCCTTGACCATCAGATAGGATGGGCGTTTACCAGATGCTTGATTTGCCGGGAGCTGACCAAGCGTAGGCTTATCCTCTGCAAGTGCAGGATTACAGATGAAGAATTCTATAAAAAATGGCTTATCCTCTCCTGTCTCTATGTCCTGCGCAGTGAACGAATGCCACCACCAGTCATATCCAAGATGGGCAAGTGGGCCGTGCAGCATCAGCGCATTTCTTTTCTTATTATGGACATTGAATCTATCTATCTTCATTACCAAACTTAACCTCATATACTATATCTTATTAGGAAAACTGAGTATATTTATTGTATATAAATCATGTATTTAACAAAGCTTTATTTTACACAGATATGGATCTGTATGTGTCCTTCTTCGTCCGTACTGCTGATACTTCCTACAAGATCAGTATCTTCGAGCTCTTTTAAAGCTTCGCTGTCTGTGAGGATCTTTGGAGTTGTTGTAAATCTGCCGCCATCGGATGTGCCATTATTCTCAATAAAAATACGGCATTCCTTACCCTCAAAGTCCTTGCCCTGAAGGATATATCTTGCGGATAGAGTCCTTAAATTACTGCCTGCATCCTGCCTTTGAGTATCAACACCGCCGTTTAGAATAACTCCATCGAATATTTCGCTATGGCAGTATCCGTCAAAGAGTATCATCAGAGCCTCACCCTTGTGTCCTTTGACTTCATTGAACTCCTTTAACAAGACATCTATTGTAAGGATCTCTGTGCCTGAAACAAGGCAGTCATTTAAATTAGTTAGTTGCGTATTCATATATTTTATTTCGCTTTCTTTTATTCAATAAATATAGCGTGCATCGATAATGCTTCGATAATTATAACATGTTCTGACAACTTATATCATTCCCACTTGGAGATGCCGACCTGTTCAAGTGGGAGGTTATTTAAAGATAAAAAAGGGGTTGTCGCTTTGAAGAAATGAAGAGAGCTCGACTGCTCCGAACAAGGCTGAAATCCACATGACAACAAGGCCATGTGGATTATACAGTGCTTCGGATATTTTTTCATCTAAAGAGTGACATTATTTTCACTTCATCCGGCACCTGATATGTATACTCGGCCTTTCCATCATGTCTTTTCCCTGATACTACTATTTTACCATAGGGGGAATCATACGAGACATGAAACTCATTCACAGATCCCGGCATATATGGGTGTAATGCAATTGCTTTAAATCCCGGATCCAGAATTTCAATGCCACCAATTCCATTATAGAACCACTCAGTGATATGCCCCATCATGTCATGACAATGACTACGAGGGTTCGACTCCCAGTACTCACCCAAAGTAGTTTCTCCATCAAGTACGAAGGCGTAATAACTGGGATGCTTGGGCTTTGTAATGCAATCAGCTATAAGGTCATTCATACCGTACTTCGCCGCTGCCTGTATTATGTATGGAAGCCCGACTTCCCCTGCTATGAGAGCTCCCCTCTCCTGTATATTCTTACGAAGGCATTCTGCCACATCCAAAGCAGCTTCATCAGGAACCATTCCCCAATATAGAGGAAGTGCTTCAATTGCCTGTGTTGTTACTATACCCTCATCTTTTTTCTCATAGCTTCTATAACAGAACTTTCCCTTGTCATCCTTTACAAGGAGTCTGGCATTGTAATTATCTTTTACGTTCTTGGCATATTCGCCTAGCTCTTTTGCATCTTCCGTCTTATGCAGCACTTTGGCAAACCACTCCAGCGTTACAGCATCAGCATACAAAAAAGCTGTCTCAATATTTTCTCTTGCGAAGTCGCCGTCAGGATTTCCCCAATCTCCCAGACCGTGATTGATGAATCCCTCATCATTTACTTTACTCTTTAAATGCGCAAGATATCTCATGCCGGCATCATAGTTTTCTTCAATGACCGTGACATCTCCATAAAAAAGATAATGCCAGCGGACTCCTAAAATAATCGAAGATCCCCATGCAATGATGTCGTAGAAGCTCCCCATTCCGGGAACCGGCACGACATTTGGAATGTAACAAGGTGCCTGTGAGGGAATAAGTCCATCTCCCGGCTTTATATCTTTACCTTCATAGTCTTTGAACACATCCTCGGCTCCATGCTGGGCATCTCTCATATCTCTGAAAAATTTGCGCCATAACTTATCGCCATCTTTCATGTACATGATAGCTGCGCCCATCAGATGATTAGGCTCCTGCCATGCAAAGCGTTCAATTGTAGGGCAGTCAGTATGCACGCTGACCATGTTTGCCTCTACTGCTTTTTCAACCAGGTCATATATGCGATTATATCTGTCATCATCGCACCAAAAGCTTCCGGACTCTTTCCATGCGCTCGTTATTGCGCCTGCCTTCACTCCGCTGATCTCTACATCGGGAGAACTCTTTTTAACTGCAATATACCTTCCGGCAAGATATGAGAATTTTTCTCTGAAGTGTTCCGGGGAGTCACTGCCTATTATGTATGTAATAACAGTATCGATCTCCATCCATCCCTTAGCCATCTGGTCAACCATGCCATTTTCATCAAGCTTTTCAGAGGGATAGATCTTTATCTCGTCACCCGGAGTGCCTTTTACGTCGAACTCCAGAATAAATGACATGTTTTGCTCAAAGTCTTATATATCCATATCAGCGCTATCATATATTTTTCTGCTCGGATATGTTTTTATCACTTTTATAGGAGGATGGATCTGCGGTACTAGCTCTCCACCCGGCATGTCACATTTAGGAACTACGATGGCTCCTTCCCACTGGCCTTCATCCGGTCCCACGCTTGCCAAATTTCTGATTGCATAGGAGGCATCGACAATGGCTGAACCATAAACATTGCTATGCCTAACCTCGTGCTCAGCGACCTTCCAGGTGCTGTCCGTCTCAAACAAAGCCTTCGTGCCGTCTTCATATTCGACATTCAGCCTCAGTCCCAGAACAAGGCTCTTGGCAAATGGCTTATACGGGTTTGGATTTGGTGGCATGAATCCCGGAAATTTAAATGAATAGCCCACGCTATCATCAAGGATAAACCATCCGTTTCCAATCTCTGCTGCAAGAACATTCTTTCCACTAACAATATTCTCCTTTATATCAAAGGTGAGGTATTCGATTGTTTTGTTATAGTTTGTCCAACCGGGATCCAGTTCGTGGTCACCGATCCTTTGTCCATTTACGTAAAAGACAAACTGACCCAATCCACACACATCCACCAAAGCAGATTTAACAGGTTTGTTTTCAATTTCTATTTCTTTTCTTGCATAAAATGGAGTGTCCGTACCTTTGGATATCCAAGTAAAATCGTTCATTTTTAACCTCATGTCGCGAGCAAAGCGAGTGACTAATGGTTCAAATTGATGGAGCTCGCGTCATCAATTTGGGTTTTAAAGTGGAACACTTTCAAACTTACCATCTCTTACTTATTTCTTCTTTCATTCAGAGTATTTACAACTGTTTCCGCAATCTCATCATACTTATAGACATACTTCAGGATTAAGAATATTACCACGAGCAGAACAGCGGGAATCCAAGCAAACAGTGCGATGATGCCTGTATTTGTAGCAGCAGACTGTATCTCATTTGCAATATATCCTGTCAAAGAGAGCACCCATCCTACACTGGCAAGGGCAAGTCCAGAACTTATTTTTTGTGAAAAAGATGTAATTGCTGATCCCATGCCTTCGATCCTGTGGTTAGTAACATATTCTCCATAGTCAATTCCATCCGCAAATAAAGTGCTGACCGGAACTGCAAGGCAACCTGTGCAGATTCCTGAAACCACTGTACCAACAACAAGAAGCGGTACACTAACATACATGCCGGCAATACCTTTGATCAAAAAGCCAAGTAACTGCCCGATAATACCTATATACATTGTTTTCTTTTTCCCAAATTTTCCAATACATGGACCAACAATAAATACAATGCCAACAAGGATTGGAACAACACTGACTAAATTAAGTGAAGTTGTCAGCATCGCATCACCCATAGTATATGTGTAAAAATATGTCTGTGAAGACTGACCAAC
>JAEEGI010015473.1_pt1 | contig 15884 bp, 14 predicted proteins | sample 8958751 | NCBI WGS metagenome assembly JAEEGI01 (sample SAMN16246545, study PRJNA631951) | gut metagenome | biome: gut microbiome; feature: rumen; material: KS-attached | host: Bos | place: Iran: Karaj | collected 2018-10
AGCAGAACCATCTCAATACCTTCTTTCCGGCCCAGCACTATGCCCTCTTCCCGCCCCAGAGTTATGCCTTCTTCCCGGCCCAAAGTTATGCCTTCTTCCCGGCCCAAAGTTATGCCTTCTTTCCGTCCCAGAGTCATGCCTTCTTCTCTGCCTAACGCTATGCCTTCTTCCCGGCCCAGTTTCCTGCCTTGCCAGATATAGTCGTTTTTCCATTCGGAAACTCGTTCTTCCAGCATATCGTCAACCTCCTGCAGGTCATGAAGCTCCTCCACGTCCTGCAAATCTTCATCCGCCTCAACACCACACGGTGCAGCCACACTGTAAATTCCCGTCGTAGACTTGCTCTCTCTAAGTATAGTCTTGACCCACTTGAGTAAGTCTTCTGAACCATCAAAAACCAATTCCTGCCACTGACCGGCATAATATAGGCCATCTTTTTTAGCGGAGTTCTTTCTGTTACCATGTACATACTCGGGAAACAAAAATGGTAATGGATTCCACGTGGCTTTGGGGTGATCCTTCATGGTCAAAACCCTGTCTTCTCGGTATGATAAAGTACCATATCCCTTCATAGAAGGTATAAGTGATAAACGATTAGTCGGTATATACAGAGTATTACTTGAATCTGTAAATGCAGAATGTGGATGCCAATGGAATCGTTTGATTTCTTCCAAAGATCTGATAATTCGACCTATCTGTAAGTATCCATATATAATCTGTAATGGCGAGTGATAGTAGAAATCATTACTTTTTCTAACAAATCTGTATCTACCATTAACAAGTTTAACTCTCCGATAGTTACCGAAAAAAAGGAATATATCTCCAGTCTCTACACCAGAATTATTAAGATATCCTTGTGCTTGATCTTTCTGACCAAAAGCAGGCTGCCAATCTGAAGGAACAGTTCTTATTCCTTCTCTTATATCAGGATCAACATGACAGTAATTATATTTTTCTTTCGGATTAATCTGATTAAGAAGTTCTGAATACTTTATTCCTTTATAAGTTAAATCATCATACTTGGAATCATTGCCACACCCATTAGTTGGTATCGGTAATGATAAAAGCGTACCATCTGGCATAATAGGACTCTCACATTTACCTGTTTTACTATCAAAACCTTTTCTTGATATAATTATCTTCATTTAAAAGATTTTCTCTCACATTCTAACTGATTATAAGGAATTACTAAAAGTAATATGTTTTTATAAACATTGATTATAGTTTTTGCGTATTTTACAATAATTTTACAGGATTCCCTGCAATCTCAAAATTAAAAACAGGCCCGGATTAAAAACTGTTTGTAGGCCGCATCATGCGGAGTACGTTCCATATTCATTTTACTCTTTTTCCAGATAGTCCTCCAGCGCCTTCAAAGCGGCCGGCATGCTGTGCCGCCCGAAACCGATGCGCAGATGATTGCCGGTATCCTCGTAGACCGTTCCCGGCAGCAGCAAAACGCCGGCATTCCGCGCCAGCTTCTCGCAGAAAGGCTCCACTGCCTCGCCGAGCAATTTGGGAAAGGCAATGGGGCCGGCCTGGGGCCTTTGCCAGCTGAAACGATCGGCATGGCGGGCAAAAAAGTCATCCAGCAGGGCAAGATTTTTAAGGATGATCGCACGGTTGCGCTGCACCAGTTGTTTCCGGTTGCGCAGGGCGATTTCTGCCAGCAGCTCGGCAGGTGCACTGTTGCAGATGGTGGTGTAATCCTTGAGCGCCGCGACCCGTCGCAGCAGCTTTTCATCATGGGTGGCGATCCAGCCGATCCGCAGGCCCGCAAGCCCGTAGGTCTTGGACATAACGCCGATTGAAACGGTGGAAGGGCCACAGTCACAGGCGGCGGGCAGCAGCTGGGACTCGTCGTATTCGCTCCCGCGATAGACTTCGTCCACCAGAAGGGATGCGCCGCAGTCCTGCGCAATCGCCACGACCCGATGCAGTTCCTCCGCGGTAAGATGGCTTCCCGTGGGATTGTGCGGCGTGTTGAGAACGATGGCGCGGGTATTGGGGCGGACAAGTGTGCGCAGTTCATCGATATCCAGCCGCCAGCCATTCTCCTCGCGCGCCTGCCAGAGAGAAAAAGGATGCCCAGAGGAACGCGCCACCTCCAGCAAGGATTGATAGCAGGGCCAGTGCACAATAACGTGATCGCCTTCGCCGAGCAGCGCCTGCATCAGCAGGAAGATGGCCTCCTGTGCTCCGCTGTGCACCAGCACTTCCTCCGGAGCGATGCTGTCGTAGACAGCGGCTATTTCCCGCCGCAGCGAAGGAGCGCCGGGAGCTTCGGTATAGCCCAGCCACAGCCGATTGAGACGTTCGGCCGCTTCCGGCTCCAGCGCCAGCAGATTACCAACCGTCACCGATTCGCAGTCGGAGGCGCAGAGCAGGTGCCGCACCGTGAATTCGTAACGCGCAAAGTAGCGCTCCAGTTTGAAAGGCGGCAGCATGACATAACTCCTTTCCGGTGCTTTAGCGCCTGACGGAAAAAGTCTCAAAGCCTTCCAGCGTGTCAGAATACTGCGCCTCCAGGCGTTCCACCCAGGACAGGGGAGGACCGCGGCGCGCCCACGTTTCCAGCGCCAGCAAAGCATCGGCCTCCCCTTCAGCCGCCACTTTCACCGATCCATCCTCCACATTGCTCACCCAGCCGGTCAGCTTCAGGCTGGTTGCCTTTCTGCGGGTGGCGGCGCGGAAACCGACGCCCTGCACCCGTCCCCAAACTTGCAATTCCAGATGTCGTTTCATAAGAGCCCCCTTCCCCTTGCCATCCTTCATAAAAAACTTTTTTCGTTTTCTCCAAAAACGTCCGGCGTGAAAAAGCGGTTGCATCCGGTAAAAATCTTCAGATAAAACTGTGACACGAACGCTTGAAAGATACAAAAGATTTTGACGCTTCCCCCAAAAGGGATTTTTCCTGCGCGCACCGCGGGAAAAAATTTCATGCAAAGTCCTTGGGACATGCGCAAGCCCAATGTGACGAAAGGAGAACATACATGAGCAAAGTTCTGATTATCGGAGCCGGCGGAGTCGGACGGGTGGTTGCCCACAAATGTGCCCAGGCGCGGGATGTCATCGATGCCATGACCATCGCCTCGCGCACCCGTTCCAAATGCGACGCCATTGCCGCCGAAATTTCTTCCCTGCCGGTCAAGACGGCGCAGGTGGATGCGGACGATGTGGCGCAGACCACAGCGTTGATTAAGGCGGAACAGCCGCAGCTGGTGATCAACGTGGCGCTCCCCTATCAGGATCTGCACATCATGGACGCCTGCCTCGCTGCCGGTGTGGACTACCTCGACACCGCCAACTACGAGCCGCCCGACACTGCCCACTTCGAATACAGCTGGCAGTGGGCCTATGAAGACCGCTTCCGCGAAAAGAACCTGATGGCGCTTCTGGGCAGCGGTTTCGATCCGGGTGTGACCAACGTCTATACGGCACTGGCCGCCCAGGACTATCTGGACGAGATCCAGGAACTGGACATCATCGATGCCAACGCCGGCAATCACGGGCAGCCCTTTGCCACCAACTTCAACCCGGAGATCAACATCCGCGAGGTAACCGCCGTCTGCCGCCACTGGGAAGACGGCAAGTGGGTGGAGACGCCGCCGCTGTCCACCAAGCATTCTTTCGATTTTCCCGAAGGCATCGGGCCGATGAACATCTACCGCATGTTCCACGAGGAACTGGAGTCGCTGGTCAAGCACATTCCCACCATCCGCAAGGCCCAGTTCTGGATGACCTTCTCCGACAACTACCTGAAGCATCTGGAGGTCCTGCAGAATGTCGGCATGACCCGCATCGATCCGGTGCGCTTCCAGGGGCAGGACATCATCCCCCTGCAATTCCTGAAGGCGCTGCTCCCCGATCCGGGAAGCCTGGGGCCGCTGACCACCGGACGCACCTGCATCGGCGTCATCGCGCGCGGCCTGAAGGACGGAAAACCGCGTCAGGTCTACATCTACAACATCTGCGAGCATGAACGAGCCTACCGGGAAACCAACTCCCAGGCCATCAGCTACACCACCGGCGTGCCGGCCGCGACCGGTGCGGTCATGATGCTGAGCGGTCTCTGGAAGAAGCCGGGTGTCTGGAACATGGAGCAGTTCGCACCCACGCCGTTCCTGGAGCGGATGAAGTCTCTGGGACTCTCCACCGTTGTGGTGGAAGGCGAATGGCCCAGGCTGTGAATGGGACGGAAGACATGACCGACCACATCGCACGGATCCTTGAAGCGGCGCCCTCCCCGGCCTTCATCATCGATCTGGGGGCCCTGCGCGGCAATCTCGCGCTGCTCGACGGGGTGCGCAAGGCAAGCGGCGCAAAGATTCTACTTGCCCTCAAGGCCTTTTCCGTCTGGCGGCTCTTTCCCCTGATGCGCCCCTTTCTGGACGGCGTCTGCGCCAGCTCCATCTGGGAGGCGCGTTTGGGGCACGAACACTTCGGCGGCGAGGTGCATGCCTTCGCCGCCGCTTTAAACGAGGCGGACGCCAGCGCGCTGGCAGAGGTTGCCAGTCACCTCTCCTGCAACTCCATCGGACAGCTGGAACGCTTCCGGCCGCTCTGGGAGGCTTCTCCGCTTTCGGTGGGACTGCGGGTCAATCCCGAGCATTCCGAAGGGGCGACACCGATCTACGACCCCTGCGCGCCGGGATCGCGCCTCGGCATTCCGCTCGCGGAATTTCCCGAAACACTGCCTCGCGGCGTGGAGGGGCTGCATATGCATACGCTTTGCGAACAGCTCTTCGAGCCGCTTGCCCGTACCGCGGCGGTTTTCGAGGAAAGGTTCGGGAAACATCTCGCAAAATGCCGCTGGCTCAATCTGGGCGGCGGCCACCACATCACGCGGGAGGGATACGATATTGAAGGCCTGGTGCGGCTCGTTGGACATTTCCGCCGGAAATACGGCGTGGAGGTCTATCTGGAGCCGGGAGAGGCGGCAGTGCTGAAGACGGGAGTGCTGGTGGCCACAGTGCTGGACGTGGTGCGCAACGGCATGGAAATCGCCATCCTTGACGTTTCCGCCTCCTGCCACATGCCCGATGTGCTGGAGATGCCCTACCGTCCCGAAATAGTGGGCGGTTTCGCGCCGGGTGAGAAAGACTACACCTACCGGCTGGCAGGTCCCTCCTGCCTTGCCGGAGACGTCATCGGCGACTGGTCCTTTGAAAGGCCGCTCAAGGCGGGCGATCGGCTGGTCTTTCTTGACATGGCCCACTACACCACGGTCAAGACCACCATGTTCAACGGGATCCGGCATCCGGCGATCTGCGCCTTCGAACCGGAAAACAACGAGGTGACCGTTCTGCGGGAATTCAACTACGCCGATTTCCGCGACCGCATGTGCTAGAGGAGGGAAATCATGGGAAGCAAGACTTCGGTCACCCTGAACGATCTGCTGCGCGTGCTGGATCTGCTGGACAACACAGGGATCGTCTACTGGCTGGACGGCGGCTGGGGCGTGGATGCGCTGGCCGGGCGGCAAACCCGCGAGCGCCGGGATGTGGACATTGACTTCGACGCCCGCGCAATTGATGCGCTGTTACAGGTTCTTGCACAATCCGGCTATACGGTCGAAACGGATCAGCGGCCTTGCCGCATCGAACTGTACAGCGGCACGCTGGGATATATCGACATTCATCCCTTCGTGCTGCTGGAAGACGGCGGCGCCAAACAGGCGAAGCCGGAGGGTGGCTGGTGGGAATTTCCGGCGCACTACTTCGGGGAAACGGTTTTTGAGGGCCGCAGGCTACGCTGCGTTTCCCCCGCGGGACAACGGGCTTTTCACAGTGGCTACGAGTTGCGCGCGGTGGATCGCCACGATCTGGCGCTGCTCGAAAACTTGTGATGATTCAAAATAAGGAGAACCTTCCCATGGACATCCATCTTGAATCAGGCTGGACACGCGCATTGGCGGCGGAATTTTCCGCGCCCTATTTCGCCTCCTTAAGCGATTTCGTCGATCACGCCTATGCCGCGGGCCCCGTCTATCCGCCGGCCCATCTGATCTTCAACGCCTTCCGGCTCTGTCCGCTGGAAGCGGTCAAGGTGGTGATTGTGGGGCAGGATCCCTATCACGGCGCCGGTCAGGCCAATGGCCTGAGTTTTTCGGTCAACGACGGCGTCAAGCTGCCGCCTTCGCTGAAAAACATCTTCCGGGAGGTTGCCGCCGATACCGGCGTAACGCCGCTGGCTTCGGGCAATCTGGAACGCTGGGCGAAACAGGGGGTGTTGCTGCTCAACACCACGCTCACGGTCGAGGAAGGCAAGGCTCAGTCGCATTCCCGGCGGGGCTGGGAGCGTTTTACCGACGCGGCGCTGGTTGCCGTTTCCCGCGCCCGCGAGCATCTGGTCTTCATGCTGTGGGGGCAACATGCCCGCGCCAAGGCCGCTCTGCTGGATCACAAGCGCCATCTGGTGCTGGAGGCGGCGCACCCGTCGCCCCTGACCTTTGGCAAGTTTGCGGGCTGCCGGCATTTTTCCGAGGCCAATCATTACCTGCAGCAGTATAAAATCGCGCCAATCGACTGGAAATAGCGTATGGTTCATTTTCCGGGCATAAGCACAGGAAGCTTGTGTTCGTTCATCTTGTTTGAAGGGAGAGAAAAGTCATGAGCCGTTGGACGATCAAGGACTCCGAGCGGATTTACAATTTCTACAACTGGGGTGACGACTACTTTTCCATCAACAAAAAGGGCAACATCTGCGTGCATCCCTCGCCCCACTCCAAGTACGGCATCGATCTGAAGGAACTGGTCGATGATCTGGTTATCCGCCGCAAACTCTCGCCGCCCCTGCTGCTGCGCTTCATGAACGTGCTGGAAGGCCGCATCAGCTCCATCAGCCGCGCCTTCAAATGGGCCATTGAGGAGAACGAGTACACCGGAGGCTATCAGACCTTTTTCCCCATCAAGGTCAACCAGCAGCGCCAGGTGCTGGAAGCGATCGCCGCTTTCGGCAAAAAATACAATATCGGACTGGAGGCGGGCTCCAAGCCGGAGCTGATTGCCGCCATCTCCATCGCCACCGAGCACAACCTGCCCATCATCTGCAACGGCTACAAGGATGACGGCTTCATCGAAACCATTCTGCAGGCGCAAAAGGTCGGCTACGATATTACCATCGTCGTGGAAAAGCTCTTTGAACTGGAAAAGATCATCACGCTTTCCCGTCGTCTTGACGTCGCACCGCAACTCGGCATACGGGTACGTCTCTCCTCCAAGGGTATCGGCAAATGGTCAACTTCCGGCGGCGAGGACGCCAAATTCGGTCTGCGGATCTCCGAACTGCTCTCCGCGCTCAGCCTGCTCAAACAGCACAACCTGTTCGAAAACCTGCGGCTGGTCCACTTTCATATCGGCAGCCAGATCACCAAGATGGACAAGATCAAGAACGCGCTCATCGAAGGCGCGCGCATCTATGCCGAACTGAAGAAGATGGGAGCCGACATCCGCTACATGGATATCGGCGGCGGTTTGGGCGTGGACTATGACGGCTCCAAGTCGAGCAACTACTCCAGCGTCAACTACACCATCGACGAGTACGCCAACGATGTGGTCTACCAGATCCGGAGCGTCTGCGACGAGGCCGGCGTCCCCTGCCCCAATATCATCTCCGAATCGGGACGCGCCGTGGCGGCGCATTACTCGGTGCTGATCACCAACCTGCTGCATACGCATGCGGAGGCCCCCTCGCCCGACTTCGAGGCGGCGCTCTCCCGGCCGGACGAACTGTCGCCCACCGTGCGCAAGCTGCTCGACATCTACAACAGCATCGACCGCCACAGCCTGCGCGAGGACTATCACGATACCGTCCAGCTCATTCAGGAAGCGGTCAGCCTGTTCAAGCTGGGCTTTTTGACCCTGCAGGATCGCGCCATCGCCGAATGGCTCTACGCCAAGATCATCGCCCGCATGAACGAGATCGTCGAGCGGCTGAAAATCATTCCCGAGGAGATGCAGAACTTCCAGCTGAGCCTGCGGCGCACCTGTTTCGCCAACTTCTCCATGTTCCAGTCCATTCCCGACTCCTGGGCCATCGACCAGATGTTCCCCATCGTGCCCATCCAGCGGCTGCAGCAGCAGCCGGAGGTCCTCGCCTCCATCGCCGACATCACCTGCGATTCCGACGGCGAAATCACCAACTTTGTCGGTGAACACGGTCCCACCCGCTGCCTGCCGCTCCACCGCATCGAACCGGATGAGGACTACTACATCGGTTTCTTCCTGATCGGCGCCTATCAGGAGATCCTCGGCGACATGCACAACCTGTTCGGCGACACCAACGCCGTGCACATCACCTTTAACCGCAAGACCAACTACAAGATCGACGAGATTGTCGAAGGCGACACCGTCAGCAGCATCCTCAAGTACGTGCAGCACAACGGCAACGAGATTCTGAAAAACGTCCACAACAAGCTGGAAAAGCAGGTCTCGCTGCGCCGGATCTCCATCGAAGAGCGCAGCCGTTTCCTCAGCCTGCTGGAACAGACTTTGCGGGGATATACCTATCTGACGGGGTGAAGAAAACGGAGCTTGCCGGATTCATCCTCAGGTACGATGCAAACAAAGAAAAAACAGGGGGAAGGCACACAGAAAAAGGGCCTTCCCCCTGTTTTTTAGAAAGTTTCAACTTTGATAAGGTTGGTCGTACCGGCCGCGGAAACGGGACTGCCCATCACTATCACCGCCACGTCGCCCTCTTTCATGCGTCCCGATGCAAGCACCGCCCGTTTGGCGCAGGCAATACGCTCCTCAACATCAAGTTCGGCAGGACAGGTCATCTGCAGGGAACGAATGTTGCGGTAGAGGACCATCCGGCGGCGTACCTCCTGATTGGGAGCCACCGCCAGAACCGGCACAGTGGGACGGTACTTGGCCACCAGCATGGCCGTGCGTCCAGTCTGGGTGAAGATCAGGATTGCCTGCGCCTTCACCTGCTCGGCGATCTTGCAGGCCGCCCGCGCGATGATCTCGGAACGATCCGTCGGTTTCTCCTTCCAGAGGTAGGGCTGCAGCAAAAACTCCGGATGGGTTTCCACATCGTCGGCCACCAGTCCCATCATCTCTACCGCCTCCAGCGCATGTTCGCCCACCGCGGTCTCTCCGGAGAGCATGACCGCGTCGCTGCCGTCGAGAATGGCGTTGGCGATGTCGGAGGTCTCCGCGCGCGTGGGACGGGGATTGCGGATCATGCTCTCCAGCATCTGGGTAGCGGTGATGACCGGTTTGCCGACAAAGTTGCAGGCCCGGATAATGCGTTTCTGGATCAGCGGTACTTTTTCCGGATTCATCTCCACACCCAGGTCGCCGCGTGCCACCATAACCGCATCCACCTCGCGCAGAATGGCCTCAAAATCATCCAGGGCCTGCGGTTTCTCAATTTTCGCCACGATGGGCACCCGCATGTCGCCCATCAGCGCGCGCAGTTCACGCACATCGGAGGCCTGCCGGACAAAGGACTGCCCGATATAATCCACGCCATGCCTGAGGCAAAAGGCGAGATCGCTGCGGTCTTTCTCCGTAACCGCCGGCGTGGAAACTACGGTGCCCGGCAAGTTGATCCCCTTGTGGTCGCGCAGCGTTCCACCCACCACTACCTGGCAGCGGACTTCATCGCCCGAAACGCCAAGGACCGTCAATTCCATGTTTCCGTCATCCAGCAGAATCCGCTCTGCGGGGCGCACATCCTTGGGCAGGCCGGCATAAGTGGTGGAAAAGAGGCCTTCCTTCCCCAACACGTCGCGGGTGGTGATGGTTACCTCCGCGCCGGGCTCCAGATTCATCGCTCCGTTTTCCATCAGGCCGGTGCGGATCTTGGGACCCTGCAGATCGCCCAGGATGGCAACGGCGAAGGGCCAGTTTGCCGCCTCGTCCCGGATAATGGAGATGAGTTCCGCCTTTTCCTCCTGAGTGCCATGCGAAAAATTCAGCCGGAACACATCCACGCCGCCGTGCATCAGGGAACGAATCATGTCGCGGCTTTCCGAAGCCGGCCCCAGGGTAGCAACTATCTTGGTACGACGTTTCACTGTGTTTTCCTCCTTATAAAAAACTGAGCAAAGTTAGAATCTCTCCTAAATTAATAAGGCTGGCCTGTAGCAAATGTCTGTCTCTGCCTTACGCGGACGCCTTGCAGACATCCACCCAGGCTTTGCTTTCCGAACAGCGTTCCAGTTCCGCGCAGCTCAGCTCAATGGCGCTGTGCGAGTCTCCGCAGGCCGGATAGACGGTCGGATATTTTTGCAAAGAGACATCCAGATAGACGCTTATCCCCGGCTTGACGCCAAAGGGACAGACGCCACCGACCGCATGACCAATGAGCTGTTCCGCGTCCTCCGCCCTGACCATTTTGGCCTTGGTGCCGAACTGCATCTTGTACTTGGCGTTGTCGATACGGACATCGCCCGCGGTCACCAGCAAAACCACCTGATCGTTAACCACAAAGGACAGTGTTTTGGCGATGCGGCCCGGCTCGCAGTGCAGCGCTTCGGCCGCCAGCTCCACCGTGGCGCTGGAAGCCTCAAAGGTCTGGATGCGCTCCGCCATTCCATACTGCCCAAGCCAGGCGCGGGCCTTTTCCAGAGACATATGTTTCCCCCCTTCCCCTGTGACAATACTTTTGCTGCGAAAGTTCTTTCGCGACGCAAAGCGGCGCGTTGTTTTCTTCAAGGATGATATTTTTTAAAACATTGACCGTTTCGAGAAAAGCTCTTTTCAAGAAGAAAGTAATGCGGATAATCAAGGTGTCCAATATTGGGCCTTTTTGAAGCGGAATGCGCAAAGATGACGGAAAAAGAAAAAATGCTCGCCGGTCTCCTCTACGATGCAGCGGATCCGGAACTTGTCGAAGCTCGCGCCCGGGCGCACGATCTTTGCCATGAGCTGGCACTTGTCCGGCCTTCAGATACCCGCGCAATTGAGCGCATCGTCCGTTCCCTTCTTCCTCATGTGGGCGAAAATCTTTCGATAACGCCGCCCTTTTTCTGTGATTATGGCTGGAATATCACTCTTGGCCGAGATTTTTACTGCAACACCGGCTGCGTCATTCTGGATGTGGCGCCGGTAAGCATTGGCGATGGGGTGCTGTTTGGTCCTGGTGTCCAGATCTATACGGCTACCCATCCGCTCGATCCGGCACTCCGGGCGCAAGGTCTGGAGCTGGCCGCCCCCATTCGGATAGGACATCAAGTCTGGCTGGGCGGACAGACGATTCTCTGCCCGGGCGTCAGCATTGGCGACAAGACGGTCATAGGCGCCGGCAGTGTGGTAACCCGCGATATTCCCGCCGGTGTACTCGCCGCAGGCAATCCCTGCCGGATAATAAAAAGTTTGCAAGAATGATTGTTCCTTTTGACAGCGGATCCAGGTAAATATACTCTGAAAGAAACAGGGAGGAATATAATGGAACAAGCTGAATACACATGGACAGATTTTTACTCAGAGTTCGCTGACAAGTTGCTCGGATATAAAAGTGATCGGCCTGCACTGATTAAAAAATTACAAAAAATCTATGAAACTATCAAAATAAAAATTCCGAAGCTTGATACTAACGGCGTTCCTGAAGATATCGATCCATTCACAGTGTTTGGTCTCTTTAACAAGCGTATCACCGATGCAAATCGGAAAAAGATTATCGACGAAATAGCTTCAGAATTTGGCCTCAAAGCAGAAAAACCTGAAAGTTTTGTGGTTCCTCGCTGTTTTGTGTGGGTAAAGAAGAACTATTTTCCCGGTGACTGGAGGTTTGTTCACTATGCGAGACGTGGATATTTTTCAGATGGCCCTTGGGCTCACCCCGCCATGGCAAGTTGAGTCGTGTGAGTTTTCACCTGAAAAAAGGCGTCTGGACATTCGTCTGGGCTTTCCCAAAGGCAGTGTTTTTGTCTGCCCGGAATGCGGGCAACCAGGCCTTAAGGCTTATGACACAGAGGAAAAGACCTGGCGTCACCTGAATTTCTTTCAGCATGAGGCGTGGCTGTCCGCCAAAGTACCTCGCATCAAGTGCGCAAAATGCGGCGTCAAATTGGTGTCTGTGCCCTGGGCGCGCCCAGGCAGCGGTTTTACTCTGCTTTTCGAGGCTTTGGTTTTAAGCATGGCAGGGGCTATGCCGGTCAAGCCGCTTGCCGTAAGCATCGGTGAGCAGGATACTCGCATCTGGCGTGTGATTCATCACTACGTGCATGAGGCCCGCAAACAGGAAACGTATGCCAATGTTTCTTCTTTTGGCGTGGATGAGACTGCAAGTAAACGCGGCCATAACTACGTCAGCGTGTTTGTCGACATGGCAACCCGTAAGGTTTTGTTTGCGACAGAGGGCAAGGATGCTTCAACGATTCAGTGTTTCAGGGAAGATTTTGAGGAACATGGTGGCCTTCCCGAAAAGATCAGCGAGGTTTGCTGTGATATGTCGCAGGCCTTTGTTGCCGGTGTGGAGACCCGTTTTCCGAATGCGCACATCACCTTTGACCGGTTTCACATCATGAAGGTGTTGAATGAAGCTGTGGATGAAGTTCGACGGGAAGAGGCGAAGACACGGCCCGAACTGGCGAAAAGCCGGTACATGTGGCTGAAAAACCCTGGAAATTTACACAAAGCCCAGCGAGAACAGCTGGATGCCCTAACCCTGCCCAAACTGAATCTGAAAACCGCTCGTGCATGGCATTTAAAGCTGAATTTTCAGGAACTTTTCCAACAAAAGCAGGATGAAGCGGAGGGGTTTTTAAAGCGGTGGTATTTCTGGGCGACGCACAGCCAGCTTGGGCCCATGAAACGGGCGGCGGCGACCATCCGGAGGCATTGGAACGGCATTTTGAGATGGTTCACTTCGAAGATAAACAACGGCATTCTGGAAGGTATGAACAGCCTGATTCAGGCGGCAAAATCACGGGCACGCGGTTACCGGACGACCAAGAACCTCATAACCATGATTTACCTTCTTGGCGCAAAGCTGAATTTTGCTCTACCCACATGAAATAGCGAGGAACCAGTTTGTTGGTATCCCAGTATTGACCGTGATCAACGCGACGTTCTATGCTTTCTCAGATAATCCTCGATTGGGAGACAATGATATAAATAACCTCTGGGACGTTTTTGAATCAGGTATAGCTTATGCCAATAATGAAAATAGAGAGAACAGAGCAAATTTCGTCTCTGCATACAACACATGCTACAAACAATATGCACTCTCTTTCAGACTTACTATGGGCTTATACTGGATACGTCCTTATACATTTGTTAATCTTGACCTCTGTAATCGCCGGTTCCTAGAACAACCTGGTAACATGCCGAAAGAAATCAACGAAGAGATCAAGGCGCTTAAAGATGCCCCCGATGCCGATGAATACTTAAGACTTTGCGACCGCATACTTGAGGCTATGAAATCTGGTGATTATCAATACAAAACATTTCCGGAACTGTCGAAATATGCATGGATTGCTACTGGAAAGGCCCCCGAGGAAGAAACTGACACAACGCAGAGTAATGAGCTCGGCAATGCCGTCGTAAAAACCAAACGTTACTGGCTCTACGCACCTGGAGAAAACGCAGAAAAATGGGACGAATTCTACGAGCGCGGCGTGATGGGGATTGGCTGGAGCGAACTTGGCGATCTTTCGTTCTATGCCACCAAGAAGGAGATACTGCATAAGCTGCTTGAGACTCAAAGCGGAAAAGCACCATCGGCACATGCCCTTTGGCAGTTCGTCCATGAAATGAAGCCGGGAGACATTGTGTTCGTAAAACGCGGATCCACCGCAATTGAGGTGCTCCCCAAAAATTGGACAGGTATGATAGCTTATCCTGTCCCGCGAAAGGAGAGCGCAAATGGCAAAACGAAAGAATCATGCACCGGATTTCAAGGCCAAGGTTGCATTGGCTGCGATGAGCGGCAACAAGACCGTGGCCGAATTGAGCACCGAATACGGCGTCCATCAGACCCAGATCAATCGCTGGGTAAAGCAGTTAAAGGATAATGCTTCCGGGGTGTTTTCAAACGGAAGCCAGCCGGCAGAGCGCCGTTTGGAAAAGGATATCCAGAAACTGCACGCGAAAATTGGTCAGCTTATTGTCGAGCGCGATTTTTTATTGGAAGCCTGGGAGAAGCGGTGAGCAGCTCTCGCAGGCGGGCCATGTTCAAACAGAACCATGACAAGCTCAATACAGCTCAGCAGTGTCGTTTGTTGGGAATATCCCGTTCCAGCGTGTATTTCAGGCCACGGGGAGAATCGGAAGAGAATCTTGCCCTGAAGCAGGAAATTAAGGCTGTCTTTGAAGACAAGCCATTTATGGGCGTACGTCAGATGCGGGCCTGGTTGCGGCTGCATGGTCATGCTGTCGGTCTGAAACGAGTCCGGCGTTTGATGCGGCAGATGAATCTCACGCCCGTCTACCAACCGCCCAAAACGACGGTTCCGCATCCGGAGGACAAACGTCACCCCTATTTGCTGCGGGATGTGGAGATATCTGCTCCCAATCAGGTCTGGAGTGCGGATATCACATACATCCCCATGCGCAAGGGATTTCTGTACCTTGTGGCGATTATGGACTGGCATAGCCGCAAGGCGCTTTCCTGGCGGCTTTCCGCCACGATGGACGTGGATTTCTGCATTGATGCCCTTGAGGAAGCCTTGACGAAATATGGAACACCAGAGATATTCAACACGGATCAGGGGAGCCAGTTTACCAGCACGGCTTTTACCGGTGTCTTGCAATCACGAGGTATTCGTATTTCCATGGATGGCCGTGGACGTTGGCGTGACAACGTCATAATCGAGCGGTTTTGGCGCTCCCTGAAATATGAATGCGTCTACCTGTACGCATTCGAAAACGGTTTCGAGGCCCGATGGACCATCGCCCAATGGATAGACTTTTATAACAGTGAGCGTCCCCACAGCAGCCTTGGAGGGATAACGCCTGACATGGAATACGAACGCGGAATGAAGAAAATAGCCTGAAGAACGACGGTCTCCGACACGCCCGTTCCGGGCGAGTCCTCGACCGCCGTACTCAAGTTATAAATAGGCTAATAAGTGTTTAACAAATGGGATCACCTCTCTTGCCCAAACGGCTTGGGAAAACGGAATACCTCCCACAACCAGCAAAACTAAACCCCAAAACGTTCGTTTGATGTTCACATAGACTCCTTCTGTTCTTCATCCTGTTTGGGGCGCAGAAATTTCTCAGCATCGGTATTGCCTTGCTCCGCAGCTTTGATAAGCCACTCCTCCGCCTGTCGTTTATCCCGTGGCACGCCCCGACCATCAATGTACATCACGCCCAGGGCGTACTGGGCGAGAGCATTGCCTTGTTCCGCCGCTTTACGGTACCATTTCGCCGCCTGACTGTAATTTTGTTGTACGCCTTTGCCACTTTCGTACATTCGTCCCAGGTTGATCTGGCCAGAGGCATTGTTTTGCTCCGCCGATTTCGAGTACCAATTCTTTGCCTCCCGCATATTCTGCGGCACGCCCTTGCCCTGTTCATACATTGCGCCCAAATTGTTTTGAGCAGAAGCATCCCCTTGTTCCGCTGCCTGGTAGTACCACTCTGCCGCCTGGCTGTCATCCTGTGGTACGACCAGACCAAATTCGTACATCCGTCCCAAGTTCCTCTGGGCAGCGGCGTCACCCTGAGTGGCAGCCTTGTTCAATCCATCAAGGGCCCAGCGGCACCACTGCTTGGCCAGATGTTCGTCTTTCGGCACGCCCCGACCGGTTGCATACATATGTCCCAACTCGCTTTGTGCTACCGGATCGCCCTGTTCTGCAGCCGAACGGAGAAAACGTACTGCTTCCTGATCATCAACCGGCAAGACACCGCCTCCATTCTTGAATTTTTCACCCAACCAACGGCTGACTTTGCCCGTTTCCTCGTCAGTTTGTCTCT
>JAEEGI010015482.1_pt1 | contig 15880 bp, 15 predicted proteins | sample 8958751 | NCBI WGS metagenome assembly JAEEGI01 (sample SAMN16246545, study PRJNA631951) | gut metagenome | biome: gut microbiome; feature: rumen; material: KS-attached | host: Bos | place: Iran: Karaj | collected 2018-10
ACGGCATCACCCAGGTCACTTTTGACGAGAATCATTCTGATCTGGTAAAGGATGTCAGAAACGAATATGTCATCGAGATCGAAGGAACGGTTTCAGTCAAGGAGACACCCAATCCCAGACTGGAGACCGGCGAGATCGAAGTGCTGGCCGATTCTTTCAAGCTGCTTTCTTCCGCCAAGACGACACCGATGATCATCGCCGATGAGACCGATGCGCTGGAAGAAGTGCGTCTGAAATACAGATATCTCGATATCAGAAGAAATCCGATCAAGGAAAAGCTTCTGCTGCGTGACAAGGTGACGACCATCGTCAGAAGAGTGCTTCATGAAGATGATTTCGTGGAAGTCGAGACGCCGATCCTGTCCAAGTCGACACCGGAAGGCGCCAGAGACTACCTGGTCCCTTCAAGACTCTATAAAGGAAGGTTCTATGCCCTGCCTCAGTCGCCGCAGCAGTATAAACAGCTGCTGATGATCGGCGGTATGGACCGTTACTTCCAGATCGCCAGATGTTTCCGTGATGAGGACTTAAGAGCCGACAGACAGCCGGAGTTCACCCAGATCGATATGGAGATGTCTTTCGCGGATGAAGAGGATATCTTCGCCGAAGTCGAAAAGGTCATGAGAGCCATCTTCAAGGAGACAAAAGGGATCGAGGATCTGAGCTTCCCGCGCATCCGCTATGTCGATGCGATGGACAAGTACGGTTCCGACAAGCCGGATCTGCGTTTCGGAAACGAGATGGTCAATGTAAAGGATCTGTTTGAGCACAGTGAGTTCAAGATCTTCTCAGACTGTGTGGCAAACGGCGGCGTGATCAAAGCACTGGTATTCAGGAACTGCGCCGATAAGCTTTCAAGAAAGAAATTCGATGAACTGACAGAGTTCGTCAAGATCTACAAGGCAAAAGCGCTTGCTTATCTGAAATATGACAAGGGCGAATTCTCCGGTTCGGTCAACAACGCATTGCCGCAAGGCGAAAAGGAGGCTCTGAGAGACTTCCTGAAGCTCGAAAACAACGATGTGGTATTGATGATCGCTGACAAGAAAGCGATCGCAGAGACGGCTTTAGGCGCTGTCAGAAAGAAACTGGGCGAAGAGCTGGGTCTGATCGACAAAAACAAATTCTGTTTTGAATGGATCACGGAATTCCCGATGTACGAGTATTCGGAAGAAGAGGGCAGATGGGTCTCTGCACACCATCCGTTCACTGCTCCCAGAGATGAAGATGTCGACAAGCTCAGCTGTGATCAGGAGAACTGTTATTCCCGTGCCTATGACCTGGTGCTGAACGGCTATGAACTTCTGTCCGGATCTGTCAGGATCCACGACTCAGTGATGCAGAAGAAGGTATTTGATGCGTTGGGCCTGAGTGAGGAACAGATCAGAAACAAGTTCGGTTTCTTCATCGAAGCCTTCAATTACGGTGCTCCGCCACATTGCGGTGTCGGTATCGGTGTCGAGAGACTGATCATGATCTTAAGCGGAACCGACAATATCAAGGATGTCGTTGCTTTCCCCAAGACCGCCAGTGCGTACTGTCTGATGTCGGATGCACCAAGCAGTGTCGATCAGGATCAGCTGGACTTCCTGTCTTTGGAGATCCGCAAGGACTAATTTTCTGTAAGCCTTTACAAATTGCTTGAAAGGCATGATATAATATTTTTATCGTAAGGAGGTTGTAAATGCCAGTAAAAGTTGATCGTGATTTATGCATCGGCTGTGGCGCATGTACAGGTGTTTGCCCGACTGCTTCTCTTGAATTGGATGAAGAAGGCAAGTCTGTATGCAATGAAGATACCTGCGTTGATTGCGGTGCCTGCGTTGCAACGTGCCCGGTAGAAGCGTTATCTCAATAAACCAAGTTGACCACTTGGTTTTTTTATAGCTTTTCTTTACAATAAGGAAGGTATGAAAAAGGACTACATCCTGCCTTCTTTGAACGAAGCGAGAAAAAGAAATAAGGAAGTTTCGGACAAACTTTCTTTTTCGCTTGATAATAGATACAGAAAACTGGGTGAGGGCAAGAAATATTTCATCATCACCCACGGCTGTCAGGCCAATCAGCGCGATTCCGAGACCATGGCCGGTCTTCTGGATCAGATGGGCTATCAGATGTGTGATGATGAGAAAGATGCGGATGTCATCCTGATCAATACCTGCGCCGTCAGACAGAACGCCGAAGAGAAGGTTCTGGGAGAAGTCGGTGCCCTGAAGCGTCTCAAGAAAGAGAATCCCGATCTGATCATCGGCATCGGCGGCTGCATGGCCCAGGAAGAAGAGACGGTCAGGACGATCATGGAGAAATACCGTCAGGTCGACATCATCTTCGGTACCCACAATATCACATCGCTGCCGAAACTGCTTTATGATGTCTGCATGACAAAGGAAAGAAAGATCGAAGTCTTCTCCAAGATGGGTGAGATCGTGGAGAGCGTTCCGGTGACCCGATTCATGTCCCACAAGGCCTGGGTCAACATCATGTACGGCTGCGACAAGTTCTGTTCCTACTGCATCGTTCCCTATACCAGAGGCAAGGAACGTTCCCGCTACCGTGAGGATATCATCTATGAAGTAAATGAACTGGTCGCCCAAGGCTATAAGGAAGTCTGTCTGCTTGGTCAGAACGTCAATGCCTACGGCAAGGATCTTAAAATCGATTACACCTTCGGCAATCTGCTCAATGACGTTGCCAGGACAGGAATTCAGCGGATCCGTTTCATGACCTCCCATCCCTGGGATTTTGATGATACGATGATCGAGGCGATCAGAAACAATCCCAACATCATGCCGTATATCCATCTGCCGATCCAGTCGGGGAACACACAGATCCTGAAGAAGATGAACCGCAGATACAGCAGGGAAGAGTATTTTGAACTGTTCGACAAACTGAAAGCGCAGCTGCCCGGTTTTGCGTTCACGACCGATATCATCGTCGGTTTCCCGAATGAATCCGATGAGGCATTTGAAGATACACTCAGCGCTGTCGACCATTGCCGGTATGACAATGCCTTCACTTTCATCTATTCCGCAAGAGAAGGAACGCCGGCGGCAAAAATGGAAGATACGACCGACAGGAAGACAAAGGAAGAACGTCTGCAGAGACTCAATGAAAAAGTCGCTTATTATGCCAATCTGAATAATCAGAAATTCAAGGATCAGATCGTGGAAGTGCTGGTTGACGGTCTCAGCAAGCGCAACAGCAAAGTCTATTCCGGTTACAGCAGGGAAAACAAGCTGGTTAATTTCACCGGTGAGGATATAAAGACCGGTGATATCGTTAAAGTAAGGATCAATGAAGTGATGTCTTTTTCGCTCAACGGCGAAGCGATCAGGGAAGACAGTCACTGATATAAAAAAGGGGTGAAAAGATGAAGAATTAATTTCCTTGAAACTTATTGAATCGCTTGAATAAGTTTTAGTCGTTTCTGAGCGAGGAAGGAGATTAATTTTTTATGCTTAAAACAGACCATCTGACGATTACGACATATAAAGGCAGAGTGCTGCTGAATGATTTTTCGTTTGTACTCAATAAGAAAGACAAGATCGCCCTGATCGGTGAGGAAGGGAACGGAAAATCGACCATTTTAAAGATCATAGCAGGGATCGATACCGATTCCTATGTGACATATACGGGAAAGATCATCTGTGACGAGAAGATCGGTTTCCTGCCTCAGAGCATCGAGGAGAAGTATCTCGATCTGAGTGTATCTGATTTCATTTCAAAGGAGATCGACTACAACTTCCTGTATTCGCTTTTAAAACGCATCAATATCGATCCCGAACTGATCGGTGAACGAAAGCTCAGGACGCTGTCCGGAGGAGAAAAGGTCAGGGTATCGCTGCTGAAACTGCTGTATGAACAGCCGGATATCCTTCTGCTGGATGAACCGACCAATGATCTGGATCTGAAAACGCTGATCTGGCTGGAGGAATTCATTTCCAATGCGGATCAGGCGATGATCTTCGTGTCCCATGATGAGACGCTGCTGGAAAACTGTGCCCAGGGCATCCTGCATCTGGAACAGCTCAAGAGGAAGAGCGAAGCCCATATGACCTACAGCGGCTGCGGCTACAGAGAGTATTGCGAAAGCAGGGATGCGTATATCGGCAGAAACAATATGATCGCTTCCAAGGAAAAAAACGAACTGAAGAAGCAGATGGAGCGCTGGCGGAAGATCTATCAGAAAGTCGAATACCAGCAGAAAACGATCTCCAGAGGCGATCCCCACGGAGCCCAGCTTCTGAAGAAGAAGATGCATGCGGTCAAGGCTCAGGAAAAGATCCTTGAAAACAGGAAAGAGAATCTGAGACAGAAATACGAGCCGGAAGAGGCGATCGATGTCTTTTTCGGACATGTCGACATCAATCCCAACAAGGTGATCCTCGATCTGCATCTGTATGAACTGAAGATCGAAGACAATGTGCTGAGCAGAAACATCGATCTCAAGATACTGGGCAAAGACAAGGTCTGTCTGATCGGAGACAACGGTTCGGGAAAATCGACACTGATAAAGCTGATTGCGCAGGAGCTTCTGCAAAGAGAAGATATCAAAGCGGGGTACATGCCCCAGAATTATTATGAAGTGATGGATTATGAGCTCACGCCGGTGCAGTTTCTCTGGGACGGAGCGGATATGAAAAAAAGAGCTGAGGTGCAGTCCTGCCTCGGTGCTCTGAAGTTCACGACGGAAGAGATGGAACACAAGATCGCCGATCTCTCGGAAGGGCAGAAATGCAAGATCCTTCTGATCTCACTGATCCTGAATCAGTGCAATGTCCTGATCCTGGATGAGCCGACAAGGAATCTTTCGCCGCTGTCCAATCCGATCATCAGGAAGATACTGAATGACTATGAGGGAACGATCATTTCCGTTTCCCATGACCGTAAATTCATCGATGAAGTAGCTGATAAAGTATATGAACTCGACATCAGCGGACTCAGACTGTGGCAGTGAGTTTTGAAGTGAAAATGTGATATAATTTTAAGAGGATTTTTGGAGGATATCATCAGTGCAGAAAATACGTTTAATGGCACTTGGCGGTCTTGACGAAGACGGCAAGAATATGTACCTCGTGGAAATAGATGGGGATATTTTTGTATTGGACGCAGGTCTGAAGTATCCCAGTGAAAGCGAACAGCTGGGTATCGAATACATCATCCCGGATTTTACTTATCTGATCGAACATAAAGGCAGAGTGAAGGGCATCTTCATCTCTCACGGACATGATGATGTCATGTCGGCTCTCGGCCATCTGCTGACCCAGATCGACATCGAGGTCTATGCGACAGCCCTGACAGCCAAGCTGCTGGATGAGGAATTTAAAGTACATAAACTGAAAAACAAGCATATTCATGTGATCAAACGGAACGATACATTTAAGGTAGCCGGTCATACGATTCATACCTTCCCGGTCATGCAGAGCATCGCTGACGGTGTCGGATTCGCTTTTGAAACTGATTCCGGTCTGATTGTCTATACATCGGAATTCATCTTTGACTATGACTTCCTGAATAAGGCTTTTTCGATGGACATCAATGCCTTGTCCAATCTGGGACAGAAGAATGTCCTGGTGCTGATGTCGGAGTCGACCGGATCCAAGAGGACAGGCTATACGGCGCCCAAGCACCGTATCACCGATCACATCGAACATTATTTCGAAGAGACGGACAGAAGGCTTCTGATCACGCTTTACCGTCAGAATCTTTTCAGGATCATGGAGGTCCTGGAACTGGCGGCCAAATATCACAAGAAGGTCTTCTTCTACAACGACGAACATGTCAAACTGCTCAAGACTGTCGATGATCTGGGTTACTACAAGATCCCGCAGAACGTCATCATCTCCGGAAATGAGTTCAGCAATGACATGAAAGATGTCGTGATCGTCTTCTCCGGGTCCGGCAACCAGGTATTCAAGCTCGTGAACAACGTGGCCATCGGTGAAGACCATCTGGTTGAGCTGCATGAATCGGACATCGTGATCATTGCATCCCCGGTCGTTCCCGGTACGGAAAAGAATGCAACCGCCATGGAAAACGACCTGTACAAGGCCGGTGTTTCCATCGTCAAGCTCAACGCCAAGGAGATCCTTTCGATGCATGCGTCGATCGAGGATCTCAAGATGATGCTTTACCTGATCAGACCGAAGTATTATCTGCCGATCAAGGGTGAATACTCCGATCTGGTATCCAATGCCGATATCGCTGTCGATATGGGCTATACACCTGACAAGATCATCATCCTGGACAACGGACAGTTTGCGACATTCGAAGGAAGCAGACTGGCTTCCACAGGCGATCAGATCGAACTGGAAGACAAGGCCATCGATGCCTCCGACATGCGTGACGTATCCGGCATGGTGCTGAAAGACAGGGAAAAACTATCGACTGACGGCGCCATCATCTGCGGTATCGTTCTGGATTTCAAGACCAAGAAGATCATCGGCGGACCCGATATCCAGTCCAGGGGCGTCATCTACCTTAAGGATGCCGAACATATCCTGGCGGAGATCGGAAACATCCTGATCTCGACCATTGAAAGAAATGTCGAAGAAGGTACCTATGAAAACATGCAGGTCAGGATGGAAGCGAGGGAACAGATCTCCCGTTATGTGCTAAAATCAACAGGGAAGGCTCCGATGATCCTTCCGGCTATCGTAGAAATCAATCTGGGTGAGGAAAGTGGCAAAGAAGGCGACTAAGAAAAAAACAGCGAAAAAACAGGAAACAGGCAAGATCGTCTGGCTGATCGTATCACTGCTTTGTGCGGTGCTGCTGTTTTTCACTGTCTCAAAGATGGGCCGTTTCGGCATCATCACCAACAACCTGCTGACCTATCTGCTTGGTTCGGCATATGCGGCAGTGATGCTAAGCCTGTTTGTCTACGGTCTCTATGTGCTGTTCTCCAAAGACGGAGAAGCACAATCAGCTAAAACGATCAGCGGTCTGATCGTATTGCTTTTGAGCATCGTATTGCTGAATGCCTATATCTGTGAAGATATGGATACATTTGCTTCCTATATCCCGTATCTGAGTGAAAAGGGAAAAGTGATCCTTTCGGATGAAGTCTTAAGTCATACCGGAGGTGTGCTGGGCAATCTGCTGTATCTTGTTTTCACTGTCCTGACGACCAGAAACGGAACATTGATCATTCTGGTAACACTGTTCATTATTGCGGCGATCCTGATCGTTCCGGCAGAAACTTACCGGAACATGTTCGTATCGGCCAAGGATTACGGTTCAAAGAAGAAGGAAGAGATATCGGAAGCCCGTGAACAGAGGCGTATCGCCGCTGCCAGGGCGGAAGAGGAAAGAAAAGCCCGTCAGGCCGAAGAGATGGCAAGACTTGCCGAAGAGGAAGAAGCCAGAAGAGAAAGACAGTCTCTGCTTGCAGAGATGGCGGAAGAAAAGCCTGAAGAAGAGGAAAAGGAAGAGATCCCTGTCAGGAAGAAGCACGACGATGTGCTTTCCAAGAGTCCGACTTTCATCAATCTCAATGAGAAAGAGATCTACGGCAATGCACCGCGCAAAAAAGAGGAAGAAAAGCCGTCTGAACCGGATATCATCACCGAAAAGATCGCGGATGAGAAGCAGAAAGTGCTGCGCAGGAAGAGAAATTCTTCTGCCTACCGTCTGCCCAAACCTTACGATGAATTCCTGGAGGCCGCATCCTCATCGTCTTCCAGCGTCAACAAGACTTCAGCTGCCGTCAAGGGCGAGAGAGTCATAGAGATATTGCAGAATTTCAATATCGAAGCCCAGCTGCTGAATACCTATATCGGACCTTCAGTCACGAAATTCGAGATCAAACCGGATTCTTCCGTCAAGATCAACAAAATCATGAATATCTCCGACAACATCAAGATGGAACTGGCTGCCAAGGATATCCGTATCGAAGCGCCGATCCCGGGCAGGAGTGCTGTCGGTATCGAGATACCAAACGTGGAGCCCATACCGGTCAGGATGCTGGATCTGATCCGGAATATTCCGGCTGAAAAGCGCAAAGCAGAGCTGCTCTTCGCCCTGGGCAAGGACCTGATGGGCAGGCCGGTCTTCTGCGATCTGTCCAAGATGCCGCACCTGCTGATCGCCGGCGCGACCGGTTCGGGTAAGTCGGTATGTATCAACAGCATCATTATTTCTTATCTGCTTAAAACGCATCCTGATGATGTCAAACTGGTCCTGGTCGACCCCAAGAAGGTCGAATTCACGCCGTTCAAGGATATCCCGCATCTGCTTTGGCCGATCATCGATGACCCGCAGATGGCTTCGAATATGTTAAAGAAGATCGTCGTCATCATGGAAGAGAGATACGACGCCTTTGCCAGTGTCGGTGTCAGAAATATCGACGGCTTCAATCACTTCGTCAGTGAATACAATGCCAACCTGAAATCAGGTGAAACGCCGATGGAGAAGCTTCCGTACATGGTCGTCATCATCGATGAGTTGGCTGATCTGATGGCGATCGCAGGGAAAGACGTTGAACTTTCCATACAGCGTATCACCCAGCTTGCCAGAGCTTCCGGAATCCATCTGATCGTAGCGACGCAGAGGCCTTCCACAGACGTCATTACCGGACTGATCAAGTCCAATATCCCTTCGAGGATTTCCTTCGCTGTAGCCTCTTCCATTGACTCCAGAACGATACTGGATCAGACCGGAGCGGAAAGACTTTTAGGAAACGGCGATATGCTGTATTATCCGCAGGGCGAGACAGCTCCGATCCGTATGCAGGGCGTCTTTGTCACTGACCGTGAGATCAGCAAGATCACATCCTACGTCAAGCAGCAGGCCAAACCGGAATATGAGGATTCCTACTATGAGTTCCTCACCAATATGAGCGGTTCGACCGTGATGTCGGCTTCTTCAGTCAATGCCGATTCCCAGGATTCGCTCTATGACGATGTCGTGGAATTTGTCCGTTCCCAGCAGAAAGCATCGACTTCGCTGCTGCAGAGAAGGTTCGGCATCGGTTACAACCGGGCGGCCAGACTGATCGATACGCTGGAAGATAGGGGGATCATCGGTCCGGCAAACGGCTCCAAGCCAAGGGAAGTTTATCTGAAAGAAGATGAAGATGAATAGCACAGTGCAAGCTGTGCTTTTTCTTTCCACATTTCTCCACGTGGGAAAGAGTATCAAAAGAAAACGGAATCGGTAATTCTATCTCCTTAAGAGATGCTAGATTATTCTTGCAGGTTATATGGAAAGGAGGTAAATGAACGGATTTTATCTAGTCGGACGCATCGTCGATGAACCGGAGGTTTCCGAAACTTCCACCGGACTGACACTTTGCCGTCTGAAACTATCTGTCAGCAGATCTTTCAGAGGCCAGGAGGAAAACAGTGAGATCTTTGAAGTCGTACTGTTCAAAAACCTGGCGGAACTGCATTATGAGATCGGACAGATCCTGGGGATCAGCGGAAGAATACAGGCAAACAATTTTGATAAGGAAGGAGTAAAATACTATCACGCAAATCTCATAGGCAATTCTGTCGATTTCATCAGCTGACATCGATCCCTGCACGGCAGGGATTTTTTAAAGGCAATTATGATACATCTGTAATATAATGAGGGTATGTTTGATTCATTACAGGAAAAACTTACCAAAACACTGAGAAACGTTCAGGGAAAAGGAAAACTTTCCGAACGCAATATGGAAGAGACTCTGAAAGAGATCAGAATCGCTCTTCTGGAATCGGATGTCAACTACAAAGTCGTCAAAGACTTTCTGGAGAAAGTCAGACAGGAATCGATCGGTCAGGATGTTCTGAATGCCGTTGAACCGGGTCAGCTTCTGGTCAAGATCGTTCACGATGAGATTATCTCTCTTCTTGGAGACGAATCCGCGGAACTCAATTTCAAAGAAAACGATCTGACGAGCATCATGATCGTCGGTCTGCAGGGTACAGGCAAGACCACCCAGGCCGCGAAACTGGCCAATTTCCTTAAGAAGAAGGGAAGAAAGCCGATCATGATCGCTGCCGACATCATCAGACCGGCAGCCATTGAACAGCTTGAGACCCTGGGAAAGCAGATCGATGTCGAAGTCTTTTCGATGGGCGTCGATGTCCCTGTACTGAAACAGGTCGAAGAAGGCATCAGATATGGCAAGGAAAAGGGTTACGATACGGCCCTGATCGATACTGCCGGACGTCTGCAGATCGATGAAGAACTCATGAACGAGCTCAAACAGATCAAGGATCTGATCCATCCGGATGAGATCCTGCTGACGGTCGATGCGATGACCGGTCAGGATATCGTGAATGTGGCCAATGCTTTCCATGAACTGCTGGATGTGACCGGACTGATCCTGACCAAATTCGACGGTGATTCCAAGGGCGGTGCCGCCTTATCCGTAAAAGCCGTGACCGGTGTACCGATCAAGTTTACCGGAACCGGTGAAAAGATCTCCGATCTCGAGATGTTCTATCCGGACCGTCTGGCGCAGAGGATCCTGGGCATGGGCGATGTCGTTTCTTTCGTGGAAAAAGCCCAGGAAGAAATGGACATGAAGAAGGCCGAAGAGACTGCCGGCAGACTGATGGACGGCAAATTCACGATGGATGATCTGCTCAATTCCATCGAACAGTCGAGAAAACTGGGTCCGCTTTCTTCGATCATGCGGATGATGCCGGGCATGTCGGAGATGGCCAACGCGATCAATGATTCCGATGCCGACAACGAACTCAGGAAGATCAAGGCGATCATCCAGTCGATGACACCGGCAGAAAGAGAGGATCCTTCGATCATGCGTTCCTCACACAAAAGAAGGATCGCCAAGGGTTCCGGCACCAGAGTGGAAGATGTCAACAAACTCTGCAACCAGTATGACAAGATGAAGAAACTGTTCAAAAACATGTCTTCGATGAAATCCATGTTCGGATTGTGATATGTGCGGACGCTATGAATTCAATGTTTCTTCTTCAAAGAAGGGGAAACAGATCAAGGAAAGAGCTGAAAAACTCAACCTCGTCTATAAGGAAGGCGAGGTTTTTCCTGATGATGACGTCTTATGCATCATACCGGTGGAATCAAAGATCGATCTGAAGGTGATGAAATGGGGCATCAGGAACAAGTCCTTTCAGATCAATGCGAGAATGGAATCCCTGGAAGATAAGATCAGCTATGCCCAGATGAAAAACAGGCGCTGTGCGATCATCTGCAACGGTTTCTATGAGTGGGATAAAAACAAGGAGAAATATTTCTTTCATACCGACGAGGAATTCATCTATCTGGCAGCCATATTCAATGAAAAGAACGAACTTCTGATCCTGACACAGGCTGCCGATGAGGATTTCAGCAAGATCCATTCCCGCAGTCCGCTCATCATGGACCAGAAAGAGATGCTGAAGTTCATCCACAATGAGGATGCCGTGTTTTCAAAGAAAAAGCTTTCATTTGAAAAACTGGACAAAGAGATCAGATTATTTTAAGCCGTCAAGTAAAAATACTTGACTCTTCTTTTATTTTATGCCATCATAGTAGAGCAGATTAAAAGAGGAGGTTATTATGGTTAAACTCAGATTAAAGAGAATGGGTGCTAAGAAGGTGCCTTTCTACCGTATCGTTGCTGCTGATTCAAGAGCACGCAGAGACGGCAGAGATATCGAAACGATCGGAACTTATGATCCGACAAAGCAGCCTGCAATCGTAAATATTGACGAAGAAAAAGCACTGAACTGGCTGAACAAAGGCGCAGTTCCGACTGATACTGTTCGTTCTCTCTTAGCGAAGAACGGTACCATGCAGAAATATATCGATTCCAAGAAAAGCAAATAATGATCGATTTAGAAAAAATCCTTCTGAACATCGTGAAGCCGCTGTGCTCCGATCCTGATTCCGTCATCGTCAAGCAGATGGAAAGCATCAATGAGAATGAACTTCTGCTCTACGTATATGCACCGAGTGAGGACATCGCAAGGCTGATCGGCAAGAAGGGATCAATGGCAAACTCCATTCGTCAAATGCTGCAGGTTGCCTCAAAAATCGAAAACAAGAGAATCTCGATCAAGTTTGAGGCATTGTAAAGGGATGAATCATCATTCCTTTTTTTGTATAATAACGGGTGATGGAATACGTAAATATCGGAAAGATCGTCAATACCTTCGGTATCAGAGGAGAACTCAAGGTCGCTTCCAATACCGATTTTGTCGATGAACGGTTCAGAAAAGGCTCCACCGTCTATATCGGTGAGGAACATATCCCTTTCACTGTAGCCAATCACAGGGAACATAAGGGCTTTTTATTGGTCAGTTTCAAAGACCATGAGGACATCAACCTGGTCGAGAAATACAAGAACATGATGATCTATAAATCAAAAGATGACATTAAGCCTCTGAAAAAGGGCGAGTATTATTTCTCCGATCTCAGGGATCTCGATGTCTATGTGGAAGGTGTCCGTGTGGGCAAAGTGCTGCTCGTGGAAGAAGGGATCAAGCACAACTATCTCAGGATACTGAAGGATGAAGACCATAAGGAGCACCTGGTCCCGTTTCTGGATGTCTTTGTGAAGAATGTCGATCTTGAGGAAAAGAGGATCGATATCGTGAAGATGGAAGGTCTTTTATGAAGATCACCGTTCTGACGCTGTTTCCGGAGATGTATGAGGGTTTCCTGAACGCCTCCATCATCTCCAGGATCATTGAAAAAGGTCTGGCTGAGATCAAGGTCGTCAATATCCGCGACTATTCCACAGACAAGCATCACCATGTGGATGATACGCCTTACGGGGGCGGTGCAGGGATGCTGATGAAGGTGGATGTCGTCCACAGAGCCCTTCTGGACAACATCTCCAATGACTACACCTACACCGTACTGACTTCTCCCAAGGCAAGACCGCTGAAACAGGAAGATCTTGTTCGTCTTTCAAAACTTGATGAATTCGTCATCATCTGCGGGCACTATGAAGGCATCGATTACCGCATCGAACGCTATGTGGATGAAAAGATCAGTATCGGTGATTACATCCTGACCGGCGGTGAGATACCGTCCATGGTGCTGATCGACGGTGTTCTGAGACTGCTGGATGAAGGGATCTGTTCGGATTCCCTGAAAGAGGAATCCTATAACGAGGGTCTGCTGGAGTATCCCCAGTACACAAGACCGGTCGAGTATAACGGAGACCGCGTCCCCGATGTGTTACAGAATGGCAATCATGCACAGATACGCCGATACAACTTAAAAATGGCGCTGAAGGAGACGATGCTGAACAGACCGGATCTCTTTGATAAAAGGCAGTTTACGGAGGAGGAAAAGCAGCTTCTCGCCGAGATATTAAGCGAATAGGATCATTCATGCGGAATTGATGCGTTTTGATCAAAAAAGGTTTGATTTCAGGCCTTATTTATGATAAAGTAATTAAGCGCTGTTCCGCTTTTCTTTATGATTATGAACAGATGTCTACATTTTGAAAAAGGAGAAAACGATGAATTTAGGTTTGGTAAACGAAATTACGAAAGACCAGATGAAGTCCGATCTTCCTGAACTTGCTCCCGGACAGACTGTTCGTGTCGATGTAAAGATCCAGGAAGGCGACAAGTCAAGAATCCAGGCTTACGAAGGTGTTGTCACCAAGGTACAGGGCTCCGGAATCGGCAGAACATTCACTGTCAGAAAGATCTCTTCCGGTATCGGCGTTGAAAGAACTTTCCCGGTTCATTCACCTGTCATTGACAAGATCACGGTCCTGAGAAAAGGTAAAGTCAGAAGAGCGAAACTGTTCTATCTGAGAAACCGCCAGGGTAAATCAGCCAAGATCAAGGAAGTCAGATAATTTCATGAAAGCCGTGCGATACGGCTTTTCTTTTTGAGTATAATGAAAGTAATGGAAAAAAGCAGAAGTCTTTTAAGTGAACTGTTCTGGTTTGTGATCAAAGCGCTGATCATCGTTGTGATACTGATCAACTTTGTTTTCATGTCCTGTGTCGTCAACGGTTCCAGCATGTATCCGACATATACGGAAGGGGATTACGGCTATTCTTTCATCATCACAAGGAAGTTTGGGATCAGACGTTTTGATACGGCCGTGATCAGAGCTGATTCCTCCGACAGGGAAAAGTTCCTGGTCAAGCGGGTGATCGGTCTTCCGGGCGAAACGATCGAGTACAGGAACAATCAGCTTTATGTCAACGGCGAATATGTGGAAGAACCTTTCTTAAAAGATGTTACGACGCAGGATCTGAAGGTGACGCTGGCAGAGGATGAATTTTACTGCCTCGGCGACAACCGCAATGTTTCCCGTGATTCCCGTTACTACGGACCCTTCAAAGGCGAAAGCATCGTTTCCACGCATCTTTTCGTGATCTATCCTTTTGCAGCGTTCGGATACCACAAATAAACATGAAACTGACAGTACTGGCTGACAACAACACCTATATCGATATGTACTATCTGGGCGAACCGGCCCTGTCTTTTTATATTGAAGACGGTGATGAAAAGATCCTTTTCGATACCGGTTATTCCGACGTCTATCTGAAAAATGCAGAAAAGATGGGCATCGATCTGACGCGGATCGATCATATCGTCCTCTCGCACGGCCACAACGACCACAACGGAGGTCTGCGTTTCCTGCCGGCAAAGAAGAGCTCATATCATCTGATCGGACATCCGGGCTCTCTGGAATACAAGGAAGATGAAAACGGACTTCAAATCGGTTCGTTTATCGATGCTGAAGAGATTCGGAAAAAGTGTGATATCACGTTCACAAAAGAAGTGATGCGGATATCGGAACATCTTTATTATCTGGGTGAGATCGAAATAATGAATGATTTCGAGAAGCGCTATGCCATCGGCAAACGTATCGTTTACGGATCGAAAGAAGATGATTATATCCTGGATGATTCAGCTATCGTTTACAAGGGGAAAGAGGGACTCTTCGTGATCACGGGCTGTTCCCATGCCGGCATATGCAATATCATCGAATATGCAAAGAAAGTGTGTGAAGAAAAGCGTATATCAGGCGTCATCGGCGGTTTCCATCTCTTTGATGCTGATGAAAGATTACAGAGGACGATAGAATATCTGAAGGAAAACCAGATCCCGTTACTTTATCCGTGTCATTGCGTATCCCTTAAGGCAAAGATCGAGATGGGAAAACAGCTGGATATCAGAGAAGTCGGTGTCGGACTTCGGCTGGAGATACAATGAGCCGTATCAGTCTCTATATTCCTTCTCCTGATGATTACTGGTATGAACAGAAGCTGGAAGAAGACCCGGAGACGATGTCCTACAATGCCGGCTATGATGTATCTTATGCGGGGTATCATTATGACAGCGGATGCATCGATTTTCCAAAAGAATGCTGGAAAACCGCATATGACAGACGGGTCAGGGAAAACAGATATTTTGCCTATATCAGGGACGAAGAGAAGGACTGCTTTGTCGGTTATGTGAATTATCAGTACGATCAGGAAAAAGAGCGTTATGAATGCGGTATCGTGATCGAAGGAAAATACAGACATCGCGGTTACAGCAAGGATGCCCTGAAACTGCTGTGTGATACCGCAAGGGAAAACGGTGTAAAAGAGTTATATGATGAATTTGAGGCTGACAGGGATCATGTGCCCGATCTGTTTTTATCACAAGGGTTTGAGATCGTTGAAGAAAAACAGTGGCCGAAATTCAGAAAGAATGTGAAAGGCATTACCGTAAGAAAGATTTTATAAAGATGGCAAACGAGGAAAAGACGTTTCAGAATACAAATATCAACTGGTATCCCGGCCATATGGCCAAGGCCAGAAGGCAGATGGAGGAACAGCTCAAGCTTGTCGATATCATCATCGAGCTCAGAGATGCGAGGATCCCTGAAGCTTCGGCGAATCCGATCTTAAAACAGCTTTCAGCCAATAAACCGGTCCTGATCATACTGAATAAAGCGGAT
>JAEEGI010015484.1_pt1 | contig 15877 bp, 12 predicted proteins | sample 8958751 | NCBI WGS metagenome assembly JAEEGI01 (sample SAMN16246545, study PRJNA631951) | gut metagenome | biome: gut microbiome; feature: rumen; material: KS-attached | host: Bos | place: Iran: Karaj | collected 2018-10
TGCGACAAAACTAATGGCTGAAGGCATGACCGAGGTTGATATGCCTGGGGAAACGAGCAAAGGGTCGAGATACCGCAAAACATACCATCGCTACAAAAGCGTGATTGCCATGAGCAATGAAAAAGCATTAGTTGGCGACCATGTCATTGTGGAGATCAACTCCTTTGCCAACCCTTACCCATACGAGCGACGGCCTGTGTCAAGCTTTATCGCCCAAGCACTACAGATAAAAGGTCACGACCGGCTAATCGTGGATTTTGGGCTTCAACCGTTTGAAATCAACATCCTTGACCTTCGTCGCACCTTGTGCGAAAAAGTGGCTTCGCTGTTGCGCTTCTCATTTGGTGACAACCCAGCGATGGAACTGGGCAAGAAGATTCGCCATTTCTACGACCTGCATTTCCTTTCGCAAGACAACGCTTGCCAAGAGTATCTTGCTACAGACTTCCTTCCAGAGTTACAAGAACTTGTCCTACATGACAAGGAGACCTTCAGCACTCCTGCCAGATGGCCAAATGCCGACATCTTCACTTCGCCCTTATTGACCTCATTCGACTCATTATGGGTGCCATTAAGCAAGCGTTACGAGGAAGAACTGGGAATGCTCGCCTTCCGCCCCATCCCACCAAGCGATCATGTCAGGCAATCCGTCAAACAAATCATGAGGCTGATCATTGCCTAATCAAATCCATGTTTTTCAGTTGATTGTCACCACTCGTGCAAATATTCTTGCGCGAGTTTACATTTTTTGCTCAAAAAGAACTCATCAAAAGGCTCAACGATATTGAATGGGTGGACTTTGAATGCAAAGAAACCCTCGATAAGTTGCCCGACAATATTAGAGAAACCGTTTTGGAGTTTTAAAACGCATGAGTGACCAGGTTAGTGACCAAGTTAGAGAACAAATTGGAGACCAAGTTAATGGCACAGATATTCAGCGGAATGATAGGACAATCAAAGCTGAATCGGAACAAGCTAAGGAACAAGTTGGTGGTACAGATAAGGGTATAGCTAGGGATACAGCTAAGACGTTTCGTCGTTGGTCAAAGCGATTGGTGACAAAGAACTGAAGATTGCTGAGATGACGGAGACTGTAGGGCTAAAACACCGCCCTACATTCCTGTATAATTACCTGACCCCAGCCATTGAAGCCGGACTGGTGACAATGCCCTACCCCAACAGCCCGCGTCACACCCGGCAGCGCTACTGCCTCACCACCAAAGGTGCCATCTTCCTTAACCAAACCGGCATCGATTGATAATAATTTCCCCTGCTACGCAAATAGGCTGCGGTTGGTTCTGCTCTCTCTACTCCATCGGTTCAAATCCGACTCCTCACTCTATTCGAATAATACATTTGAGCGTAGTTGAAATCAATAGTTTTCTGCCTTAATTACTATCCCACAATGTTTCTCTATGAACCTCTTCTGTGACGCATCTTTAAGGTATCTCTATAAAATTGACAACTTGATCTCGTATTATCATTTCGGTTCTAGAAAGTTTTCTAGCGATTAGATTTGCACTTTTTTCTGAAAAAACTAAGGCGTATTTGTAACTATGTTACAAAATATTATTACTTTTGCATTTCGTAGTAATAGCATTTCATACTCTTAGCCAGCAAAAGACCATAGAAATTAACGATATAACAATCTCTCTTGTAGTTTATGAGCTTTGGTCGGCTTTCTGGCGCTACATTGGAGTCTGATTATTACTACATCGTGAAATTTAAATATAGAACTACAAATATATGGGTAAGATATTGGACTATATAGCAAATGAAACGCAGGGTAAACGCTTTGCTTCCTTCAAGTATTGCTATGACAATACGTCTGGTCCTAATATTGAGTATGATTCTGACGAAGAACATTACATCAACATGAAAGAATATGCTGAGAATGTTCATGAACCGAAGATGCGTGACATGACGGCTTTGGCAGAACTCTGTCGGCAAGGACCTCCGCTATTTAAATTCTTTCTTGATGGGTCTCGGAGAGTCTATAAGGTTGACGATATGCAGTACGACAAAAAGGTGTTTCCGGTGGTGAGCGGTCAGATTTCTGTTGCTTGCTGTGACCGAGAAGTCAATGATGATTACTCATTCAGAGCGTTCAAACACGTTGATGAGGAAGCATATTCTGTTGTGTGTTTGCCTATTGTGGCTAATGGAGATGGCATAGATAATAGCGTTTTCTTTGGCAATTTGAGAAATAAACTAAATGAGCAAGTACTATTGAAACGGTCTGGAGTTGAGATTGGAAAAGTTCTTTGGTATCTTACTCGGCTTGAAGGCCGTGAGACTTTAGAAAATAAAGCCGTGGCGAGAATCCAGGACGAAATGGTGGATTGCGAAAAGAAGATTGTAGCACGACTCATGAGCCGCCATCTTTTGACTCACGAAAGCTATCTAATTAAAGACGGATCCATTCAATACAAACCTATGAAAGCAGGCGACTATAGAGAATTGGCCCGCATCCGTAATAATTACCGCCACGTAATCGGCGTTTCCAAGCGCTTCAACCCCAATCTGATGAAGGACAATCGTGGCCAAAGCAGTGCAGGAGCAATCGCAAGCCTTCCTCTATTTCACCGCACTCCAGCTTTTCTTTGGAGTCCTGGCCCGGAATGGGGCAACGTGAATTTTGCCATTTGGTATGTTAGGGTGCGTGACATCAAACACACGACGACACCTTATTCAGGAATACTGAAAATAGAAAAAATGCTTATGACTGGGAATGAGAATGATAATGGTCTTATGACCGATGAAATAGATACTATAACGGCCAACGTCATCAATGAGCGCAACCCAGTATGTTATGGGAACGATGTACGTTGGGCGAACCACTTATATCCAGTATATATGACTGAGAGTTATTGCAAAAGCCGCTTTAAAAGTGATATTCAGTTTATTAATCTGTTCTAAATAATAAATATGGAAACTATTGGACGTATCATAGCTACCGAGAAACAACCCTCAACAATTGAAGAGTTTACTTTTTGGACTCGCAAAGACTTAAAGTTAAAACCCTTCGATGTTGTCGTAGTTGAGCACATTAAGGATGCAAATGGCAATGATTCAAAAACCTTTGGGGTAGTTGAAGAGATTTCACACATGACCGATTCTCCAAGTGCTTTAGCAGGTTATATATCCAGTGATTTTGGTAATGTCGAATCGCAGTCATATACTGAGCGAATTGGGATGAACTATGTAAAGTGTAAAGTCGTTGGGAACGACAAAGGAATCTATATCCCAGTACAAGAAGGTCGTAAAGTATATTTAGCCGATGAAGAACAGATTATGGAGGCTTTAGGATTGAAAGATGTAAAGAATCCATTACCTGCTGGCTACATTGAGATGTACGATGGAGCAAACCAAAAGACGCTCCCTGTTTTCTTCAATTCCCATTTCTTGATTGGTCCTGAGGGTGCCCACCTCAATATATCTGGCATATCAGGTTTGGCATCAAAGACCTCATACGCAATGTTCTTAATGAAAGCAATTCAGGATTATGCTATAAAGGGCAATGAATCGGTGGCCTTTATTATGATGAATGTAAAAGGAACAGATTTATTGAAAATTGACCAAAAGAACGAACGGAAAAAAGATCTTGATTTAATCAAGCCAATCTACAATCTGCTTGGAATTGAGATGAAGCCGTTTGAACAGGTTAAATACTACTATCCATTTGCAAAAGACTTTACGTCATATACATATGAAAAAGAATCGGTGATAAAAGAAAGACTATCCAACAAGACAGCAGCGCAATTTAAATATCTTTTTGAAACTGATGAGGATAAGGAGTGTTTGGATTTACTTTTTGCCAATGTAGACGATCCAAATGAGACCATTGAGAGTATTGTGAATTTCATTATGGCAAATAGTGATCGTTTTAATGGTGTTGAAACCTGGGAAGATTTTCAGAGCGTGGTGCTTAGCTACACGCAAACAGATAAGAGAAATACGTCAAGGGAAATTTCAGTAATGAGTTGGCGAAAGTTTTACCGCTTATTCAATAAGAGTTTTCAAAAGTGCAGGCAAATGTTTACCAATCAGTTGGGCGACGGAGTGCGCTTGCGTGACGAAATAGCACAGATTAACAAGAATGATGTAATGGTTATCGATGTGGCAAAACTTGATGAGGAATCACAAGGCTTTGTCTTTGGTGATGTAATGCGTGCTGTTTATAACTTAAAGCTCGGAGCATCTAAGCGGCCTGATGAAGAAATTCCGGAACGTATCATTATTTTTATTGATGAGTTGAACAAGTATGCTTCAACCGATGTTCCAAAGTCTTCACCTATACTCCATCAACTATTGGATATAACTGAAAGAGGTCGGTCTCTGGGCATCGTTTTATTTGGAGCTGAGCAGTTCGTTAGCGATATACATCGTCGGGTTAAAGGTAATTGCGCGACTCAAGCATTTGGGCGCACCAATGCAATAGAGATTACTCGAGAAGATTTCCGCTTTGTGCCAAGTGTGTATAAAACCATGCTAACACGAATGCGTCAGGGAGAGTATATCATCCAGAATCCAGTTTTCCGCTCAATGCTTCACATCAATTTTCCATTACCTATTTATAAATACTATAACGAATAACATAATATGGCACGAATTGGTAAATATGTTATCGACTCTCTTACACGAAGTATGTATGAGGATAGTCGTTGCATTTATCGCGAATATATTCAGAATGCAGCAGACCAAATTGATTTGGCTATTGAGCAACATTTAGACGAAAATGATTATTATGAAATCCACGTCCGTATTTTCCGTAACGACAGAAGGATAGAAATAGAAGATACTGCAACGGGGGTTAGTGCGAGTAATCGTGACACACTAAAAGATGTAGCCACATCACAAAAAAAACGAGGTAAACAAAAGGGCTTTCGTGGTATCGGCCGACTCGGTGGATTGGGATATTGCTCAACACTGACATTTGAAACGTCTTACTTGGGCGAAAGTGTGAAAACGCTGATGCATTGGGATGCGGCAAAGATGAATCGCATTGTTGATGATGAGATGGACGAAAGTGAAGCGGGTAATGTCATAGACGATTGCACCTCTTTTGAGGAACTCCCTGAAGTCGCAGACAAACATTATTTCAAGGTCATTTTGGAAAATGTAACTGATGAACGATTGCTCGATGTCAACAACATCCGTGAATATCTTTCGATGGTGGCGCCAGTCGACTATCCGACCCAATTTAGTATATTCTCTTCTAAAATTAAGCGGTATGCTAAAGACAATCATCTTATTCTTGATGTATACAATATTTATGTAGGTGATGAAACCGGCGAAGAGCAAATCTATAAAGGATACACTACAAGAATTAAAGATGCTCGCAATGGAGACTATGATATACGTGATATAACTATTTTTGATCGTAAAGATGACACAGGCAATCTTATATATTGGGGATGGTACTCCATCTCTGAACTACGAGGTCAGATTCCCGTCAATAATATTGCTTACGGAATTCGCTTACGCTGTAAGAATATTCAAGTAGGCGATGAACGCACTTGCAGGAACTTCTTCTTAGCGGAAGGGGATAAGCGTTTTTCCCAATATTTCTTCGGAGAATTGCATGTCGAAACCCCTAATTTGATGCCTGATGCCCGCCGTGACTATCTTCGCGAATGTGAGTACAGAAGTGTTTTTGAGGGCATGGTAAGGTCTGATTTTATTACTTTAAAGGAACTCTGCAATGAGGCGTCAAACATCCGAGGAATAATTAAGAAAATAACAGATGCAGATAAAGGTACGCAAGGCATAGAGAAGAAACGCGAAGCTGGCTCATTCCTTACTCTTAAAGAGATAGAAGATGATAATGAGAAATACAATCGTTTGAAAGAGAAGAGACAAAAAGCCATACGTCAACTTGAGAAGAAAAAACAAGAAACAGATCAGAATAATTCTCCTCTGGGTTTTATATATGGTTCTATGCCAAAGACGGCTTCGGAACAAGCTTCACCTGAGACTACGTCAACGTGCAAATTGGATGATGATGCGTCTTCAGAAGATAGTAACAACAAGACCTATGTATCAGAGAATTGTCAACCCAAACTACGAACAGATGATGAAATCTACAAGAAATTTGGCGTAAAGGAAAAGAAAGTCATCAATGCTGTATACAATGCAATTTATAATGCTATAGCAGATGAAGCAATGCGAGAAGGGCTTATAAAGAAAATAGAGAAGGAACTGACAAAATGAATCGAAGGGTTTTACTTTTAGAACCTAACTACAAGAATAAGTTCCCGCCTATAGGTCTAATGAAGTTGGCAACATACTTCAAACTTCGTGGGGATGATGTGGTCTTCTATAAAGGAGACCTCACTGAATTTGTTATACGTCAGATTACAGAAGAGTGTGTAGAGCAACTAGCAAAAGTAGACGATACCATTGATTGGAAACTTCGCTTTAATCAAATAGCGACTTATATACGCTATCGGCGCAAAACTGATCTGGAACAAATTGGTATAGACGATTCCGATGATGCAATCTTTATTCGTCCTTGGGTAGAGCACTTTAAAAAATTCTATCATAGCGGTGAATACAAAAAGCATCCTCGTTGGGATTGGGTAGGTGTAACAACACTCTTCACTTTCTACTGGGATATCACTATTGATACTATTGAGTTCGCCAAAACAATGGTAAAAGACCATAGAAATCTGATGGTCGGTGGTGTGTTGGCATCTATACAACCTCAAGAAATAGAGAAAGCAACAGGTATTAAGCCACATTGCGGAACACTACATACCGCGGCTGTTGATGGCAAAGGAGGTGACATAGACGAAGATAACCCATACATTATAGATGAGTTGCCATTAGATTATTCCATCCTTGATGAGATAGACTATGAGTATCCTGACGGTGGATCTTATTATAGCTACAGTACACGCGGTTGCATCCGTAGGTGTGAGTTTTGTGCCGTATGGACGCTTGAGCCAGAATACCAAGAGTATTTACCACTTCATGACCGAATAGCCCGAACCCGTAGACTATATGGTGAACAGCAAAACCTGCTTTTGATGGACAACAATGTATTGGCCTCCCCAATGTTAAAAGAGATTATAGAGGACATCAAATCTTGCGGATTCACAAAAGGAGCAAAATATATTGAACCAAACTCCTATGTAATTGCTATTCGCAACTTACGTCTCCACATAAACGACCGCGCTTACATACGCAAGTGTTTTAAGTTGCTACTGGAGATTAATAATTATAAAGGACTGAGCGAGAAAATGCGTACAGAAATCTTTGCATTGCGAGAAAAACATGGTTTTTTGCATCCAGAAACTTGCAAACGCGATGAACTGATCGCCACCTACAAGGATTTTGCACCATATTTTGAGGCTAAATATAAAAGGTTAAAAGGGCGTTTACGCTATGTCGATTTCAACCAAGGTGTTGATGCTCGTCTGTTTAACGATGAGGTAGTTTCCTTACTGGAAGAAATACCCGTGCGCCCTCTTCGAGTCGCTTTTGATAATATAAAAACAGAGACAAAATATAAAAGGGCAATTAAGCTTAGTTTGAATCATGGTATGCGTGAGTTCTCGAACTATCTTCTTTACAACTTTACGGACATGCCTGTCGATTTATATCATCGGCTGAGAATAAATGTGCAGATGTGTGAGCAAATGGATGTGAATATCTATTCTTTTCCAATGAAATATCATCCTATTCGTGGCGAACACAGCCATGACCGCGACTATATAGGCGAGCATTGGAACAGAAAATATATTCGTGCCGTTCAAGCTATTCTAAATGCAACTAAAGGGAAGATTGGTCGCGGAGTGTCATTCTTTGAGAAAGCCTTCGGTCGTAATGAAGCGGAATATATGGAATTGCTTCTTATGCCAGAGACATTCCTTTTGTACCGATTCTTCTTTGAATATTTAGGGTATACACAGCAATGGAGGGAGGCAATGAGTATGTTAACCGATAAAGAACGAGAAGAACTGCTTCCAATCATTTATAGAAACGAATTCAACAATATCGAAGAACTGACGACAAATAAGAATTTACTCAAGGTTCTCGCGTACTATAAAGATTATCGCAAGGAAATTGTAGACAATCATTCAGAGCTATTCAGAATGAAGAAGGAATTTGATAAAAGAAGTCATGAAGATAACAGGGTTATTTAAAGAGTATATATGGCTGATTGAGACGATATACCGCTACGGCAAGATTACGCTTGCCGAGCTTGATGCCATCTTCGCCCACCTCTACGGCTTGACCACTGATGAGCTGCGCTACATCCTTGACCCAAAGGACGTGTGCGGCCCCGGCTGCATCAACGAGACCTTCCGTGTCCTCAAGGACAACGAAATCCGTCAGTATATGGCGAATACCTCACCAAGCGCCTAGTCCTCGCCGCCTGGCACCAATTCCACTACGAAAAATAAACTAAAAAACAATATTATGCCAAATCCCAATTCATTGATGTTTGATGCTGCATTCGGAGGATTAAACCCTTCCGAAGTAATTGCAGCGCACTCTTATGCGATATTCATTTCATTTCTTTCTAACTTGACACAATGAGATGAAAAAGATCTTAAGAATCAATTTCCTTTTGACAGTTACGACTTCAACAATGAAAACTTCAAATTCATGTCGGACGCCGGCCAGTGTTCAACAACGGCATCTAATTCACCAAGCCCCTATTGTCTGACCTCTGATGAAGTCCTCATTGTAAACCCAGAGAATCCATTCACTAGAGAAGAATATGAACAATCTAAATGATTATTGTGTATGAAATGGCTACAGAATAAATGGACTATCGCTTTGCTTTTTATTAGCCTAGCATGTATTATTGCGAATGCAATAGTATTATATCACTATCATTCCGTCTTTAACGGTAGTATTTCTCAAGAGTTAAATGACTGGAATCTTTTTATAGTGATTTTCAATGGGATAATTACCACAGTATTAGCTGTAGTAAATATATGTGCTATCATAAAGATTAATTCAACCTTAGACAGTAATAGTGAAAACAGACACATTAATAATTTGATTTTTGAGGCTCAAACGATTTTAGCGAAGATGCGGTTGGATGATTACAATGTTGTCAAAGAGTTAATTAATGATATCAAAGTGTCTATTTTCAAAAGGCATATGTTTGCTGAAAAAGTAGATGACCTAAAAAAGAAACTGATGGAAATGGACAGTTCTTCTTTTCTGTATAAGAATCAAAAATTACATGATGAACCTTTTTTGCGACCTATAACGAAGAGACTTGTTGTGCAAATAGACAATTTTATTCACAAGATAAAGGATAGTAAAGTTGTGGATGAAAAAGACGAAGAAGAGCTTCTGAACAACTTATCTTCATTTCAGAGTATCATGGAATTTTATGTCATATCACAGATAGTACGTGGTAATAAGGTTCAAAATTACATTTCGCATCATCAAAATGAAATGGATAGTACATTTGCATGTATATATGATTTTGCAAAAGAGTTAGATAAAAAAATTCATGAGCAATCAAATGAGTGATTACAGAATAGAGCAATGTCTCAAAGACATTAAAGAATACGAGCAATGGGGAAAGTCGCTTGCAGGGCAAAGCTTGGTACATCTTTACAACTCCAATACACCAATTAGCGCATTGACTATTCACAATGGACTGGAATATATCAAAGCAAAAATGAAGCTAAATGTTTTGTATGATGGCACTCATTCTGATGACGAGAAAGAACTGCGTTTGCATCAAATAGATTCAGACATTCATAAAGCCGAAGAAATAGTCAAGCATGACCTCGAATACAGAGGTTTGCTAATACCATAACTTCTATATTATCGTTTAAATAATATGGCAAAGGATAAAGAATACATACAGGGACTTGAGGAATACATCCGTCAGGGTGAGCCGCAGAAACAGGAACGAGGTCGTGCCTGGCAGACTGCTATAGGCCTGCAAGAGGTTGATGGACTGAAGACGTCGCCATACCTGCTTGATACCGCCCGCAAGCACATTGAGGGCGACATCACGATTGACGAAGCCAAGCAGCTTATCGACAGCTATTACAAGTCGCAGACAGGACGCAAGGAGACAGAAGATGAACGGACCGAGGAAGCCGACAAGGTCTCAGCACGCATTACAGAATTGCTGCAGGAACAGACGTTTAACTTTTCTCCGGCTCAGTATGCTGCAATTCATCGCCGTTTATTTGAAGGCATCTTCAAGTTTGCCGGTCGCATTCGCGACTATAACATCACCAAGCGTGAATGGGTGCTACGGGGCGAGACAGTGTATTACGCCAGTGCCGACACCATCAGCGAGACGCTTGAATACGACATACGTCAGGAACGAGACTTTAGTTATGACGGCATGAGCATGGATGAATCAATCAGGCATCTCACCCGCTTCTGCGCTAACTTGTGGCAAATACACGCCTTTGGTGAGGGCAACACCCGCACTACGGCAGTCTTTATGATCAAATATCTCAAGACGCTCGGTTTCAAGGTCACTAACGACCAATTTGCCACTCACTCTTGGTACTTCCGCAACGCATTGGTTCGAGCCAATTATAAGAGCGCGACTGTAGACTATGAATTCAAATTCCTTGAACGTTTCTTCCGCAATATGTTGCTGGGCGAAACTACGTCACTCCGCAATCGTGAACTGCACTTGGATTGAAATTCGCCAGCAGAGGAGCAAAGTGCAACCCCGACATTCACAAGTGCAAATTTTGCCCTTGGCCTGCCCACAAAGTGCAAAAACTGCACTTTGGAAGAAATCGCCGTATTGAGAGTGATACAGCAAAACCCATCGGCTCCACAGAAGTTTGTTGCCAGTGAGATAGGCAAATCGGAGCGCACTGTCAAATCCATCACTGCCCGTCTCACCAAGCAAGGAATCATACGCCGATCCAAAGGCAAAGGCAGCCCCTGGGAAATCATCAAGGATTAATTAGCTCACATAAGATTATTAATAAATGACTATTATGAATGCTCCCGAAATAATAGCTGCTAAGGCCTTTGGCATGGAACAACACTACATGCGCGACCTGCCCATCTACCACTCCCAAAAGGTAATCAAAGCCACCGACAGCTACACCGACTATGAGTTGTGCATACGCCCCACCACCGACTTCAAGGCACACTTGATGTCGCGCGGCAGCTGGCTGCAGGTGGTCTCTCCCAAGTCTCTCGCCAAAGAGATACTTGAGTGGCATCAAGAAGCCATTGACAGATACGCAAAAACCTTATAAACATATGGGTTACCTTTCGTTATCAAAATTATATTACAATGGCATGATTTTTGCTCCAATAAAAATTATTAACGCTGATATACCTCTCTTTTCATGAGCATAAATCTTAAAAATATTTTAACTATCAGTCACGAAAAAGTCATGGACTTCTTTTTGAAGTCCGAGCAGTTTCATGGCTTCGAGTTGCCGGAGTACTTCAACTTCGACAAAGTGCTTAAGGCTGTGGCTAAGTCTGTGGGCAACAAAAGTTATGACGAGTGCTTGAGCAACGTGTCGCCAGATGAGTTGGCCGATGTAAACCTTGACATCCTTCTCAATAAAGATGGCCGTTACGCCGTTCGCCCCATCATCTTAGCAAACCCTTACTTATACTACTTTCTTGTTAGAGAAATCTGCAATCCTAAAGGATGGCAAACCATTCAGGATTGCTTTAGCAAGTATACCCTGCCACACATCGCATCATGTGCTTTGCCGGTGGTGCCAGATAAAACAGAGCCATTTCACAAGTCGGCAACCATTCTCAACTGGTGGAATTCTATCGAGCAACGCTCCCTGGAGCTGTCGCTCGAGTTCCGCTATATGTTTGTAACCGACATCACCAACTGCTACGGCTCAATCAATCCTGAAACTATTGATTGGGCATTGTCGATGAAAGGCACTAAACATGCAACCGATGATAACCATACAATGGCACAGAACATCATTAAATATGTCCGTGCATTGCAGCAAGGGCGCAACATCGGCATACCGCAAGGTAGTGCAATATTTGACTTTGTAGGCGAAATCATTCTTGGCTATTCTGACCTTTTGCTTCATAATCGTTTGAGTGAAGAAGGTATTGAAGGATATGAGATCCTTCGTTATCGAGACGACTACCGCATCTTCTGCAACGATATGGACACGCTAGAACGCATCTCTTACATCCTGCAAGAAGTGCTAGAGTCGCTCAACTTCCGCATGAATAGCAACAAAACCCGCATCAGCCAGTCAATTGTCATGGACTCGCTGAAAGCTGACAAACTGTGGTACATCGAAAATACACCCATCTTTAACAAGAAAGGTGTAGATTTCGATAGCTTCGAGAAGCACTTGTTCTACATCTTGATGTTCGGGCGCAAGTTCCCCAATGGCGGGCAACTGAAAGTCATGCTCTCCGACCTTGACAGACGCATTGAGGAACACCTTAAGCCGGAAGAGAAAGAAGAGGAATGGATTGACCTCGAGAATGGCAAGGTTGAGAAACGCACCAAGACTATTCAGCACAGATTACCAGGTGGTTCGGTACGAGCCATGAGTGCCGTCGCTACTCAAATAGCCCTCGAGAACGTTTCTGCCAGCCACTATGCTTTGCGTGTCCTGAGCCGTATGGTTGAATCTCTTAAAAGCGATAGGGAGAAAGTCGACATCATCGCAAAGGTGTATGCCAAACTTCGCAACCAGCCCAACTCGACCTATAGTCAGCTCTGGCTTCAGAACATCACTTTCCAGCGTGACAAGAAGCAGCGCAAGTGCCTCTACGACATGCGCCTCTGCCGCCTCGTCATGGGCGAGAAAGTTGAGCTGTGGAATAACTCCTGGCTTAAGCCGGCACTTACAGCCCGTCTCCCTCTCGCGTCAATTGTCGACGAGGGAATTCTTAATAAAGTAACTCCTGTCATCACCTTCCGTGAGACTAGAGCTTATGAGGAGTTAAACCTCTAATTGAACTGTAATAATCCATTCTAAATATCGTTATATATTATATGAGCATCGACACATTATTAAAAGGAAACAACAATCCACAAGAAGGATTCTACTATGCATTTGATAGTAGTGATCACGTGCGTTTTCAAAATGGTGAGAATGTATCTGGTCACAACTATGGTGCGCATCGACGGATTGTGATTGAAAAGAACATTGAAGGCCATGAGGGTTATTCTGTAACCATTTACAATATGGATGGTGTGCATCCACTTTGGCAGGACAATGTTCAAATGGCTCCCAAAAGAATGCACATAGTCTCTATAAACGACAATGTTGTAGACATGAGAGGCTATGGCTATGATGAAAAAGCTGTAGCTATGGGTGCTCCATTGGAAGCTGCTTCCTTTGAGAACTATGGCATCATGCTTTTGATTGAGGATAATGAAGTCAAACGTATTCAACTGAATATGTTTGACCGTAATATTAGTATAGTATATCTTGCTTAATTCTTAAACGATATGGCAGATTTTGAACGAAATAATATTGATTTAAGGTTATTTGAAGGCGTTGAAGATGAGATTGTCACTTTGTTTCTAAAACAAAGAGACGAACTTAAAGAAGCGTGGGAAAGAAACCCTAACAACACTCTTTCTTTCCAGAAACTCATAGATGAAATAACATCTATGCCCGTCACAGTTTATTTTCAAAAACAAAAGAAAGATGAAAAGAATAATCGACTTCGGCAACGTCTTGTGATCCAAATAGCAGAGGAAAAAGCTGTTGAATTAAGGACTTCTATTTTGGAAGTTAAAAGTAACGATTTTTTTGCAAATTCCAGTTATTGTTTGTTTATCGGAAAGGCTAGAGAAATTGATTTCTTCAAAGAGCCTCAAAAGGATACCATCACACAAAAATGCCAGATTCGCTTGGTGGGTTCTCATGAGAATATTGGCTCTTCTGAATCAAATTTCACAGAATTGCTTAAAAACATAGAGAATTTAGACATACCAACCCAAGAATTAAATAAAGAGAAAGATCGTCAAATATGGTTGAAATACGTTGAAGCTCTTAAAAGATTAATTAAACAAAAAGAACAAATATGGAAGATCCAAAGTGTTGGAAGAACCTATAGCGAAAGACTAGACCAATTTACGCAAGATAGAGGAAATTATATAGATATATCTATAAATGAAAAGGATGTAGCAGACCAATTTGAGAAAGAACTAATCGAATACTTCGGAGTTGATGAATTGGATGATTATGGTGTAACTGATCGGAATGCATTCATTGAATTCAAGTCATTCCGCGAATTATCTGAAGAGGAAGAGGCTATAGTTCAAGATATGGCTTCAAAGTATTTCTTTGCGCTCTCTGAGGATTCTCCTATTCATTCTATTTCAGGAGAATTTAGATTTAAGTACGCCGAAGAGGATACTCGTTCACAAGTTATTGAACAGCTGAAATCTAAATTGCTAGAAGAATACGACATTAATCTTATAATTGATGAATCTGGGATAATAGCCAATCCCGAAAAAGATATTCCCCACATTACTAAAGTATTAAACGATGAATTTGGTTACATCGCAAGTCTTTTTGTTGACAAAAGAATTCACCATAAAGTTACTTTTAAGAATGAACATAAAGTAGACTATGCTTTGCTTACAAGAGTTAAAGATTTTTGTAAGTCTAATCAGTATGAACGCGCATATGTCAAAATCGAGGGTGCTACAGTTGTAATAGAAGTGGCTGCATATGTGCCATTTGATTTTTTAGTTCAATTTGGTCTAACAAGGACAAAACAAATAAGTAGATACGGAACTCGAACTCGGCATATCCATTTTGAAAATGTTGATAATGCTAAATATGTTGGAGATGGTGTATACGAATCAGAATCGATAAAAACAAGAGAACAGAGCAATGACTTACTTATTTCACTAAGAGAAGCAAATTCTGATACCGGTTTTCGCCAATTGCCCACACGTTATGTTTTTGAATTAGGACTTACAGAGGAAGACAAAGAGAATGCAAGAGCATTTAAGACTGAAACCGAAATAGATGATAAGATATATTTTAATCTTCACAAGTCGGATTTAATTATAACTCCTGAGGATGCAGATGAATACAATAATTTTATTTCGGATATAAGGAGCAGATTCCCTAAAGTCGAAGTTGAAGGAAAGTCTTATTCTCGAACTTATCGCATTCAGTTTGGTAAAGGTGATTCAGTGCCACAAAGAGAAGAAATCATAAGCAATATCAAAAGTGATATTAGACGTAATCACATGAATGATATTGAATATGATGCGATAAAGAACTACACTCGTGTTCTCTTTTCATATCGTTTCAAAAACGAAAGTGAACGTGATGTGTTTATAAGTCTTTTGGAGTCTGTTGTTCACAAATACAGAAGTATTTTGGAATTATCATTTGAAATTGAAAGTGGCACTAGCAACTATCAGTTCCTTAAAAATGAAACTCTTGAAGCAGAAGCCGAGAAAGAAACACTAAAGAATATTCGCAGAGCCACGTTCATTTATATGACAAGTGCTCAATACAAAGAATACCAAAAATCATTAGACAAGTATGGTGATTCTGCATTTGTTAGAAACGCCATTCAAATCGGACGATTTATCAGGAAAGCCAAAAATAGATTCACCTTTTTGCTAACCAAAGAGTTCGATAAGTTCTTAAACGACTCATCATTTGCTTTTGACGAACAAGAAGATTTAAGTGCCGGTTATATAAAGCCAATATTCCCAGGTGAAATGACAAACATTGACAGAATGGTTAGAGCCATGTACAAGGTAACTACTCCTGGAGAAAAACGATGTGGCTTTCCGGTCAACAGAAATCTTCCAAATTTCATTTTTGACCCATCACTTGCACGGATTTCAGACGATGATCTTGAAGAAGAAAAGGAAAGGATTTTGTCAAATCTTAACGAAAGTATATTGGCCAATCAGCCTAAAGAGTTG
>JAEEGI010015485.1_pt1 | contig 15877 bp, 7 predicted proteins | sample 8958751 | NCBI WGS metagenome assembly JAEEGI01 (sample SAMN16246545, study PRJNA631951) | gut metagenome | biome: gut microbiome; feature: rumen; material: KS-attached | host: Bos | place: Iran: Karaj | collected 2018-10
GACGAAGATACACATGGCACCGTAGGTCATCAGTTTCTCGGTCTTCACGACCATCGTGTCCTTGATATCCTGCAGGATCTGGGCAGCCTTGCTTGAGCCGTTGATCTTCGACAGGATGCCGAGGGCCTTCTGGTCCTGACCAATCGAGACGAGGTAACGCGGTGTCTCAGGCACGAAACAGATGAGCAGGGCGAAGAGTCCTGCGGGAACGGCCTCACTACCGAACATATAGCGCCAACCTGTGGTGACGGTCCACTGAGCAGCAGGGTTGATGGCGGCGATGCCCTTACCCATCTCCTCAACCAGCGGCTGGATGTGGTCGCCCAGAATGAAGAAGTTCACAAAGTAAACCACCAGCTGACCGAAGATAATGGCAAACTGGTTCCACGAAACGAGCATACCGCGGATGTTCGACGGTGCCACCTCACCGATGTACATCGGGCAGATGGCAGAAGCCAGACCAACACCGATACCACCGATGACACGATAGATGTTGAACATGATGAGCAGTGAGTAGGTGGGTTGGCCGTACTCGAAGAACATGAACTCCGGATCCATCGATCCCAGGGCAGAGATGAAGAAGAGAATACCAGCGATGATCAGCGACTTCTTACGGCCGAGGTTCGTGGCCAGGAAGCCTGAGAGGGCCGAACCGATGATACAGCCGATGAGGGCCGAGGCAGAGGTGAAGCCGTGCCAACCGTCGGTGTAGGCGAAGTCCTTGGCTTCCATGAAAAACGCCTGGAGACCCTTCTCGGCTCCAGAGATCACTGCGGTGTCATAACCGAAGAGCAGACCGCCTAACACGGCCACCATCACAATACTGATGAGGTAGGATTTGCTACCTGTTTCTGTTTGTTGATTCATTGTTAATTAATTATGTATTGATAATAATTGTCTGCAAAAGTAGTTTTTTTCTGCGATATTACCAAATATTTTGCCATTTATGCGTGATTTTTTGCAGAAAGTTTGCACAGCTCGCGTTTTTTTCTTACTTTTGTGACATCAAATAACAACTAACGAGAAAAAATGACCATGACAATGAAACGGCTATCTATCCTGATGACAGTATTCTGTTTGGTAGCAGAAGTAAGCGCAGGCGTGATACCTGATATGAAATTCAAACGGCTCGACACCCGTGAGGGACTGTCGAATTCGATGGTGAACAGCATCATCCGTGACTCCAGAGGATATGTCTGGTTGGGTACAGGCTATGGATTGAACCGCTATGACGGCTATCGCGTAAGGACCTTCTTCTCGTATGAAAGGGATACGACGACGCTGCGCAACAACCGTATCGACGAGATTCAGGAAGGCCATGGCGGACGGCTCTGGCTGAAGCAGGGCATGAACTACTCGCTTTACGATCCCGTGACAGAGACCGTAGACCGTTCGCCGGCACGATGGCTGAATGCGCAGGGTGTCGTGGGCAGCATCGAGAGCATCCATTTGGATAAGGAGAAGAGCTATTGGGTGAAGACCTATGAGGACGGCTTTTACTATTTCGATCCTGCCAAGAAACTCATCCAGCACATCAATTTCGGCTACGGCCCGCATGAGTTCTCCAAGGAGTTTGGCGTCTCGGCCTATGCGGAGAGCAAGGAGGGTATGATCATGGTGTCGACCTTCGGTGAGCTGATGTGCATCGACGGTCCTCACGGCAAGGTGCTATGGAAGGATGACTACGTGAAGCGTGCGCTTGATGCCTATAACGACTATTGGGTGGCCGTTGACAAGGAAGAAAACATCTGGGTGATCACCCACTCAACAGGTACATATATTTATAATAAGAAGGAGAACCGCTGGTATGCCACGCTGACGGAGTTTATGCGGGCGAAAGGCTTTGAGGGTGTGCCCGATGAAATCCAAGTGTGGGAGATCTGCTACGATAAGAAGGGACTGCTGTGGGTGGCTACCGACCACTATGGAGTGCTGGTGCTTGACTTCAAATCGAAGGAATGGCGTCAGTTTACGAATGTGAAGGGCGACGATTCGTCGTTGCCTGACATCACCTGCAAGCACCTCTATCTCGATCAGCTGGGCAGGATGTGGGTCGCCACCTACAAGAACGGCGTGGCCATGTGCTCGGAGTCGATGACGAACTTCGTCACGATGAACATCGGTGATATCAACACCATCTGCGAGGATAGGCAGGGTTATTACTGGATAGGCCGTAACGATGGCGGTATCATCAAGATGGACCCCAAGACCCTGGAACCGGTAGATACCTTCTCGAAACGGCGTCTTGGCGTGCCCAGCGATATCATCGTGGGCAGCTATGCGGCCAAGGATGGCAGTCTGTGGTTTGGTACGTACGAGGGTGGTATCCTGAAATATAAGGACGGCCAGTGGAGCAACTACCGTACTACGGATCCTGGAAGTGCGCTGGTGACCAACAATATCTGGGGCATCACGGAAGACAAGTGGGGCAACATATGGGTGGGTGTGCTTGGCGGTGGTGCAGTGCGCATTGACAAACGGACGGGTAAACAGCGCAATTTCATTGCGGATAACTCTATATTGAATACTGTGTGGACGAACAGCATCTCTACGGCCTCAAACGGGTGGATACTTCTGGGTAACTCAGAGTACTATGCGATGATTCATCCAGGGAATTTCAGGGTTGTCAATGGCTGGGTGGCTGAAACGAAGGGGCATAAGGCCCTCACAATATCCAATGCCACGTCGCATGCCGTGATGGATAGCCGTAGGCTCATCTGGCTCTGTTCGCCAGCTGGTGTTGCTGTGTTCGACAGGAAGAACAACCAGACCACGCTGTTGGATATGAAGTCGGGCCTGCATGGCTCGAATGCCGTGTCTGTCACAGAGGATACGCGTCACACCATGTGGGTGGCTACGGATCATGGTGTGTCGAACATCATTCCAGAGCAGCAGGAAGACGGTACCTGGACCTTCATCGTGCGTAGTTATAATGATCGTGACGGACTACAGCCTGGACCGTTTAACCAGCGCGCCATCTATTGTTCGCGTGACGGCCATCTGCTCGTTGGCGGTCAGGAAGGACTGGACATTATCAGTACACTTAGTCTGAATGAAAACGATGGTAAGGAACAGCCTGTGTTCAGCGGTCTTGAACTCTTTGACGAACTGGTGGAGGTAGGTGTGGAAGTTAATGGTCGCGTCATCCTGAAAGAAGCACTCAATCAACAACGGAGCATCAGGTTGAAATACAATGAGAAACAGTTTACGATCCTGATGGCCTCTGACAATGGCGGTGTAAACAACAAGACCCGCTTTGCCTATCGACTGAAAGGTTTCAACGATAATTGGATCAAGACCTCCAACGGTCAGGCCGACATTACCTATATGGGATTGTCGCCTGGCAGTTATACACTCTGCGTGCGGATTCTCCATGACGACGGGACGATGGATGAGGAAGAAAGTGAACTTGACATTGAGATCCTCTCACCGTGGTATCGCTCATGGTGGGCCTGGATTATATATCTTTTGTTGATAGGCTTGCTGTTCTTCGGCCGCAAGAAGATTGCCCGTTTTATGAAAGAATTCAGAAAGAAGAAAGAAAAGCCCGCAGACGAAACACCCCTTGATGAAACTGAGGAAGAGGAGGTTATCGAAGAGGCTGTATTGATGGATGATTAATAAAAAATGGATAGATGAATATGAAGAAATTGATAACGCTTTGTCTGACGGCCTTCTGTCTGACCGCAGCGGCACAGACGTCACTGATTCCTGATATGAAATTCAGGAGACTTGATACACCAAATGGTTTGTCGAGTTCTCAGATTAACAATATCTTTAAAGACTCCAAAGGCTATGTCTGGATAGGCACCCCCTATGGCCTAAACCGCTATGACGGCTATAGGGTGAAGACCTACTATTCGAATCTGCGTGACACCACCACGATGCGTGACAACTATACGGATCGCATCTTCGAGGCCGCTGATGGCAAGCTGTGGATGCGGCAGGGTATGAACTACTGTGTTTATGACCCTGTGACGGAAACCTTTGAGCGCAAGGCTTCCAGGGAACTGGCCAAGCTAGGTATCAACTGTAATGTGGAGTGGCTGCATATCGACTCGAAGAAGAATATCTGGGTGAAGGACTTCGAAAAGGCACTGTATTGCTACCATCCCAATGCCGAAAAGAACAAGATCGTCTCCTTCAAGATGGGATATGGCGATGGGGAGTTCAATCCCAATTTCGGCATATCGTCGGTAGCGGAGGCTGACGACAAACTGCTGATGGTCACCAACAATGGTGAACTGGTCTGTATGGATGGTAACAGGGGACGTGTGGATTGGGTGGATCGCTGGATGTATGAGACAGGTGGCATCGACAGTCAGGAGTACCGGCTCTATGTCGACAAGCAAGGCAACTGGTGGTGCGGTGTCTTGAATCTGCTGTTCGTCCATGAGAAGAAAACCAACAAATGGTATGCCTCGTTGAAAGACTATCTGGCTACCAAAGGAATTGAAGACATTCCTAGCACCCTGATGGTATGGAACTTGTTGGTGGATGAGAATGAGTGGTTATGGCTGGTGTGTGACCACGACGGTCTGATTGTCATCGACATGAAAAACAAACAGTGGAAGCAGTTCCTGAACAACAAATACGACGAAAGCTCTATCAGTGATAATACATTGCGTAATATCTATCAGGCCGATGATGGCAGTATGTGGATCGGCTCGTATAAGAATGGCGTGAACCAGTATGTCAGGGGTCTTGCCAGTCTGAAGAGTGTGGAGTTGGGTGATGTCACAACCACTTGTGAGGATAAGAACGGCAATTACTGGCTGGGCACCAACGACCAGGGAATCCTGGTGTATAATCCTAAGTCGGGTGAGGTGGTGAATCATTTCACAAAGGACAACAGCGGACTGGTGAGCAACATCGTGGTAGGCTCCTGGGCTGCCAGCGACGGCACCATTTGGTTTGGCTCCTATAATGGAGGATTGTCGCATGCCATCCCTTCGGCCTCTGACCCTACGCAGGCTGTTATCCATAATGTGCAGGCTACGGGCGAGCCAGGAGGACTGGCCAACAACAGCGTCTGGGCACTGACTGAGGACAAGTGGGGCCGTCTGTGGTTCAGTACCCTTGGCGGCGGCTTGCAGATGTGGGACCCCAAGACGCATAAATATACCACCTGGGACACGAAGAATTCCCAGGTCTCTGGTGACTACCTGACCTCCGTCGAATGGACGAAGAAGGGGTGGCTGATGGTAGGCTCGGGTCATTTCTATTCCCTGGTAAATCCAGTGAGTCATCAGCTGGTGAATCAGGAGATTCCTGAGAATCCCAATGTTACTGTCAGCGTAGGTAATACGAATTATGTGATTGAGGACAGCCGGGGACTGATCTGGCACGGTTCGAATGTGGGTGTCATCGTCTACGATCCCAAGACCAAGTTCCAGAAACTCATCGATATGACCGACGGCCTGTTCGGCTCGGGTATCAACTCCATCATCGAAGACCGTCAGCATAATATCTGGGTGGTGACGGATCATGGTATCTCGAACATCGCACCTCAGAAACAGGACGACGGCAGCTGGCAGTTTAATATCCGCAGTTTCAACAGCCGCGACGGTTTGCAGAAGGCTACCTATAACCAGCGTTCTACCTGGCTTACACGCGACGGTAAGGTGCTGATAGGCGGTCAGGGTGGTATCGATATCATCGATCCGGCCTTGCTGCAAGAGAATAAGAGCAAGGAGCGTCCTGTCTTCAGTGGATTGCAGATCTTTGATCAGGATGTGGCAGTAGGCCAGAAGTTCGATGGTCGTGTCATCCTCGATGAGGCACTCGATGTGTGCCGCGAACTGAACCTGAAGTTCAACGACCAGTTTACCATACAGTTGTCTACCAACGAGGTACGCATCAACAACCACAAGCGTTTTGCCTACAAGCTGGAAGGCTTTAACGAGAGCTGGGTGAAGACCTCCGAGTTTAACCCGAATATCACCTTCAACTCGCTGCGCGCTGGAACCTATACCCTTTGCGTACGCATCCTCAACGAAGACGGTTCGTTGGGCACTGAGGAGAGCCAGCTCGAGATCACCATCCGTCCGCCACTCTATCGGACACGCTGGATGGTGCTGCTCTATATGATTCTCATTGCCGTGGGGGCTTGGCTGTTTGTAAGGTGGTATCTGAAGAAACAAAAGGAGAGAGCTGATTTGGAACAGCTCCGCCGTGAACAAGACAAGCAGCTGTGGATGAGTGAGATGCGTGCCCAGTTGATGAAAGAGGGCATGCAGTTCCAGAAGACTAAGCCTGAAGATGAGCAGGTAGAGGTGATCCATGAGTCGGAGGCCGTTGATGATAAGCATTATGCTTCACCCACGATGCCGACGTTGGAGATTCATCGTAGCGAGGGGGATATCGTGGCCCTCCTGAAGGATGTCTGCGACAACTACAAACCGTTGGAAGCTAAGAAACTGAAGCTCTCTTTCAATTCGTCGTTCGACTCCATCATGATGGCCTTCGACCAGTCGCAGATGCGCGAGGCCCTTGAGATATTGTTGGCAAACTCCGTGAAGTTCGGACCTTCAACCTGTAAGGTTCAGCTGACGGTGTTGAAGCCTTCGGGGGAGCGTGTCGTCCTGCTGCTGGCTGACAATGGCATTGGCATTCCCGATGAATACAAGGAACATGTGTTCGATCCCTTCCTTGGTGATGAAGAGGAGAATCTCAGACTCGACGTGGTGAAGCAGATTGTGGATGCCCATCACGGAACGATCAAGGCCGAGGATAATCCTGGTGGCGGAACGGTGTTTACCATCTCTCTGCCTGTGGAGGATCCTGATATTGAGGAGGCCGTAGTGATTGAAGATGAATAACAATTTAATGAATATATAATGAAGAAACTATTTTGTATGATGTCTGCCCTGATGGCAACAGCGATGTTGATGGCGGCAGAAGTTGAGACCAACGGAAACTACGTGACTATCCGTCCTGACAATGGTCAGGCAAAAGTGATTCGGTTGGAGGTGATGAACGATAATATCATCCGCGTGCGTGCTACGTCGAAGGATGCTTTGCCAGACAAGCCTGCATCGCTGATGATTGTGCCGCAAAGTGCACCTGCCAAGGGTAGCTATTCTCTGAGTGAGGAGGGCGACAATGTGGTGGTGAAGGCCAAAAATGTGAAGGCTGTGGTGTCGAAGGCTACAGGCGAAGTGACCTTCTTTGATGCTGCTGGCAATCTTTTGCTGAAGGAGGCGGAAGAGGGTAAGAAGTTCTGGGACTTTACGGTACCTGAGCGCGAACTTGGTATGAAGACTGGCTATACGGTGCCTGAGGAGCAGAAGCATGGCCTTTCGTGGCAGATGAAGTTCGATAGCCCAGAGGATGAGGCTTTCTACGGACTGGGCCAGCACCAGAGCGAGGAATTCAATATGAAGGGAAAGAATGAGGATCTGTTCCAATATAATACAAAGGTGTCAATCCCATTCGTGCTGTCGAATAAGAACTATGGTCTGTTGTGGGATTCGTATTCGTATTGTCGCTTTGGCAATCCCAACGACTATCTGCAGCTGAATCGCGCTTTCAAGCTCTATGATAGAACAGGTAAGGAGGGTCATCTGACTGGTACTTATGTGGATGCGCGAGGCAAGAAACTAGTGCGCGATGAGGACTCAATCTATTATGAATATGGTACACCCGCGAAATCTGCTATCGCGCTGAAGACGGATAATGGTGGTATCAAGAACTTCCCTAAGGAGATTAACTTGATGGGGGCGAATGTAACGTACGAGGGCTTTATCGAGCCCGAATGCTGTGGCAAGTGCAAAGGTAAGTCGCAGCTCTATCAGTTTATCCTCTACTATAGTGGATATGTCAAGGTGTATATCGATGGTAAGGAGGTTGTGCCTGAGCGTTGGCGTACGGCCTGGAACCCCAATACCTATAAGTTCTCTACTGAGTTGCAGAAGGGTAAGAAGGTGCAGTTGCGCATTGAGTGGCGCCCTGATGGTGGTGAGGCTTATTGCGGTCTGCGTGTCTCAGAGCCTCGCAACAAGCAGGAGCGCGAGCAGCTGAGCGTTTGGAGCGAGATGGCCAAGGATATGGACTACTACTTCATTGCTGGTGAGAACCTCGATCAGGTCGTCTCAGGTTATCGCACCTTGACGGGTAAGGCTTCGCTCTATCCTAAGTGGGTGCTGGGCTTCTGGCAGAGTCGTGAGCGTTATAAGACACAGGACGAAATCGAGGGTACGCTGGCTGAATTCCGTAAGCGTCATATTCCTATCGATAATATCGTGCAGGACTGGAACTACTGGCCAGAGGATCAGTGGGGATCGCATCAGTTTGAGGCTTCGCGCTATCCTAATCCCCAGCAGATGTTGGATAATGTTCACCAGATGCATGGTCGATTCATGATTAGCGTTTGGCCGAAGTTCTATTGCAATACCGACAACTACAAGGAACTCGATGCCAAAGGGTGGATGTATGTCCAAAGCCCAACCGATGATATCCACGATTGGGTAGGTCCTGGCTATACCAATGGTTTCTACGATGCCTACGATGCTGGTGCTCGTAAGATGTTCTGGCGTCAGATGGACGAGAATCTGTATACCAAGTATAATCACGGTGGTATCGCTGGTGTAGATGCATGGTGGATGGATGCTTCGGAGCCTAATGTGCGCGACTGCACGCCAATGTGGTATCGCAAGGCCCTCTCTGGCCCAACAGCCTTAGGTACATCTACAGAATACTTTAATGCCTATAGCACAGTGAATGCAGATGCTATCTATAATGGTCAGCGCAGCGTTTGGAAAGGCAAGAAGGACGAGCCACGTGTATTCTTGCTCACTCGTAGTGGTTTTGCTGGTGAGCAGCGCTTCTCAACAGCTACCTGGAGTGGTGATATCGGAACCCGTTGGGAGGATATGCGCGCTCAGATGACGGCTGGTTTGAATTATTCTATCTCGGGACTTCCCTTCTGGGGTATGGATCAGGGTGGATTCTGTGTGGAGAACCGCTATGTGGCTGCCCAACAGGTGTTTGATCGTACTGGTCAGGAGAATGAGGACCTGAAGGAATGGCGCGAGTTGCAGACCCGTTGGAACCAGTTTGGCACCTTTATTCCTCTGTTCCGTTCGCATGGTCAGTGGCCATTGCGTGAAATCTGGAACATTGCCCCAGAGTCACATCCTGCTTACAAGTCATTCGTATATTACGATAAGTTGCGCTATCGCCTGATGCCATATCTTTATTCGATGGCTGGTTGGGCACATTTTAAGGATTACACCTTGATGCGCCCGTTGGTGATGGACTTCAATGGCGACAAGGAAGTTGAGAACATCGGTAATCAGTGGATGTTTGGTCCTGCGCTGATGGCATGTCCTGTAGGCTATTACAAGGCCCGCAATCGCAGCGTTTATTTCCCAGAGCAGTGCGGCTGGTATAATCTCTATACGAATGAATATATCGAGGGTGGTCAGCGTTTGATCGTGGATGCCGCATATGAGCAGATTCCTGTTTTCGTTCGCGAGGGTGCTATTATCCCCTTCGGACCTGAGATGGAGTGGAGCGATGAGAAGCCTGCTGAACTCATCAATCTCTATGTCTACGCAGGCAAGAACGGCACTTTCCAGCTCTATGAGGACGAGGGCACCAACTATAACTACGAGAAGGGCAAGTATGCCACCATCGATATCACTTACGATGACGCTACGAAGACCGTTTCGTTTGGAGCCCGCAAGGGTCAGTTCGCAGGCATGCTGAAGAATCGTAGCTTTAATGTGGTGCTGATCACCAAAGATGCTGCGAAGCCTTTTGACCTCGAGAATCCACAGGGTAAGATGGTGCAATACAATGGCAAGGCTGTGAGTGTGCAACTCTAATTTCAACAAAATCAGAAAACCAACATGAGAAGATATTTGTTTTTACTGGCTGCAGTACTGATGGTGCTGACAACGCAGGCAAGAGACAGACAGAATTTTGATAAGAACTGGCGCTTTTTCCTTGGTGACTCCATCATCATGGCAGAGCCGGGTTTCAACGATAGCAGTTGGCGCAAACTAGATGTGCCCCACGATTGGGCTATCGAGGGCGACTTCTACGTCAGCAATCCCAGTGGAGCAGGTGGTGGCGCTTTGCCTGGTGGCATTGGCTGGTATCGCAAGCATTTCACCATCACCCAACACCCATCACCCAACACCCAAAAGTTCTTCATCGAGTTCGATGGTGTCTATATGAACTCCACCGTCTATGTCAATGGTCGCGAAGTGGGTTTCCGTCCTTATGGCTATTCTAGCTTTGAATATGACATCACGCCTTATGTAAAAGAAGGTGATAATGTGGTGGCAGTTCGTGTGAACAACTCCGATCAGCCTAACTCCCGTTGGTATTCTGGGTGTGGCATCTATCGCCACGTGTGGCTTACGAAGACCAATGCCATCCATGTGAAGCATTGGGGTGTCAGAGTAACTCCTTCCCCTCCTAAGTTAGGAAAGGCTACGGGTAGGCGAGCTTTGCTCGGGAATGGGGCCAGGGGTGGTCTGAACAAGGGGAAGATTTCCGTGGAAGTCCAGATCGAGAACCCCTCTAAATCGAAGCTGTCTATCCGCAATACAGTCATATCCCAAGAGGGTAAAATAGTGGCGGATCAGACCTCCCCTAGCCCCTCCTACTCAGGAGGGGAATTCTCCCTGACAGTCAAGAATCCTCGTCTCTGGTCGTGTGAGAGTCCAAATATATATAAGGTACGCACGCAAGTCATAGTCGGTGGTAAAGTGGTGGATACCTATGAGACCACCATGGGCTTCCGCAGTTTCAAGTTTGACCCTCAGACGGGCTTCTGGCTCAACGGCAAGAACTTCAAGCTGAATGGTGTCTGCGAGCATCATGACTTCGGATGCCTGGGTGCAGCCCTTAATGAGGATGCCTTGCATCGCAAGCTGCTGAAACTAAAGCAGATGGGTGTTAACTCTATCCGCAGTTCCCATAATCCCCCAGCACCTGAACTGCTGAATATGTGCGACACCATGGGACTCATCGTGATGGACGAGAGTTTCGATATGTGGCGCAAGAAGAAAACACAGAACGACTATGCCCGCTTCTTCGATGAGTGGCATGAGCGCGATCTCACCGATCTGGTGGTGCGCGACCGTAACCATCCCTGTGTCCTCATGTGGTCAATCGGCAATGAGGTGCTGGAGCAATGGTCTAGTTCGGGCTCTGATGAACTCACACTCGAGCAGGCCAATCTCCTGCTGAATGCCGCTCGTGATGCTTCGACCTTGGCGAAAGACGGTGAGATGAGTCCCAACTCTATTCTCACGCGTCATCTCGCTGATATCGTCAAGCGCAACGATCCCTCAGGCCGTCCTGTCCTGGCTGGCTGCAACGAGCCGTCACCCAACAACCACCTCTTCAAGAGTGGCGCCATCGACATCATCGGCTTCAACTATCACCACCAGTGGGTGAAGGATGTGCCGAAGAATTTCCCTGGCAAGCCCTTCATCTTCTCAGAGAGTGTATCGGCTCTGCAGACGCGTGGCTATTACAAGATGCCTTCCGACTCCGTCACCTGGGCACCCCAGCAGTGGTGGCTGCCTTATACCGACCCCTCGTATATGTGCTCTGCCTACGATAATTTCCACGCTTCCTGGAGTTCTACGCACGAAGAGACCTGGGATGTGGTGAAGCATAATGACTTTGTGGGTGGACAGTATATCTGGACGGGCTGGGACTATATCGGCGAGCCTACGCCCTACGGCTTCCCTGCACGCTCCAGCTACTTTGGCCTGATCGACCTCGCAGGCTTCCCAAAGGATACCTATTATATGTATCAGAGCGAATGGACCAACAAACCCGTGCTGCACCTCTTCCCTCATTGGAACTGGGTGGCAGGCGATTATGTTGATATGTGGTGCTACTATAACAATGCCGACGAGGTGGAGCTCTTCATCAATGGCAAGAGTCAGGGCGTGCGCCAGAAGACAGGCGAGAATGCTGACGGGCGCTATGCCAACCACAATATGACCACGCGCATGAACAGCGAGTATCACGTAGGCTGGCGCGTCGTCTTCGATCCAGGCGAGGTGAAGGTCGTGGCCCGTAAAGACGGCAAGGTCGTTGCTGAGCAGACTATTAAGACCGCTGGTCCTCCTGCCAAGATCCGTCTTTCGAAAGACTATCAGGGTAAGAACACCACCTTCATCACTGCCGAAGTGGTCGATAAGGACGGCAACCTCTGCCCTTGGGCTGACGACCTGATCTATTTCATTGGCGAGGGTGACGGACGCATCCTTGGCACTGACAACGGCTGCCAGACTTCCATGGAGCGTTTCACTTCTCCCCAGCGCCACGCCTTCCACGGAAAATGTATGGTAGTGGTCACTGGCAATGGCTCCATCACTGCCAAGTCGCCTACCTTAGACCCCACGTGGATAGAGTTCACGGTAAAAGGACAATGACACTTGATATGAACGAAGACGTACAGGTTATCAATTTGGATGACTACATCCAGACGGGCGAGGGTGGGACTGCTCTCACCTACACCCACAAGAACGGCCGTTCGTTGGCCAAACTTTATAAACCTGGATTCGAGGCTGACAGGGCGAAGGCTGAGTTCCTCACCGCCCGTACTGTGTTCGAGCTGGGCATCCCTTCGCCAGAGCCCTACCGACTGATTTCCGACGGTGAAAGAAGCGGAGCCGAGTATGAGCTGATCAAAGGCAAACGCTCCTATACACGCATCATCTCGCAAGAGCCTGAGCGACTGGAGGAGATTACCCTCAAATTTGCACGTATGGCTAAGGAACTGCATGCAAAGGAAGCCGACACCACGCGTCTTCGCTCCTATAAAAAGGGCATCGAGCGCTTCTATCGGGAGAAGAATATGGTGCCGGAGGAATACAAACTGCGTGCCTTGAAGTTCTTGGAGACGGTGCCCGACACGCCTCGCTGCGTGCACGGCGACCTGCACATCGGCAACATCATCACCAACGGCGAGCGCGAACTCTGGATCGACCTGGGCGAATTTGCTTACGGTGCTCCCGAGTGGGACCTGGCGCTGTTATGGACCATGTGCCACAATATGCCTGATGATCGGGTCCAGCACATATTCCATATCACACACGATATGATGAAAGCCCACTGGGACATCTTCTTCCCAGCCTATCTCGGCACGTCCGATCCGCAAGCCATCGACGAGGCAACCAAGCGTCTCCTCCCATATTATGCAGCCAAAGTCCCCTACATGTTTGATATGGTCTTCAGCGCCCCCATGCCCGACGTGGCCTTGCAGAAGATCGTGAAACTTTTTTAGTTGCATATCACATCTGGAACTTCCTGTTCTGGAATACAGATTACCACGAGAATCGGGCTCATGTTCATGTAGGCAAGTGAAGTACAGAGAATTTGTGCAAAATATGGTTAGAGCCTATTGTAGAGATAGAAAAACAAGGCGATTTGACTGATGCGCAAGCGAAAGAAGTATTAGATATTGCCAAGAAATATCGCGAAAGGCTTCTTAGTCAATGGTCTCTCTTTAAGCAGGGTAAGCCTGTTAGAATTATTAAGGTAAAGAAAACAAAATAGGAGGATTAAATATGTATAAGACAGAAGGATATTGGAATGTGAAGCCGAAGATTAAGCGGCTATCTTTCCCAAGGAGAGGAAAGTTTCAGGTGGATCTTCAAGATGGTCGCTCTATCTTGATGCCTATTTCTGCATTCCCCTCATTGAAGCGAGTCCCTACAAAGGAGCGCGACAAATGGTATCTGATGGGTGGAGGCGTTACTTGGGACTCCTGTCCTGAAGTCATTCATATCGAGCAGATTCTTGGAAACTTCCAGAATTATGCCCACGAAGCAGATAACCCGTAAATTGAACGATTATTATGTATGTAGAACCCTCGCACAAAAGGCGCAAAGGTTCCACATGGGATTTGGATGACTCACGGTATTTGCGAGTTTGATCTTTACTTCATCACGACTTTCTTCGTCTTGCCATCCTTCGTTCGGATGATGTTCACACCCTTGTGCACATTATCGAGCCTGTTGCCTTGCATGTCGAAGATGAAAGCCTTTTCAGATTCGATGTCGACAGAGCGGATATCAGTCGTAAGCCCAATAATTGAGCCAAAACCATTCCAAGGCATGACGAGCATGTATACATTAACCAATTCATCATCAACAATGAGTGTCCCCTTATCAATCGGCGAATTCTCGAAAGCATCCGCAGCAGTTGAAGGCAGCACCTAATCAGATAATTGTGCTCACAAAGTGTCAGATACTATGTAAGAGAAATCAATTTACATATCTGACCAAACGCCCCAAAGTCATTGCTTGTTATGATTTTGCTCATACCCTAGGGAACAATGGCTTTCTAGTTGGGAAAAATTTGCGGCCTGCCTAGGGCGCAAATGCGGGATCGATAGGTGAGAAATTGACGAAGGAAAAGATGATGGCGAAAATTCCTAACAACTGCTAGGGTTTTTCAGCGAAGACAAGAGACTCCTATTTGTAGAGAAGATTCTTCTGCTGAATGATAAGAGTCGAGTATTGTGAAACGACGAGGTTGGCTACGATTGATGATCGGGTTGGCTACGACTGTCATTCAGCTACGGGTTGGCCGGTGGCCAGCTACGGCCTCGCTATCGGAATGAATAGTTCTCGCTTGGCGTGAAGACTATTCTCGTTGGCAGTGGGAATACTGCTCGCTAAAATCCCTCATCCCTCACATATTTGCTCGGAAGCCCTCTATTTAAAGGGACTCTGACATGTGAGGGGTTGAAATAATCCCTCACATAACCCTCACTTAACCCTCACATGTTTCTTTAGATTTATTCAGATGATTACATTATAAGATATGATGGATGATGTGAGGGATATGTGAGGGAAAAGTGAGGGTTCCAAAGCATCCCTCACATGCTTCAAACCCTTTGCACAAAGGCATTCCAGAAGATTATGTGAGGGATGAGGGATTATACATGCTCGTTTTGCGCTTTTTTTACAAGGCCTTCCAACACTTGTTACATGGCTTTCAAAAAAGTGTTGGAAGGCCTTCCTGCAAGAATTCCGTAGCCATGCCGACTGTCAGGCAAATCCGTGAAGGTCAATGTCCTCTACTATGACACTAGACACCCTTTAGTATGACACTAGAGGGTGTCTAGTGTCATAGTAGATTGACTCAAAGAAGTGGCATTTTTCATTCATTAAGATAGTCTTTTGTGACAGTTGTGACAGTTCAAAATCCGCCCCCAGGTGTGGCCAGGAGGTTGTAGGGGATGTTGTCGCAGAGCATGGAGCAAGCCTCCTGTTCGATATCGTCCGTTGGAACCGTCACAGGCTTTTCTTCATTTGCAGCAAGCGTCGGCTCGTGCTTGGTGACGATACGGGTCTGATAGATGGTGTCGCGGACGGTCTGTGTCTGATAGATGGTATCGCGCTGTATCTGGATGGCCTGCGTGAGTGTGGGCTGTGCCTGAGGCTGAGCGTCCTGTGACAGGTTCCCGCCTAAGCCGTAGCCTGCGATGAAGCTGATGAGGCTGGCGGCAATGGCGATGATGGCTGCTAGACCGCGACGCTGAGGCTGACGGGGGTTCCAAGGGGCAACGTCTATACTGCCAGGTTGCGGCGCTTTATGCTCCTGTTGTCGTAGGGCTTGGCAGAGTAGCGCATGGTCAGGCCCTCGTTGTAGAAGCATGCTTTCAGTTCGTCGGGCAAGCCTTGTCCGATAACGTATTGCCACATGTCGTGAGCGGATAGATAGACGGGATGCTTGGAGTGGTCGAAGATGTAGCGCATGATGGCTATCAATGTCTTGTCCTGCCACATGGAATGCAGTTGATTCCATACGTCATCGTTGAAGGGAATGCCAATATGCCCAAAGACATCCTTCACATAATCCTGAGGCATGGCAGCATCTTCGTCGTAGAGAA
>JAEEGI010015486.1_pt1 | contig 15876 bp, 14 predicted proteins | sample 8958751 | NCBI WGS metagenome assembly JAEEGI01 (sample SAMN16246545, study PRJNA631951) | gut metagenome | biome: gut microbiome; feature: rumen; material: KS-attached | host: Bos | place: Iran: Karaj | collected 2018-10
CTCACTCTGTAAGACAGCAAAACGCGCGGGGCGGTTGCGCAGAGGGTCAAAATATTTTTGCGTGTGCTATAATGGTCGGGAAAGGAGCGCGCATGAGCGAGAGAAGGCAAGGCATTCTGGCAGCGGTCATAAGCAACGTTATCTGGGGCTTTCTGCCCCTGTATTGGCATGCCCTGCGCCCGATCGAATCCTCTGTGCTGATCTTCTACCGCATCGTCCTGTCGGCCGTCGTGTGCTGGTTCCTCGCCCGCAGAAAGTATACCCGCGAGGAGCTGACGGCGCCGCTGAAGGACCGCCGATTGTTCCTGAAACTTCTGGCCGCGGGCGTGCTGATCACGCTCAACTGGTCGCTGTACATCTGGGCGGTGAACGCGGATCACGCCATCGAGACGTCTATCGGCTACTACATCGAACCGGTGGTCGTCTGCCTGTTCGGCGTGCTGGTCTTCCACGACAAGCTGAACAGGTGGAAAGCCTGGGCGTTCGCGATCGCGGCGGCGGGCGTGGCCGTGATCGTGCTCTACTACCGCTCCCTGCCCCTGATCTCGCTGGGGCTCGCCCTGTCGTTCTCCCTGTACGGCGCCATGAAAAAAGGGCTGAACCAGCCGGCGCTGCTGTCCTTCTTCTACGAGACAGTGCTGCTGTCGCCCTTCGCCCTGATCGTGATCCTCTGGCTGGAAGCCACCGGCCGCGGCGCGTTTGCGATGGCCGTTTCGCCCTGGCAGATCGCTCTGCTGGCGCTGGCCGGCGTCTGCACGGCCACCCCGCTGATCCTGTTCGGAGAAAGCGCAAATAAAGCCGGTCTGTTTGCGACCGGCCTGATCGGCTATCTTTCGCCGACGATCACGTTGTTCTTAAGTATCTTTGTATTCCACGAGCCCTTCGAACTGGTGCAGTTCGCGGCCTTCGCGATCATCTGGGTCGGTCTGGGCTTCTTCACCTACGGCGAGCTGAAGGAATAGCAATCACGGGGACAGTCCCCGTGATCGGTTTCGATCTCCAGGCTGTCCGGGGTGACCCTGCAGGGCAGGTGCAGCACCTGCACGCCGGCCGCACGGGCGGCATCCAGGGCTTCGCCGAATTGCGGGTGGGTCGCCATGTTCGGACGGACTTCGAAGACGCCTTCCATGGGAATGACGAAAGCGACGGCCGCATGCCAGCCTTCCTGAGCGGCCTTTGCGAGCTCCTGCAGATGTTTGATGCCCCGCTCCGTGGGCGCGTCCGGGAAATAGCCGTACTCGCCGATCTGCAGCGTGCAGCCTTTGACCTCCAGCAGCCATTTCTCCGCGGCAGTGTCCCCGGCACGGTTCAGCTCCGAAACGATTAGGGGCGCCTGCTCATGTGTATCAGGAAACGACGTCTCCAGATAAAAGTCGAACCGCGAACTGCCCCAGGTATACTCGGCTGCGATGCGGCGGACCGGCCCGAAGGGCAACTCTTTCCCCGCCGCCTGCAGCCCCTGCAGCCATTCCGCCACGACGGCGTTGGGTGCCTGGCTGTCGATGTTCACGATGCGGCCGTCGCTGCGCCGCACAGACACCAGATCGTATTTCGTCTTGCGCTGCGGGTTGTCCGAAGCGCACAAAAACACCTCCGCCCCGGGCAGCAGAAGCTCCCGGCAGCGGCCGGTGTTTTTTACGTGTACGGTATGCAGTTCTCCGCAGGTCTCTACGTGGGCAACGAAGCGGTTCAGCCGGTCCACGAAGACGGCGGAAGTGATATTCGGATAGCGCATTATTGCTGTGGGTATTTCGACGGGTCGTAGCCCAGCAGGCGGTCGTAGACGTCCACGCGCCGGTCGGTGACCACAGAATTGTACAGATTGCCCTGGTGCTGGCGCACGCGCGCGAAATCGCAGTCGGCGTACAGGGTCTCCTCGCCGGTCTTGCCGGCGGGTCCCGCGATGATGGCGCCGGTGTTGTCCACGATGACGCTGCGGCCCGCGAACTCCTCGTTCCGCTCGATGCCCGTGCGCACGGCGACGGCTACGTAGACGTTGCTGCAGTTGGCGGCAGCCATGGCGTGGAAGACCACGAAGGTGTTCATGTCGAAGGGCGCGTGGGGCCTTGCCGGGCCGTCCACGCCCGCGATGATGATGTCCGCGCCCTGCATCGCCAGGATGCGGTACAGCTCCTGATACCAGCAGTCGTTGCAGACCAGCATGCCGATGCGGCCGATGGGCGTATGGAACACGGGCAGCCCCAGATCGCCGGGCTCGAACCACAGGTATTCGTCGTCCCAGATCTGCAGCTTGCGGTATTTGCCGACGATGCCTTCGGGTCCGAACAGCACGGCGGTGTTGTACAGGCGGTCGCCGCAGTTCTCGTTCAGGCCGGCGTAGAGATAGATCTTCCGCTCCCGCGCCAGCGTTTCGAACGCCTGGCAGCTCGGTCCGCCGGGGATGGGCTCGGACAGCGCGAACGCCTCTTCGCGGTTCGCGAACACGTATCCGCTGACGCAGAGCTCGGGCAGCACGATCAGCTGCGCGCCGTTATCCGCGGCCTCGGTCACCTTGGCGAGGCAGTTCGCCAGGTTTTTCTCCGTCTCCCCCACGACAGGCTCCATCTGCACGACGGCGACCTTTACGGGGATCTCTTTCTTGATCTTCATCTGTCTTTGCCTCCTCTGACTGCAGCGCTCTTTTCTCAACTTTATCCTATCACATCGTCTGCCGTTGTGATAGGATGGATTTGACAGAACTTCTTTGGTATGACAGGAGGAATTATATGAACAATTTCGCGTTTCACGTCCCCACAAAAATATACTTCGGCAAGGGTCAGGCGAGCCATCTCGCCGAGCTGGCGGACTACGGCAAAAGCGTGCTGATGGTCTACGGCGGCGGGTCCATCAAGAAGATCAAGATGGGCGATACGACGCTGTATGACGGGGTCAGGAAGATCCTGGCGGACGCCGGCCTGACCGTCCACGAACTCTCCGGCATCGCGCCGAACCCGAAGATCCAGTCCGTGCGCGAAGGCGCGGCCATCTGCAAGGAAAAAGGCATCGACATGGTCCTGGCAGTGGGCGGCGGCAGCACAATCGACGCGGCCAAGCTGATCGCGGCGGCAGCAAAATACGACGGTGACGCCTGGCAGCTCGTCCACCACGGCGAACGCATCCTGGACGCTTTGCCGATCTTCACGGTCCTTACCCTTTCCGCGACCGGCACGGAAATGAACCGTTTCTCCGTCATCTCCGACATGACGATCAACGAGAAATGGGGCACGAGCTCCGTCTTCCTGAAGCCCGAATTCTCCGTCCTCGATCCCGAACTCACCTACACGGTCTCCGCGCGGCAGACGGCTGCCGGCACGGCGGACATCATGAGCCACGTCATGGAGTGCTATTTCACGAAAGTGGACGCCTTCCTGCAGGCGCGCTTCTCCGAAGCCATCCTGAAGACCTGCATCCACTACGGTCCCCGCGCCATCGCGGATCCCTATGATTACGAAGCCCGCGCCAATCTGATGTGGTCGAGCAGCTGGGCGCTGAACGGCCTGGTCGAAGCCGGCGGCGAAGTCACCTGGGGCCTGCATCCCATCGAGCACGAGCTCTCCGCTTACTACGACATCGTCCACGGCGAAGGACTGGCCGTGCTGACCCCGGTCTGGATGCGCTTCGCCATCGAAGAGGACCCAAGCACCATCGAAAAGTTTGCCGAATACGGCGTGAACGTCTGGGGCATCCCCGACGGAGACGACAAACTCGCTATCGCCAAAGAGGCTATCGAACGGACTGACGCGTTCTTCCGCAATGACCTGAAGATCCCCATGAGCCTGAAGGAGATCGGCGTGCCCAGCGACGAATTCTTTAAGCCCATGTCCGAGCGCGCGGCGGAAAGCTGCAAGGCGGACAGCACGTCCCCGGACGGCAGCTACGTCAAGATGAGCCCCGAAGCGATCGAAAAGATCCTGCGCGACTCGTTCTGAGGTGCCCCCCATGACCCAGAAAACAGGAAAGATCGACCTGCCGGAAGGCAAGAGCATCGCCCTCACCCTGACGTTCGATTTCGACGCCTCGTCGGTGTGGATGTCGAGTTTCGGCAAGACGTCCCCCGCCTATATGTCCCGGGGCGAATACGGCGCCTGCGTCGCGGTGCCCCGCATTCTGGATCTGCTGGACAAATATGAACTGAAGACCACGTTCTTCGTGCCGGGGCACACGCTGGAAACGTTTCCGGAGGCGGTGCAGGAGATCCTGGCCAGAGGCCACGAGATCGGGCATCACGGCTACGTGCACGAGGACCCGACGGATCTCCCATACGACGAGGAAGAACGCATCCTGGCGTGCGGGCTGGAGAGCCTGGACAAGCTGGGCGTAAAGCCGCTGGGCTACCGCTCGCCCGGGTTCGACTTTTCCGTCAACACGCTGGCGCTGCTGGAGAAGTACGGATTCGCCTACGATTCCAGTCTGATGGGCAACGACTTCTACCCCTATCATCCGGCGCCGGTGCGCGTGAACTTCGACAGGGCCAACGACTACGGTCCGCCCAGCCCCGTCGTGGAATTTCCGCTGTCCTGGTACCTGGACGACTTCCCCCACGCGGAGTTCGTGCAGTTCCGCACCGGCATGAAGCCCCAGAGCCAGATCTTCGAGATCTGGAAGGCTTCGCTGGATTACGGCCTGAGCTGCGAGCAGAACGCCCTGCTGGACGTGGCCATGCACCCGCAGGTCTCCGGCCGGCCCCACATGATCGCGATGCTGGAGGAATTCATTCAGTACGCGCTGGGGAAAGGCGCCTGGATCGCGCCGTTCCGGGACGTACTGGAGCGCGTGCGGTTCTAAGTATAAAAAAGAGCTCCGCTTTCGCGGGGCTCTTTTTGCATGCCGGGAATTCTTTATTACAGCGTGATGTCGCCGTCGGGGTTTACAACGTTGAACAGCACCATGGACACGATCGTGATGGCGGTCAGCAGGGTCGCCATGGCCGAAGCCACGCCGTAATGGCCGCGGACGATCTGCGTGTAGATCGCGACCGTCAGGGTCTGCGTCTTCGCCGTGTACAGGAAGATGGCGGTGGACAGCTCGGTCACCAGCGTGACCCAGGACAGGATGGCGCCGGCGATGATGCCGGAAGACATCATGGGCACCGTGATCTTCGCGAAGGTCTTCATCTTGCTGGCGCCCAGCGAGATCGCCGCCTCTTCGATCGAGATCGGGATCTGCTGCAGCGTGGCGACGGACGAACGTATCGTGTAGGGCAGACGGCGGATGACCAGCGAGATGACCATGATCGTCATCGTGGCGGTCAGCACCATGGGCGGCCTGTTGAAGCTCGTGACCATGGCGATACCGACGACGGTGCCGGGGATGATGTACGGGATCATGGAGATCATGTCGACGGAGCTCGTGAGCACGTTGCGGCGGCGTACGGAGATGTAGGCGATCAGCACCGCGAACAGCAGGATGAACACCAGGGAGACCACGGGGATCTTGATGGTGTTGATCACGCTGCGGTTCAGCTTGCCGAACATCTCGCGGTAGCTCTGCAGCGAATAGCCGTCGACGTAGAGCATGCCGCTGGTGTTCCGGAACGAGCAGTAGGCCACGTAGACCTGGGGCAGGATCGAGATGCCTGTCACCAGGTAGATGTAGAAGTGGACCAGGAAGGACGCGAGACCTTTCGGCTTCTTCTTGGGCACGGGGTTGAGCGCGCTCATGGCGAACGACGTCTTGACCGTGGCGATGTTCTGGACGATGTAGATCGCGCAGGTGATCGCGATCGCGACGATGCCGATGGCGGAGGCAAAGCCCTTGTTCTGCGACACCTCGCCGACGAACTCGTTATACAGGGTCACCGGGAAGGTCCGGTAGCCCTCGCCCAGCAGCAGCGGCGTGCCGAAATCGGACAGCGCGCGGATGAACACCAGAAGGCCGGAAGCCAGGATGCTGGGCATGATCAGCGGAACGATGACCTTGAAAAAGCGGTTGATGCCGCTGCAGCCCATGTTGACGGAAGCCTCCATCAGGGAGTTGTCCATCTTGCTCATGGCGCCGGTGATATACAGGAATACCAACGGGAACAGCTGCGTCGTAAAGACCAGCAGGATGCCTCCGAATCCGTAGATGCTGGGGATCTGGATGGAGGGGAACAGCTTCTGCAGAAAGACCGTGAACGCGCCGTTGCGGCCCATCAGCAGGATCCATGCGTAGGCGCCGACGAAGGGCGCGGACATGGTCGCCAGGACGACGCACATGCGGACGGTCTTCGCCAGCTTGATCTCGTAGACGGAGTAGAGGTACCCCATCGTGACGCCGACGATGAGCGAGACGATGGTGGCCGCCGTGGAGACCTTAAAGCTGTTCGCGATGGTCATCGTGTAGTATTTCTTCGTGAAGAACGTCTGGAAATACTTCAGCGTAAAGTTCTCGCCGTCGTAGAACGCCATGCGGAACAGATTCCCCATGGGGAAGATCAGAAAGACCAGATACAGGAGCAGCAGGCCTATGGTTATGGCGAACCATATGTCCATTTTGAATTTTTTCTTCGTCATGGGACCTCTCCTTACGCTCTCAGATAGTTCCTGTCGCCGTCGACCGTAAAGATGTTGATCTTCCGTTCGTTGAGGGTCAGCCAGACGGATTCGCCCATCCGGTAGTTGTCCGCCAGCGTGGACTCCTGGATGACCAGGACTTCCTCGCCGTTGTCGAGTTTGACCATGTAGTGCGTATCCATGCCCAGGTAGATCGTATCGGTGACGACGCCGTGGATGCCCTCCTGATTCTCCGCGGAGATGAGGAACTCCTCCGGACGCACGGCGACCTTCACGTCGCCGTCCGGAATGTCCGCCCAGAATTCATGGCGGAAGCGGCTTCCTTCCAGAAGCAGCGTGCCCTGCTCCATGCGTCCGGGCAGCGTGTTGCTGCGGCCGATGAAGTTGGAGACGAACAGGTTCGCGGGTCTCTGGTAGATCTCTTTGGGCGCGCCGATATGCTGGATCACGCCGTGGTCCATGACTGCGATCGTGTCGGAGATGCTCATGGCTTCTTCCTGGTCGTGGGTGACGTAGACCGTGGTGATGCCCAGTTCGCGCTGGATGTTGCGGATGGCCTGGCGCATCTCCAGACGGAGCTTGGCGTCCAGGTTGGAAAGCGGTTCGTCCATCAGCAGGACGTCGGGCTTGACCGCGAGAGCTCTCGCCAGAGCCACGCGCTGCTGCTGGCCGCCGGAAAGGTTCTGGGGCAGGCGTTCGGCGTATTCGTCGATCTTCATCATCTTGAGGAAGCGGTCCGTCTCTTCCGCGACTGTTTTCTTATCCAGCTTGCGGTTGTTCAGGCCGAACGCGACGTTCTTGCGCACGGTCAGATGGGGAAAGACCGCGTAATTCTGGAACACCATGCCGATATTCCGCTTCGCGGGGTCCTTGTCGTTGATCCGCTCGTCATTGAAATAGAAATCTCCGCCTTCGATCGTATTGAAGCCGGCGATCATGCGCAGCAGCGTCGTTTTTCCGCAGCCGGAGGGCCCCAGCAGCGTAAACAGTTCGCCGTCCTTGATCTCCAGGTTCAACCCTTCGATGACCGTGGTGTCGCCATACTTCTTCAGTGCGTTCTTGATGGTAATCGTGCTCATAATAATCCCTGCGGCAATAAAAAACCTTTGTAATAGATGACTTTGGCTGCATGAGATATGCAGCCAAAGTCAATTCGTTCAGATCGTAAAGATCCGGATAATTCAGACTAGAATCCGATCGTGGTCTGGATGTCCTTGCAGCGTTCGATCAGTTCAGGATTGTGTTCGTTGATGTAATCCTGATCCAGTTCGACGGTGTAAACGTCGGAAACGGAAGCGAAGTAGTCGGGATAGTCGACGTCATCGCGGACGGGACGCAGGCAGAGATCCTTGCACAGGATGTTCTGGACTTCCTGGCTCAGGCACAGGTCGACGAACTTCTTCGCGTTCTCGAGGTGCTTGCAGTCCTTGAAGATGCCCAGCGTGGTCGGGGTAAAGACAGTGCCTTCTTCCATGTAGACGATGGTGACGTTCGCGCCCTGGCTGACAAGGCGTACGGAAGCTTCTTCGTAGGTCAGAGCAACCGTGTTCTCACCGTCGACGACGGACTTGTAAGCAGCGGAGGAACCGGAGGCCATCTTGCCGTCCATGTTCTCATACAGCTTGGTCATGAAGTCCCAGCCCTGTTCGTTGTTGACGTCCAGTCCGCCGAAGTCGGTCAGGATGGTCTGAACGTGCATGATGGCGCTGGAGGATGCGGTGGGATCCGGCATCGCGATCTTGCCCTTCAGTTCGGGCTGGAGCAGATCCTCGTAACCCTTGATCTCGATATCGCCGATCAGATCGTTGTTATAGAGCAGGGTCGGGCAGTCCAGATAGTAATAGGTGATCCAACCGGTGTTGTTGCGGAACTCGGGGATCAGGTTGGCATCCTCGGAGCTCACGTACGGCTGGAACAGGTGGGAATAGGCGTTGAAGTTGGATTCGCCGCCGCCCAGGAACAGGTCGCCGTAGGGGTCAGCCTTCTCGGAATCGGCACGGGCGAGCATTTCGCCGGTACCGGCGGAGATGACTTCGACTTCTACGCCGTACTTTTCCTCGTACAGGGGGATGATGACATCCAGCTGTTCGTCAGAAGCTGCGGTGTAAACGACCAGCTTTGCTTCTTCTTCGGTGGTTTCGGGTTCAGCTGCGGGCTCTTCGCTGGGTTCGTTGCTGCTCGTGCAGGCAGCCAGAGAGAACACCATCATCATGGCCAGCAGGATCGCCAGAATGCGCTTCATAGTTGTTTCCTCCTTAATCAATGACCATTCTCCGGAGTCGTCCGGAGTCAGTTTGTTAAGATAATTATAGAAAAAGCAGAAAACAAGCCGTAGGGAATTTTATTGCTTTTTGGCGAAAAATCTATCCTCTTTCACCAGCCGTTGGAAATCCTTCGGCGTGCAGCCCACATAACGGGTAAAGACGACGCGGAAGTATTTATACTCCGAAAAACCGCACAGCAGGGCGATCTCCGAAAGCGTATGATCCGTGCTGCGCATCATCTCCATCGCCTGGCTGATCCGGTAAAGCGACAGGTACTCCGAAAAATTGGCTTTCACCTCGTCTTTGAACCGCCGCAGGATGAAATTCTCGCTGTAATGCAGATTCTTCGCGATAATGCCCAGCGTGATCTTCTCCGCGTAATGTTCGTGGATATAGTCCAGCATCTGGCTGACGATGGGGCCGAACTGGCGATCTTTCTCACCGGAGATCAACTCGTTGTTGATGAACTCCCGGCAGGACGTCTGGTAATCCTCCAGCAGGTTCTGCTTATGCAGCTCCTGCTTTGCTTTTTCCACCGCCTCGAGCAGCTTGCCGGTATCGACAGGCTTCAGCAGATAGGCCGTAACCCCGTATTCGATCGCCTTCTGGGCATACTCGAAATCCGAATAACCGCTGATGATGATGGGAACGTATTTATATTCCACCATCGTTTCTTCTATGATCTCGAGCCCGGAACGGATCGGCATGCAGATGTCCGTGATCACGATATCCGGGCGGAAAGACCGTATCATCTCCAGCCCTTCCGCGCCGTTCCCCGCCTCCCGGACCTCGGTGATGCCATGCGCCTTCCAGTCCGCGAAGCAAGCCAGTCCTTTCCGGATCATGACCTCGTCTTCGATGATCAGCATTTTATATCCCATCGCGATCCACCTTCTTCTTCAGGGTCAGTTCCACGGTAAGCCCCTTGCCGTACTCGCTGTCCAGTTTTACGGAACTGTCTTCTCCATACTGCAGCTTCAGGTTGCGGGCGACAAGGCCGATGCCGAAATGACCCTCCGCGAACTGCCCTTCCTCCAGCAGCCGCCGCTGCAGCGCCAGTTCCTCTTCTTTCATGCCGACGCCGTCGTCCCGGATCCGGATGTGCAGCGCGTCCCCTTCCAGCCACGTCCTGACCGACAGTTCCAGGCTGTCCCGGTCCGCGAAGCCGTATTTCAGGCTGTTTTCCAGCAAGGGCTGCACGAACAGGGGCGGGAGGAGATACGGCCGCGTGTCGTCCGCGATATCGAACTGATAGGAAAAGCGGTTGCCGTAGCGGAAGCGCATAATATCCAGATATTCCCGGATATGTTCCATGTCTTCTTCCAACGTGATATAGTCGTTGTGCTCCACGGAGTACCGCAGCAGGCTCGTGAGTTTCAGCAGCATATCGCTCGCCTTTTCGTTGTCGTTCATCAGGATGGCAAAGCGGATGCTCTCCAGCGTATTGTAAATGAAATGCGGATGGAACTGGGCTTTGATCTGCGCCTTCGCGAGGTCGTTGCGGCTGCGCTCCAGAGCGAGGCTCTTCTGGTTAAGATCCTGCACCCGGTCCAGCATGCGGTTGATGCTGCCGGCGATATCGCTGAATTCGTCGTCCGAATCCACGGACAGGCGCTGATCGGTATCCTCCCGCACAGAGGAAAGTTCCGCGTGCAGCTTCTCCAGCGACTTCGCGCTGTCCAGCGCCAGCTCTTTCCCGAAACGGTTCGACTGGAAAGCGATGATGCCCAGCATGACGAGCAGCGCCGCAAAATACGGAACGAGATAGCCTTTCCAGTTGCTGCGCTTTACGAGCACGGAAACGTCAGCGGACATCTGCCGCAGCGGTTCCGTCCGGATCAGATACGACGACCCCTCCGCCGCGAAAGAGCCGTCTTCCTCCAGCGAAAAACGGTGACGGCCATCCAGGAGAGACGGGTTGGTCGCCATGGCGGCCAGGCCGCTCCGGTCCGCGAGGACCACCTCGTAGCCCACCTGGCGGAATGCCAGTTCCAGCTCGCCTTCGTCCAGGAGGATAAAGGCCTGGCCTGCGGCATTCCCCGCATCGTCGAACACCACGGCGTTCAGGATCCAGTTCGCGTTGCCCAGAAAAGAGTAAAAACGGCTGAGGATGGAATGATCTTCCGGCCGGAGACTGAACAGCAGTTCCCGGTAATATTCGGGATGCAGGACCGTCAGGTCGCTTCTGCCGCTGTAATAGACCTGCCGTCCGGACGCGTCCATCAGCAGAAGCTCCGCCCGGACCGGCGCATCCAGGCATTGCAGGCGGAACGAAGAGGTCATGAGCCGGTCGCTGATCGTTCCGTCGTAAAACGACAGCATATCCTCCTGCGCGTTTTCATCGGACAAATATCCGGAAAAGCAGGCATAGATCTCGTCCGCCTTTGCCTTTGCTGTTTCCGCGCTCGTCTTCAGGTTATACCGGGCGAACCCTTCGCTGTACGCGAGCAGCACGACGGCAAAAAGCGCAAAGCAGATGAGGATGGGCAACATCGTGCTTTTCAGAAACTGTTTCTGCAGTTTTTCCTGATATCTTCCGTTCACGGGAACAGCGCCTTTCAACTGTGCAGAATCTTACCTGATGTGAAAGGATTTTTTCCATTGACAGCGAAAATCCTGTCTATAGTATACTATAAAAAAATGAGATTGGAGGTATCGTTATGCCCTGGATCAACGAGATGTTCCATACGCAAAAACCCATCATCGCCATGCTTCACCTGGACGCCCTGCCGGGGGATCCGGCCTATCGCCGGGACTCTTCCATGGCGCAGGTCGTCGAGCACGCCCGCAGGGATCTGCACGCGCTGCAGGACGGCGGTGTCGACGGCGTTCTGATCTCGAATGAATTCAGCCTTCCCTATCAGCGGACGATGGATTACGTGACCCCGGCAGCGATGGCGCGGGTCATCGGAGAGATCCGCAGCGAGATCCGCGTGCCCTTCGGCGTCGACGCGATCTCCGACGGGCTGGCCTGCATCGAGCTGGCGGCAGCCGTGGACGCGGATTTCGTCCGCGGTACGTTCTGCGGCGTCTACGTCGGCGACGGCGGCTGGTACAACAACGACTTCTCGAAACTGCTGAGAAGAAAGGCCGCGCTGGGCCTGGACGACCTGAGGATGTTCTATTTCCTGAACCCCGAATCGGACCGCAATCTGGACACCCGCGCGCTGCCCGACATCGCGAAGTCCCTGAGCTTCAAGGCCGGCGCAGACGCATTCTGCATCTCCGCAAACGCCGCGGGAGAAGACGTGAACGCCCAGTTGATGGCCAGCGTGCGCGAGGCGGTCAAATCCGACGTCGCCGTCGTCTGCAACACCGGCTGCCGGATCGATACCATCAAGGCCAAGCTGCAGAGCGCGGACGCCGCCGTCGTGGGAACGACCTTCAAGGAGAACGGCGATTTCCGCGCCCACGTGGATCAGGCGCGGGTCGCGGCGTTCATGGAAGTCGTCCGGGAATACCGGACGACCCTGTAATGGCGGAGGATCGTTCTATGGGAAACAGAAAACTGCTCGCCATGGACCTGGACGGGACCATCCTGGATTCCTCCGGACAGCTGCATGAAGCGAGCATGCGCGTGCTGGCCGCGCTGCGCAAAGCAGGCCACGTCGTAAGCTACGCGACCGGCCGCAGGGAATACGATATGGTGAATTTCCTGTATCTCTACGACCACGCGGATTACGTCGTCATGAACACGGGGAGCATCGTCGAGCACGAACCCTCGAAGGAGCGCATCTTCGAGCAATACGTGGACCCGCAGACGACGCGGCAGCTCATCGACGCCTGCAACGAAAACGGCTGGCAGCTCTACGTGATCATTGCGGAAGGGTTCTGCCTGAACATCATGACGGAGGGAGTGGCGGAATACGTGGGCCGCACCGGCGTGCAGCCCATCCTGTACACGTCCGCGGACGACTTCGACCTGAACCGCATCGAGGGCTTCATGACCGCCCGGGACAGCGACGCGATCCTGGCGTATATCCGCAGCCACGATCTGCCTTTGGACTATTTCAATTCCGAGCCGGGCTGCTACGACGTGATCCCCAGAGGGGTGAGCAAGTGGAACGGCATCTGCCGGCTGGCGGAGCACCTGGGCATTGCCGGGGAAGACATCGTGACCATGGGCAACTGGCTGAACGACATGGAGATGGTCGTGAACGCAGGCGTAGGCGTCGCCGTCGCGGACGCCGCGCCGGAGCTGAAGGAAGCGGCGGATTACGTCACGGAAAGGACCTGCGACGAAGATCCCCTGCTGGACGTCGGCAGAGATCTATTTCACCTAAATATACAAGAATTGAAAGACAGGTAAGACTATGCTCAAATTCAACGAAGAACAACAGCGCAGCAGCATTCAGAACGCACTGGCCCTGCGGCCCCGCATCGAAGAGGTCGTGGACGAGATCTCCCGGAAGGGATTCCGGAACCTCTATTTTCTCGGCATCGGCGGCACCTGGGCATCCTCGATGCAGGCGAAGACGCACATGAAGGAGCGCTCTTCTCTCTGGGTCAACGACCTTCTCTCCTCGGAATACAACACGACGGGGGACCGCTGCGTGGGCGAGGGAAGCGTTATCATCTTCTCCTCTGTCACGGGGACGACTGTGGAAGTTGTGGAATCCGTGCGCAGGGCGAAGGAAGCCGGCGCGACGATCTTCGGCTTCGTGGATACGGCGGGAACGCCGCTCGCGGAACTGTGCGACTATTGGATCCAGTATCCGGCGAACGAACAGCTGAAGTTCCTGATCGTGGCAGACCGTTTCCTGTACGATAACGGGGAGTTCGACGATTACGACCGCTGCTACGCGGAGATGGACGCGCATCTGGCGGACGCGCTGATCGAGACGGAAAAACTGGCCGACGATTTCGGCCGGGAATTTGCGGAAAAGCACCACGACGATCCGATGCACTATTTCATCGGCTGCGGCATCCAGTACGGCCACACCTATTCCTACGCCATGTGCTTCTGGGAAGAGCAGCACTGGAGACGGTCGAAATCCATCCATGCCGGCGAATTTTTCCACGGCACGCTGGAGATCATAGACCGGGATACGCCGGTGACCCTGTTCCTGGGCGAGGATTCCCAGAGACCGCTGGCGGAGCGGGTCAAGCGCTTCCTGCCCCAGGTCTGCGCCAACTATACCTGCATCGACACGAAGGATTATCCGCTGACCGGCATCAGCCCGGAATTCCGCGGCAGCATCTGCCACATCGTCCTGCGCACGGTCACGACGCGCATCGACGCCCATATGGAACGCATCAACTGCCATCCGCTGCAGATCCGCCGCTACTACAGACAGTGGGATTATTAGAAGAAAAATGAAGTTTGCGTCTTTTACCTGCGGTTACCAGCGGCGCACGCTGGAGCTGGCCTTTTCCGACGCGAAAGAGTTCGGATACGACGGGATCGAGATCTGGGGCTGCCGGCCCCACGCCTACGCGTACGATCTGAACCCGGAGCGGATCGCGGCGATCCGCAGGCTTTCAGACCGGTACGGGATCCCGGTGATCGGATTCACGCCGAAGGTCAACAGTTATCCCTTCAACCTGATGACAGGAGAACGGGATATGTGGGAGGACAGCGTCGCCTATATCGAGCGGGCGATCGACGCTTCCGCCGCGCTGGACGCCGGATTTACCCTGATCGCTTTGGGGCATGCGGGGGATATGGCGTCTCCTGCGCAGATCCGGGAGCGCGTCCGGGAGAGCCTGACCGTGCTGGGAGAATACGCCCGGAAGAAAAAGAATCTGCTGATCGTCGAACCGCTCAGCTGGCGGGAATCCAACACGATCAACACCGCGCGGCAGCTGGCAGAAGCGCTGCAGGAAGCCGGCAGTCCTGCCGTCGCGGGCATGTGCGACACCGTCGTCCCCTTCGTGCAGAAACGCCAGGGGATCGCGGACGAGACGCTGGACACCTATTTCGACCTGCTGGGACCCAAACTTGCCCACGTCCACATGACGGACAGCGACGGCGTCTCGGAGGACCACGTCGTGCCCGGGGAAGGCTGCGCGCCGCTGCAGGACATGCTGCGCACGCTGAAAACCCGCGGATATGACGGATGGATCACCCTGGAACTGGTGACGAAATACATCGCCCAGCCTTCCCTTTACGCGGAAAAGGCGATCCGGCACATGAGGGAGCTGGAAAAAGACATTTAATCTGACGAAGCAAGGCAAAAAAGATCCCGGAGCGGCTGCTCCGGGATCTTTTCTTTTTCTTTATCCGAATACTTTCAGCGCGTTGCTGAAGTCGGCGATCAGGTCGTCCGGGTCTTCCAGGCCGACGGACAGGCGGATCATGCCGGGCGTGATGCCGATCCTGCGCCGTTCCGCGTCGGGCATGGAGAAGTGGGACGACGTCACCGGGTGGCTCATGGTCGTGCGCAGACCGCCCAGCGTCGGGGCGTAGCGCGTGAACCGCAGCGCCTTCATGAACGCGTCGATCTTCTCGATGTCCTCGGGCAGGACGAAGCTCATCATGGGCGTGGAGCCGTTCTCGCCGAACAGCTTGTCCGCCAGTTCCTTCTGCGCGCCGGTCGCCAGAGACGGATGGTTGACCGCGGAGATGCGCGGATCAGCCGCGAAGAACGCGGCCAGCTTTTCCGCCGTCTTGATCTGCCGTGGAATGCGCAGTTCCGCCGTGCGCAGGCCCCGCAAAATGAGCCAGGAGCTGAAGGCGTCGCCGGGCGTGCCCACCAGCATGGAATACGGGCGGATCTTGTCGACCAGCTCGGCCGTCGTGGTCATGGAGCCGCCCATGGCGTCCGCGTGACCGTTCAGGAATTTCGTAAGGGAGTTGATGACGATATCGGCGCCGAAGTCCATAGGCCGGATCGCGAAGGGCGACGTGAACGTGTTGTCCACCATCAGCCACGCGCCGTTCTTGTGGGCCAGCCCGGCCAGCGCGGGGATGTCCGCGATCTTGACCGTCGGGTTGCTGACGACTTCGCTGTAGATCATCTTCGTTTCGGGCCGGATGGCCGCGCGCACCGCGTCCATGTCCAGATAGTCGACGAAGTCGGTCTCGACGCCCATCTTGCTTAAGATATCGCGCAGCGTGGAGAAGGTCTCGCCGTAGATGTTCGCGTTGCAGAGCACCCGGTCGCCGGGCTGCAGCA
>JAEEGI010015487.1_pt1 | contig 15874 bp, 12 predicted proteins | sample 8958751 | NCBI WGS metagenome assembly JAEEGI01 (sample SAMN16246545, study PRJNA631951) | gut metagenome | biome: gut microbiome; feature: rumen; material: KS-attached | host: Bos | place: Iran: Karaj | collected 2018-10
GATTATTATGATTCTCTCAAATCCAATTGAGAATCCACATGCATGAGTCTCCTGACCCAGGAACTTGCCTACCATCTTGTCGTAACGACCACCGCCACCGCAGCTTCCTCCATACTGAGGCATTGCGATCTCAAAAATAGTTCCTGTATAATAGCTCATTCCTCTTACAAGAGTAGGATCAAATACTATTTCAAACTCTGCTGCCTTATTGGCATCTACGCTTGAGATTATCTCTTCAAGATTAAGCTTTGCATCTGCTTCAAGAAAATCTCCGAGTGTTTCAGCAAGGAATTTAAGTCCTTCGATACCCTTGTTGACTTCAAGCCCCTTGAAAAGGCCAAGATACTTATCTACAGACTCTTTAGAATATCCGTTTTCGATAAGTTCAGCTTCTACGCCTTCAAGGCCAATCTTGTCCATCTTATCAACTGTAATAAATACAGAATCATATGACTCTTCTGAGAATCCGGCATATGCTGCCATATCCTTAAGAATCCTTCTATCATTGATACGGATCTGGAATCCTTTAAAGCCAAGCTTGCCAAGAGTAGATGTTGTAGCAAGGATAAGCTCTATCTCTGCGAGGTTAGAAGGCTCACCAAGGATATCTATATCACACTGCATGAACTGACGATATCTTCCCTTCTGAGGGCGGTCAGCTCTCCATACATATCCCATCTGCAGTGCCTTAAAAGGAGATGGAAGTTCATTGGCATGATTAGCATAAAAACGTACAAGCGGTACAGTAAGGTCATATCTAAGTCCTGAATCTGTGAGATCATTCTCCTCTTTAGCTTCAGCAAGGCGAAGCTTCTCGCCTCTTTTCATGATCTTGAATATAAGCTTTTCGTTATCTCCGCCCTGTTTGGAATTAAGATTTGCAAGTGACTCAACGCAAGGTGTATCTATACTTGTAAAACCATATCTGGCATATGTCTCCTTGATCACACCAATTACATAGTCGCGCAGCTGCATCTCTGCAGGAAGCACGTCCTTCATTCCTGTTACGGGCTTTTTAATAAGAGCCATGAATATTTCCTCTTCTTTCTATCTGTTGATTATTATAGACTTTAATTTTCTATCAGTCGCAAATTATAACATATTCCTTTAGTCTAGTAAAGCAGGCAAGCATTTTGCGTCTCGACTTGATCTGCAAGTAAATCTGTTATATCTCTTAATCCAGTACGTTTATTGTCCTGTCTGGATCCGGGAGTAAATCTCTTCTACATCTGAAAGCAGTACACTTACTGTCTCGCCTTGATCTGTTGCTCCTGTGAGCATACCAATATAGTGACCATATGCATCAAAGGTTGGACCTCCGCTCATGCCTGCGTCTGCGCTACATCTGCAGTAGAGCATATCCTGAAGGAGCGCAGAAACATAAACTGATGGTTCCATAATGTATCCTGCATAAGATGTATCAGCAATCATACCAGTCGTATTGCCTGACACAAGGTCTTGACGCATTATCTCTTTGGAATGGATTACAAACATGGGTTCTTCTGCAGATAATACAGTTGTCTGACTATCATAGGGGACTACACATCGAAGCTGTTTTAACTCATCTTCATCCATACAGGATGAATCAACAGACAAAAAGGCACAGTCTGCATCATCATCAAAAGCTTCCACTGTAAATTCTGATATCACGCCGTTATAAAAAACTACATATCCAAGAGCTTTTTTAGTAACTACCTGGGATATAACATGATAATTGGTAGCTACTAAAATAGTATTTTCATCATATTCCCATATGCATCCGCTTCCAAAACTTCCGTATATCGAAGGATCTGTTATGGAAGGATCAACTACCTGAGAATTAGAATCCAAAGTATAATAATCTGCATTACTAGTATACGAGTCATTAAAATCTGTATCACTAGTATACGAGGCATCAGAATATACACTGTCTGATAGATCAGTATATATATGGATCTGAACCATTGTCTGCTTAGCATTTTCAAAAGAGGCGCCAAGATCCGGTTCATCGAGAATAGTCATAGGGGTTCCTTTATTTTTGGAAAAGCCTATGAATTCTTTGAAATCATCAAATTGTAGTGTGATTATTGCCACAAATACAAATATCCCCAGCAGAAATACTGACAGGGATATCTTTTTGGCTTGTTGTGATATATTTTTGCTCATATTTTTTTAGAAGAGCAGACCTGTAAGCCGGGTTATGTCTAGGATGATCATCTATCTAGAACGCCTGTTGCCAGACGCTTCAAGCGACCCACCTGAAAGCGGACCGGGCCGGCCCATAGCTTTCTATTCGGTCTTGCTTCGGATAGGGTTTACATGGCTACGGATGTTACCACCCGCACGGTAGTCTCTTACACTGCCTTTCCACCCTTACCAACAAAAGTTGGCGGTATATCTCTGTTGCACTATCCCGGGAGTCACCTCCGCCGGACGTTATCCGGTATCCTGCCCTTTGAAGCCCGGACTTTCCTCACCTGCACCCTTTCGGGTATTGCAGCCGCGATCATCTAGTCTGCTCAGATATTTAATTTACGCCTTTAGTTGTAAAGTTGTCAAGATAATATATAGCATTCAGATTCAAAATCTTGAATCTAACCAGCGATCTTTTTATATCATCTTTTATATTAACTTTTATATCATCTTGTTTGAATCAAACATTAAATATGCTTCCGCCTACAAATTCCCTGACAATTGAATTGTGAGGAAGTTCTGTAGAGTCAATACCTATAAAGTAGTCAAGGAACTTAAGAAGTCTTTTGGCTTCATAATATTCCGGATCATCTTTGGTGATAGAGAAAAGAAGCGGTTCAGCCTGATTCTTAAGAACTGCAAGCTCATATATCTGGGCTGAATTGAACATCTCATCAGCACTTTCCTGGAACGGGAAGATATTCCTCTCCTCACCTCTTCTTACAGACGGCCACATAGATATTGTCTTCTTGCCTGATGCACCTCTGGTTCTGGCATCGCGAACCATACGTCTTATGAGTCTTGCATCGGTGGTAGAGATACGATTATGTGCATCAACATTAAGAGTTGTAAGCGAACTTACATAAATCTTGTATTTACTGTCTTTGGGAAGTGAATAGCTCATTTCTTCATTAAGTCCATGTATTCCCTCAATTACAAAGATATCGTCTTCGCCAAGTTTCATTGGATTGCCGGTATATTCACGCTTACCTGTAAGGAAGTTAAATACAGGAAGGTCCACTTCTTCACCGTTAAGAAGCTTGGTCATATCTTCGTTGAACTGCTCTATATCCATTGCTCCAAGGCATTCAAAATCGTAATTGCCATCTTCATCTCGCGGCGTATCCTCACGATTTTTAAAATAATTATCAAGTGATATCTGATGAGGCACAAGGCCGTGTGTACGAAGCTGTATAGCAAGTCTGTGCGAGAAGCTTGTCTTACCGGAAGAACTGGGGCCTGCGATCATGACAAACTTAACATGAGGAGATGAATAGATATTCTCTGCTATCTTACCAATACGGTGCTCCTGAAGAGCTTCCTGAACGAGAATAAGATCACTGAGCCTTCCGGAACATATGGCGTTATTAAGATCACCTACATTCTCTATTCCCATCATATGGCCCCAGTTACTAGACAGAATCATCTGCTCAAAAACTTTCTCTCTAGGGTCAAAAGTTCTGATCTCATTGGGGCTTGATGCCGGAGGAAGAACCAGTAATACTCCTGCATGGTATTTCTGAACTTTGAAATATTCTACATAGGATGTATTAGGAAGCATATATCCATAGAAATAATCGCAGAATCCGTCCATTCGATAAACATTGATCTCGCTGGCTCTGCGATATTTAAAAAGATTGACCTTGTCAGTCATCCCTTGCTTACTAAATATCTCCATAGCGTCGTCAATAGGATATGTCTTCTTGGTGATAGGAAGAGCCTGATCACGCATTTCTTCCATGCGGGCCTGCAACTTTTTGACAAAATCATCACTGACATTTTCAATTTCCTTGTCCTTGTTCTTAAATGTGCAGTAATATCCGTATCCTATTGTAAACTCGACTTTTGTACGTACATTTGGATTAACATCATGCGCAGCCTTGATGAGCATCATAGTAGCTGTTCTTCCATATGTCTTGTGTCCTATACTGTCATCCATCGTAACAAAAGAAAGGACTCCATCATTTTCAACTTTCTTAAAGAGTTCACGGATCTTGCCATTAAATATCACTAGTCCTATACGATTAGTAAAGCGAACCTGATACTCCTTAGCTATTTCTTCGAAAGTAGTTCCTTTCGCGTATTCTTTTCTCTCACCCTGAATCACTAATGTAGGCATAATTAATACCTCCTTAATAATTAATGCATAAGCTCAAATATCCTGATATGGCGGCTTGTACTCAGCACACATTACTTCAAGTCCGGGAAGTTCTCTGTGCAAAAAGTCCCTCATGTAAGGTATAAATATTTTCTCAAGTCCGTAATGACTTGCATCTATAACAGGCAGTCCGCATGCCACTGCATCGATTCCGTCGTGGTGACCTATATCTCCTGTTATGAGCACATCAACTTTCTTGTCTATAGCATTCTGGATTACGTCAGATCCTGAACCCGGACATATGGCAACTCTTTTTATTTTCTTGGCCGGATCGCCGTACATACGAACATTCCCTATATGAAAACACTCCTTAACATAACGGGCACATTCTATAAGCGACATCTTTGAAGGAAGATCGCCAATCCGACCTATTCCCTCTCTCGACAGATCATCTTCATAAGTGACGTCAAGCACTTCTCTATGTTCAAGCTTCATCTCATCTGCTGCCGCATCTGCCATCCCCATAACATCAAAATTAGTATGCATGGCATAATAACTGATATCGTAGCGTATAAGTCTTAATATCCTACGGCCTATAAAATCACTGTCGCTGACATTTTTGATTCCTTTAAAAATAAGCGGATGATGCGTAAGGAGCATATCTGCATCTACCCGTACTGCTTCATCAACGATCTCATCTGTTGCATCCAACGCTATAAAAATTCTCTGGACTTCTTTTTCTCTGCGACCTGCAAGAAGTCCTACATTATCCCAGTCTGATGCAAAGGAAACCGGAGACAACTGTTCTAAATGTTCTATAATGTCGCGACACTGCATTTTCTTTCCCCCTGTCAAAAAAGATGGAGCGCCATTTTGATATCCGCTTGTTCTAAAGATATCTGGTCAAAGCGTCCCTGGTGAGACTTCCCAGCATCTTTTATCTTACTTAAAATTGTATCACAGACTTCATTGCCATGCACAAGAAAGCTCTTAAAATCCGCCTTCCCAGATAATAATATACATGGTCCAAAACGGTCACATAATCTTACGAGTTGAGAATCTGTAACTATAATATTCTTATCTTTTAAGCGCTTTCTGGTTTCAAAAATAGCATCTTTGTAAGAATCAGGAAGCATTGATATCCCGATATCTGTATCTACACCTGTGTCTGTATCTATACTTGTGTCTGTCATATTATCAAGATAAGTTTTATTACAATACATATCCTTATTATCCTGTTCCACAAGGTCTATAACATGGGCTTTGATCACAGGATAATACTTGCCATCTTCTAAGAGAAAATCTTCTTTTTGTATCTCGTATCCATTTTCTCTTAAAAAGATACGGAAGTTCATTATCTCAGACTGAGGCTCAAGTATAAGAGTTTTAAGGCCGAATCTGCGCGGCGAATTACTTTCAAGGATCCTTCTCATAAGAGGACCTCCCATACCTGCACAGATCATTGTATCAGCTTCACCTTCCTTAAGCTTCTCAAGACCATCTGAAAGCCTTGTTTCTATCATGTCATTAAGACCATACTCTTCTACATGAAGAGTTGCTCTTTCAAGCGGGCCCTTTCGTACATCCATGGCAATGGCATGTTCTATACGATGACTTAGTGCAAGATAAATAGGGACAAATCCATGATCTGTCCCTACATCCGCTATTTTACTTCCTTCCGGCACCATATCTGCTACTGTTTTGAGCCTGTTTGAAACAGGCGGAAGACTATTTTTTTCTAATTCTTTTTTGTTCATATACCTTTTTACTCAATCCTAAATGTACGTTCATCCTCGTCTACAGGCATATCTCTTTGCTCTATGCGATCAATACTGATATACCTTCCGCGTCCGATCTGATCTAGAAAAAGATCGATCTGCTCTTTGTCACCTTGAAGCTGGGCTTTGACTGAACCGTCCCATTCATTGTGAACAAAGCCTGTAATCCCTAAGCTATTGGCTATATGATAAGCAGTATAACGAAAACCAACGCCTTGAACGCCGCCATAAAATACCATTTCTTTTCTGATCATGTAATCAAATCCCCTTATCAATAGGGTAATAATATCCTGTTGTAAAAACAAATAATTGTATCAATATATCATAGGTATACTTATGATACCTATAAGATCTTTATTTGATCAAATCTTTGGAATCAAGAACAATAGTAAATGGTCCATCATTGGTAAGGCTTACTTTCATGTCTGCTCCAAATACACCTTTTTCGACAACAGGTACTTTCTCTTTACATTTACTAATTATATATTCATATAGATCGTTGGCAAGCTCGGGTCCGGCAGCATCGGTAAATCCCGGGCGATTACCATGTCTGCAATCTGCATAGAGAGTAAACTGCGATATTAGAAGGAGCTGTCCATCTACTTTGTCTAGAGACAGATTGGTCTTACCGTTTTCATCTGCAAAAATTCTAAGACCTAACATCTTCTTGACCATTACATCAGCAATTTCTTTAGTATCTTCATGTCCTATTCCTATGAGGACCATAAAGCCTTTGCCTATTTTCCCTTTAACTTCACCATCCACTGTAACCTGTGAATCAGTAACTACCTGTATTACAAAACGCATTTTTAACCTCATGTCGCGAGCAAAACAAGTGATTAATAGTTCAAATTGGTGGAGCTCGCGGCACCAATTTGGGTTTGAAAACAAATCATTTTCAAGCCTTACTTCGCTATTGTATTATGGATTATTGCCCCCTTCAGCTTCTATCTCTTTAATGATACATTCGTTTCCTTTTAAAAGCCAGGTTTCGCCGCTATGGCAGTAGGGACATTCTCTTCCGTATTTTACTGTTTCATATTCTTTTTTACAAGAGTTGCACCAGGTGACTGCCGGTATCTGTTCCAGTTTAAGAGTAGAGTCTTTGAGTACCGGATGACGACCTTTGAAATAATCCCAACATTCTACAAAATAATCTGTCATTATTCCTGACACTTCGCCTATCTGCAATGTTACTGAGCCTATCTTGGTTAGGTTATTCTCTATTGCTGTTTCATCAAGCGTTTTGGCAAGATGAGTAACAATTCCCATTTCATGCATATACTAATTCCTCGTGAAATGTATTTTTTCTTTTTATAATTCAAATGTCTCTACGAATCCGTAGAGACATTTGGATTTAAGGTCATATTATGAGCCGGATTTCAAAATTTTCTTCTGACACCATATGACGTAGTCTTTATTTTCTTGAAGTCTTTATTGTTTTTGAAGTCTTTATTATTTTTGAAGTCTTTATTGTTTTTGAAGTCTTTATTATTTGTATTCTTTTATTATTTTGTATTCTTATCGCCAGAGAAAAGGATCTTGAAGTTACGCTTTAACGCATACTTGGCAACAGGTCCTATCTTATCTTCACACCTTATCATATTGGTGCATCCCGGAAGATCTCTAGTAAGGTGGATAGCGTCAAATTCACATCTTGTAGTGCAAAGTCCGCATCCGATACATCGGTTTAGATCAACTGTTGTAGCACCGCATCCAAGGCATCTCTTACTCTCTGCAATTATCTGCTGCTGTGTCAGAGGTTCTCTAAGATCATGATAGGTTCCTTTTGCATCACCTGCTTTTACTCCGGCAACCTGGCGAGGGGTATTATCATAACTTGCAACACTGATATCATCCTTATCAAGTTCGATAAACTCTCTCTTATCACGTGCGATAGTAAGTGACTGTCCCTTATGAACGAACCTATGCATGGACTCACAGGCTTTTTTGCCATCAGCAATTGCATCTATAGCAAAGCGAGCACCGTGTCCTATGTCTCCTCCAACAAAGATATCCGGTTCGCCTGTCTGGAATGTAAGGCTGTCATGAACAGCTGTGCCGCCGCGGCCAAGTTCAACTTTGGTTCCTTCTAAAAGTGAACCCCACTCAGCAGACTGTCCGATTGCCTGAAGTACATTGCTGCAAGATATTGTGATTGTATCGTTTTCATCATATGAAGGATTGAATCTTCCATCTGAATCTTTGACACTGGTACAGCGTTTGAACACGATTCCTGTTACAACAGTCTGTCCATCAACTTCCTTGGTGAGAATCTCTTTTGGTCCCCATCCATTCTTGACTTCAATTCCTTCTGCCTTCGCTTCTTCTACTTCATCAGCTGCTGCCGGCATCTCTTTTTCTGATTCGAGGCAGAGCATTGTAACTTTGCCATCTGTACTTCTTGCAGCAGTTCTTGCTACGTCTACAGCAACGTTACCACCGCCAACTACTACAACATCTCCGTTTAGCTTTACAGTATCTGAATTTCCATCCTTAGAAAGTCCAAGTGCAACTCTCTTAAGGAATGATACGCCGGATTCTACACCTTCTGCGTCTTCTCCGGCAACTCCAGCCTTTCGGCCACCCTGGAGACCTATAGCAATATAGAATGCCTTATAGCCTTCTTCTCTAAGCTGACTTATAGTCTTATCTTTACCGACTTCTACGCCGAATCTGAACTCTACGCCCATCTTCTCGAGAACTTCTATCTCTGCTTTTAGCACACTTTTTTCCAGACGGAAATTAGGGATTCCATTCATGAGCATACCGCCTGCTCTGTCTTCTTTTTCGAAAACAGTAACATCATATCCTCTGGTACGCAGATAATATGCACATGTCATGCCGGCAGGGCCAGCTCCAATAACTGCCATCTTGTAATCAGCACCCCACATACCGCCATCATCTTTTTCACAGATAGGGATGTATCTTTCTGATTCGTTAAGCTCTTTTGCTGCGATGAACTTCTTGATCTCATCTATTGCTACAGGCTTATCTATAGTGCCTCTTGTACACGCATCTTCACATCTTCTGTTACAGATAGCTCCGCATACTGCAGGGAATGGATTGTCCTGCTTGATGAGTTTAAGGGCATCCATATATCTGCCTTCGCCTGCCATCTTGACGTATCCCTGAACAGCAAGATGAGCAGGGCAGTTAGCCTTACATGGAGCTGTACCTGTATCGTAACAGTTAATCTTAGCATCCTCTCTATAGTTTACGTTCCAGTTATCAGCTGTCCATTTTGTATTATCAGGCAAAAGAGTAAGTGGATACTCTACCTTAGATCCGTCCTTCTTGCAAAGCTTCTGTCCCAGCTTAGCTGCGCCTACCGGGCAGACTTCTACACACTTACCACAGGCAACACACTTATCTGTCTCAACATGCGCACGATATGCGCTTCTAGACATATTAGGTGTATTATAAAGCTGAGATGTACGGAGGGCATTGCAGACACCTGGAGCGCAGTTGCAGATACCTACGATCTTGTCTTCTCCGTCAATATTGGTTGTCTGATGTACGAAACCGTGACGTTCTCCTCTTTCTAATACTTCAAGAGCTTCTTCGTATGTTATATAGCGAGCTGTACCTCTATCTACGAGGAATTCTGCCATATCACCTACTCCGATACAGAATTCACCGTTGACTTCACCGCTTCCTTCGCCTCGCATCTCCTGCTGCTTACGACATGTACACTGGCTGACTGAATACTTGTCATATTTCTTGAGCCAATGTGACAGGTGTTCTACAGAAACTGACTGTGACTGCGTCTGGATAGCTTTCTCTACAGGGATGACGTGCATTCCGACTCCGGCTCCGCCCATAGGGATATTGGGAGTCATGCCTTCAAGAGGCATCTGTGTCATAAGGTTGAAAAATGATGCAATCCTTGGATGCTCATCTGTGAGTTTATCCTGCATCATCATAAATTCCGCAGATCCCGGTACGAATATCGGAACATCATACTGCTTGGTATGCTCGGGGTTCTCTCTGTTCATTTCAAGAACACCGATCCATACAAGATGATCTATCATCTTCTGAGTATCTTCAAGTGACATGTTATTCATCTTGGCAAGCTGTTCAGGCTTGTAATTAACACGTGTCTTCTTGAAACTGAGAAGAAATTTAGCTTCTTCTTTGGTGAGCACATCATCAAGTGCCCAATACTCAGGATCATCAACACCAAGCGAGTGAGTAAGCTTAACAGCATAACGATCTGTTATCATCTCACCAAGTTTTTTGATGACCTTCTCCTTCTCAGGATCCTTAGCCTTGTAAGAAGGATCCTGCACGAAATCCCTCTCATTAGTCATACGATTCTTCTGTTCTTTCATCTCTTACCTAACCTTTACCCTTTTTTATAAAAACATTTTCAGGACCTTGCCATCCTGAATTTTTTTATTCTTTCCAAAGTGCCATCTGACTTAAAAGAAAGTCTTCAAAGTCATCCATTCCTTCACCTGTCTTAGCCGAAACAGGGAATATGGCAATATCCGAGTTAAGACGCTTTACCCTTTCAATACACTTTTCAAGATCAAAGTCAAAATAATCTTTGGTATCCATCTTGGTTATAACAAGCGCATCGCTTTTTTCGAACATGAGTGGATATTTAAGAGGCTTATCATCACCTTCCGGAATGCTGAGTATCATGATATTCCTGCCTGCTCCTGTATCAAATTCTGCAGGGCATATAAGATTGCCTACATTCTCAAGGAAAATAAGATCAAGATCATCACATCCCATAGCATCCATGGCACGTCTTGTCATTCCTGCATCCATATGACACATTCCATCTGTGTGAGCCTGAATACTTCTTGCTCCAAGGTTTTCTATCTTTAATGCATCTACATCAGAAGCTATGTCTGCCTCCATAACTCCTATCTTCTTTTCTTTACCAAGATCTTTGATGATTCTTGACAAAAGAGTTGTCTTGCCTGATCCGGGTGATGACATCAGATTTATAAGAAGAGTTCCTTTTGCCTTAAGTTCCATTCTCATAGCATCTGCATCTGCATCATTAGATGCTGTGACCGAAGCATTGAGTTCAATTGTCTTCATATTATTCCTCCATTACGAGTCCTTGTGTAAGTCCGGCAATCCGAATATCAGATTCGAATTTGCCATCAGGGCTATTTGGGCTCGTATCAAATAGTCGTGTAAAAAATTGTCATATCGATACAATTTTTCACACTATCTGCTCCTCTCAATCTGCTGTGTAAGCCAGTTTATCCATTCATCAAATCCGTCGCCTTTAAGAGAGGAGACTTCTATTATCTCAATATCGGGGTTAAGCGCTTTAACCCTTTTCTTACAAGCATCAAAATCAAAATCAAACACAGGAGCTACATCTATCTTACCAATGAGCATACAGTCGCTTACGCTGAACATAAGAGGGTACTTAAGCGGCTTATCATCACCTTCCGGAACGCTCAGTATCATAACGCGCTTATTGGCTCCAACATCAAATTCTGCCGGGCAGACCAGATTGCCGACATTTTCAAGAAATACTACATCGACATCATCAAGTCCAAGTCCTTCAAGGCCTCTTCTTGTCATATCTGCATCCATATGGCAGCTTCCGCCTGTATGGAGCTGTATAACCTTGGCTCCTGCCAACGATACAGTTTTAGCATCTACATCGCTGTCAACATCAGCTTCCATGACACCTATCCTGTATTTATCTTTAAGTGCATTTATAGTACGTACAAGTGTTGTAGTTTTCCCAGCGCCTGGAGATGCCATAAGATTTACAAGAAATATCTTATGTTCATCCAGGAGTTTTCTGACTTTGGCTGCTTCTGCATCATTGTCAGCAATAACCCGTTCTTTAGTTTCCAAAATCTCAAATGTTCTGTCGCTCATTGCTGTATCCTTTCCTGACATAGTTATAAAACGCTCGAAAACTTATTTTACATAGTTAGTTTCCTTTTTTCAATTAGCATTTCATTCAAAAATAACCTCGAAGACTTGTGCAGTTATCCCTTTTTTATCGATCAGCGTTTGAAGTACGGATACATGGTCATTTTTGCATCAAACTAGTCCTTAGAAAATTGGATTATTAAATATATTATTTTATAATGATAATGTGCACACGAAGTTTATTATGATGATTCTAACTTTTGAAAGTTGCATATTCATTAAAATAACAATATGTCCGAAAATAATCTATATGGGCATTTAGTATTTCTTTAAATATTTAACCTCACATATATTTTTGAATTAAGGAGGAATTAACGTGTTAATTGCATCCTATAGTTTCGGTTCTAAAGAAAATATGATAGGTGATACATCTTTTTATGACAAATCAAAGGGGTATGGTTTTGTTGATCTAAGTTCTCCTATAGGCAATACCGCATCTGAAAGGTCTTTGTATGCAGGTGGTTGGAATCTCAGAAAATCCTATAAGACGCCCTGGGATGATATTGTTACTGCTACAGATAATGGAGTTTATATTAATCATTCAAGAGATGTGATAATTTTTAAGTCATTAGTTCCTGATTTCGGGACCTACAAAATAACTCTTAATGTCAACGCTGATAAAGGCGATATCAAAGATATGCGAATATTCGCCGGACGTAGAAATCTCATTGCTTCCGAAATAGATGTGCCACTTGGCGGATCGTATTCAAGATCTTTCTATGTTAATGTCACTCCTTATATACCTGCACTAACAAGTGTGCCTTGTATGGAGAAAGCTGTCTATATAAGCATTACAGGTAAAAATGCGGGAATTTCCAAGTTAGATATAGTTCAAGATCAGGTTCCCGTACTGTATGTTGCAGGGGACTCGACCCTTACAGATCAGAACGCTCCTGCGCCTTACTATCCATACGGAAGCGGAGGCGGATGGGCTCAGAATATAGCTCAGTATTTCGAAAATATAAGTGTATGTAATTATGCTCACTCAGGCCTTACTACTAACTGTTTCAGAGATGACGGACATTGGGATATCCTTACGAAGTCAATTCGTGAAGGGGATATATTCATGCTCCAATTCGGACATAATGATCAAAAGCGCCGCAATCTCACTGCATTTGGTGGGTATATCAATAATCTAAGATGGTATGTCAAAAAAATACGTGAGTTTGGAGCTTATCCAATCATATGCTCTCCAATAAGCCGTATTCCTTTCACTGATGAAGAAACAGGCAAAAAATGTTCTCTTTTAAAAACTTATGCTCTTGCTGCAAGGCAGGCCAGTGAAGAACTCAATGTTCCATTCATAGATCTTCATACACTGACTTTCAATAAATGGATCGAACTTGATGACAGGGCTAATGATTATTTTATGGATCAAACTCATACCAACGATTATGGCGCATCTCTTATAGCCGAGATCGTTGCTGACGAGATCAGAAACAATAACATAGAGCCTTTGTGTAATTTCATATCTCCTGCGGATCCGACTCCATTTACACCCGATCTGGATATCAAGGAGCTTCCAAAAGAACCTGAAGAAAGCAGCATCTTTGATATAAATATTCCTTACGTTGATATAGAGGGTATCCCACAGTACGGGCGCATAGCTACAGCTTTCAAAGGCGGTCTTCTTGATCCTTGCATCATGTATCTTCATCCTATGCAGACTATGCCAAGAGCTCAAGTTCTGATGGTCCTTTTTAAGGCTCTTCGAATTGAAGGAAGACGTCCATATCATGGAAGATATATAGATATAGGAAGATACGAGTGGGATTCATCTTTTGTTGAAACCTGTGTTCAGGAGAATCTTATCGATGAGAATACTACTCCAAACGATATGTTCAGGCCTGATGATCCACTTACTTATGCAGAATTTGCCAGTCTATGTGAGCGCGGCATGGAAAAGGAAGTCTTGAAAAGACCAGACCTCGGACTTTCTGAGTGCCTTCACAGGGCTGTTGCTGATGGTATAGTTCCTCCTGAAGCTGTATATATCGATCCTTCAAGTTTTGATTCAAGTGATATTACAGACGGAGGATGTCCCATAACAAGAGCAGATGTATATGCTGGTCTTTGCAGAGTAATGGAAATAATGAATACTATAGGAACTAAACTTCCTTCAGATACTGAGATGCATCCTGTCGGATAGAGCATTCTTTGAAGCAGTCCTACCATTAACATTTCTATAAATAATAAAAAGCCTTCGAATATCTTAAACATGTATTCGAAGGCTTTTTATAACTATTTTAAATAACTATTTTAAAACAACTTCAATTCAGATAAGGAGCGAGCTTTTTGCCTACATACGAAATAGCAGGACCTAATAATAAAGCCATTATAACTATTCCTATGTTTGGAACTGCGCCAAGAAGATATCCGATAATGATTGCCAGAAAATCATAGCCCATTCGTACATACTTAAACGGAATATTCTTCAAAAGTCTATCATGAACTATTATAGGAAAAGCATCATATGGTGCTACTCCCATGTCGGTATTCATGTAAATCGCTACACTTATAACAAAACTTACGATTGCTACTGCAAATATGACACCTCTATATGGAAATGTTGTAAAAAACTCTTTTGGTAAGATTTTTGACCAAAGCCATCTGCAAATATCAGCAACATAACCTATCAATACCATATTCGCAATCGTGCCAGGTCCAATCTGTCTTATGTCATATTTAATTACGATCAAAAGTAAAACTGCATTTAATAAAAGCTGCCAGGTGCCAAAAAGTATCCCAAATTTTCTGGATATTGCAACATTCATAAATGTACAAGGATCTGTACCAAGATTAACCTCGATAAGAAAAGATAGGAAAAAACCCATACACAGAACACCAATCAGCATAAGCGCCAATTTCTTGACAAATGCCTGTTGGTGTGTGTATGCATAAATCTTTTGTCTCATCAGTCGAGATAATCCTTAAGCTTACGGCTTCTGCTGGGATGACGCAGTTTACGAAGTGCTTTTGCTTCAATCTGACGGATACGTTCACGTGTAACATTAAATTCCTTACCAACTTCTTCAAGAGTATGAGGTCTTGCTTCAATTCCATCATAATCAGGATCGCCTTCCTTAGGAATACCAAATCTTAAACGAATAACCTTTTGTTCACGATCTGTTAAAGTTCCTAAAACCTCATCAATTTCCTTACGAAGCTTAATCTTTTCAGTATATTCATATGGATCTAGTGCATGTGGATCTGAAATGAAATCTCCTAAGCAAGAATCCTCTTCTTCACCAACTGGATTTTCAAGTGAAATTGGTTCTAATGCAATACGTTGAATTTGTTGAACCTTTTCAACAGAAATACCCATACGTTCAGCAACCTCTTCTGGAGTTGCTTCTCTTGATAATTCTTGTACTAATTGACGTTGTACTCTTACAAGCTTATTAATTGTTTCAACCATATGAACTGGGATACGAATTGTTCTTGCTTGGTCAGCAACAGCTCTTGTAATAGCCTGTCTGATCCACCATGTTGCATATGTAGAGAACTTAAATCCTCTTTCTGGATCAAACTTATCAACAGCCTTAATTAAACCCATGTTACCTTCTTGAATTAAATCAAGGAATGGTAAGCCTCTATTCATATATTTCTTTGCGATAGAAACAACTAAACGTAGGTTAGCATTGATTAATTTTTCTTTTGCAAATTCAGCTGCAGCAATCTTGCTTTCTAATGCTTCGAATTCTTCAGCAGAAATATTTGCTTGCTTTTCAGAATCTGCTTCAATAGCTAATTTCTTTTCTAATGCAGCACGACCTTCAACAACAAGATTTGCAAATCTTGTTTCATCATCTAATGATAATAACGCAACTTTACCAATATCCTTAAGATACATTCTTACTGGATCATCAACTTTAATTGAAGATGGTAATACGTCGTATGAAGTAAT
>JAEEGI010015489.1_pt1 | contig 15873 bp, 10 predicted proteins | sample 8958751 | NCBI WGS metagenome assembly JAEEGI01 (sample SAMN16246545, study PRJNA631951) | gut metagenome | biome: gut microbiome; feature: rumen; material: KS-attached | host: Bos | place: Iran: Karaj | collected 2018-10
GTTTGCGCACCTTGAACGAGAACGAACCCATAGTTTGCGGGCGTCCCGTATTGGTCGAAGTTACAGTAATGACAGCTTCCTGTCCGATCTTTGTCGGGTGGGCGATATACTTGCCGGCTCCGTTGGGTGTCAGCGTGCCGTTGGTCATCGTTGCCGAAATCTTGTTCAGAGGTACGCCAGGCACAGAGACGCTGATGGGGTTGCTGTAGCCGGCGTAGAGCATGCGGGTGAGGTCGGCGCTGACGGTAGCTGAGGGCTCTACGACAGTATACTTCTGCTCGAAGTCACGGCGGATGGGATCTCCATTACCGTTGATGGTCTGTATGTATCCTGTGAGGGTGAAGTCGCCTGTTCGCGAGCAGATGGTCTCATAGATGTTGTCAGGCAGGTTCACCTTCTGTCCGCCAATATAGATGTCGGGCACCATCGTAGTGTCGATAGCTGCCATCACGATGCGGGCCGAGAAACGGTCGCCCTGCACAATGGTCTGCGAGTTGGGAATGACGAAGGCGTCGAGAGCGTTCACACGGATATCCTTCACGTCGATGTTCTGCACCAGCGTGTGCAGCACTTCCTTCTCAGCATTTCGCACGTCGTTCTGCAGCTTCGTCAGCATAGTGACTGCTGCTACTGCGGGCATAGCCTCGAACATGTATTCCTGCCAGTTCTTACCCAGGATGCCTGAGGGCACGTTGGTGGTGAGGTCGCTGGCGATATGCTGTTTCTTGACTGAGTCGGTGACCATGCTGAGGATGCCTTCGCGATAGGTCTCGATGGCCTTTTTCAGCTCTTCGCCACGTCCGCGGCCGGGAGCCAGCATGATTTGGTTGGCGGCCTCCAGATCTTCCTTGTTTTGCAGGCTGTCAGGGTTGGCGTCTTTGCCGTCAGCCTCATGGGCAATAGCCATTTTCAGTTCTGCTGCCAGGCTATAGAGCCGCTCGCTCATCTCTCGTACCTGCATGGCCTTGTCGTACCATTCCTTAACTTTCTGAGGATTGGAAGCCATCTGTTGTTCGAAGTCGTCGTAGATGACCTGGTTCTCCTGAGTGGCGTTGGCAGTAGTGCGGTTGAGGCTCTCCTGTACGATGGCAAAGCCGTTGAGCACCTCGTTCGAGACGTTCAAAGCCAGCATCGCCATCAACACCACATACATGAGGTTGATCATCTTCTGGCGAGGAGATACGGGTCTTTTTCTTATTGCCATTGTATGGTGGGATTAATGGGCCTTATGGGTTTAACGGGGTTGTCGGGGCCTTAGGCATATTGACCGTCATCGCCTCGATCATACGGGTGTAAATCTTGTTGAGCTCGGCAATCTGCTCTGCCATACGCTTCGACTGCTCATTGATCTGGTCGATGGTGCCAATCTGCTGGCTGGCGCCCTTAAGCTGCATCTCGTAGACCTTGCAGATGCCTGTGAGGGTGCGATTGAGGTTCTCCATCTCCTCGCTGTCACGGGTGAGGCGCTCGCTTTGTTCGCTGACCTTCTTCAGTGTCTCGGTGAGGCTCTTCAGCTGCTCGACATAGTTCTGAGTGGCTTCCTCCATCTCCTCCGGGTCGATGTCGGGCAGTTCGGGCTGCTGGCTGATGACGCCACCAATGATGCCGCCGCCAATGCCTCCGACTGCGCCTGGCTGGCCTTCAGAACCACCCTCGCCTGTGCCCATAGCTGCAACGGCACCTTCCGGCATGCTTCCACCACCGCCGATGACGATGGTACCTCCGCCTCCGCCGATGGTACCTCCACCTCCGCCGATAACACCACCGCCTCCGCCGACGACACCTCCGCCACCGCCGATGATTCCGCCGCCGCTGACGACTGTTGCTCCCTCAGTAGAAGTTTCAGAGATGATAGGCTCGCCGTCGGCAGATGTAACTACGGCACCCTCTATGTCGGTCGTGACGTGAGTGGGCAGTTCCTTACCTTCCTCGGTCTTATCGAAGGGACGATCGAAACCGGCAATGAAGAACACGAGCACCTCAGTACCCATACCCAGGAACAGCATGAGGTTGGCACCCGGCAGGTGGGTGAGCTTGAAGAGAGCACCCAGGATGACGATAGATGCACCCCAGCTGTAGGCATAGTTCATGAACGTCTGTCCTGGCACGCTGTCGAGCCATTTCTGCAGGCGGTAGATCACGTTGAATTTGCTATACTTGGTCATTTCGTTATCGCGTTATTACGTTATTCATTATGTCGTTGTCACAGCTTATTTTCTCTGTTTCTTCGTAGTGGCCTTGGCGGGCTTGGCCTTTTCGCTAGTGGTGTTAGCCAAGCTGCGAACACAGCGGAAACCGATGTAGGAGCGTGGCTGATTCTGGTACTCGCTGGTGCGCCAGGCAGAGCGGATGTAGCTCTCAGGGTCTTTCCACGATCCGCCGCGCACGCTCTTCTTCTTCAGTCGGTAGGGGTCTTCTTTGGCTGCGTTGTACTTCAGCTGCGGATTGATGTCGTTCATTGCATCCACGCCTGCCTCCGTATAGATGGTGCTTGTCCACTCGGCTACGTTGCCGGCCATATCGAAGAGTCCGTTCGAGTTGGCGCTGTAGATGCCTACCTTCGAGGTGATGAGGTTGCCGTCCTTCGTGTAGTTACCGTCATCGGGCTTGAAGTTGGCAAAGAAGCATCCCTTTCCGCTGGCCACATCCTCGTTTTCCCAAGGGAACTCGTTCTGCTGCTTTCCTCGTGCGGCATACTCCCATTCGGCCTCTGTCGGCAGGCGATAGCGCTGTACGAAGCGTGCAGCAGGGCCCAGTCCTTTCAGCAGATACTCCGTACGCCAGGCGCAGAAGGCATTGGCCTGCTCCCAAGTCACTCCCACGACAGGATAGTCGTTGTAGGCGGCATTCGAGAAGTAGTTACGCATATACATCTCGTTGTCGGAATTGGGGAAGTCGTTCACCCAGCAGGTGGTGTCGGGGTATATATTAATAATGTACGTGTTGAGGAAGTCCCAGGGGCCCGTATACTCGCGGTTCAGGGTCTCGCGATGGATCTTGCCCTCGTCGTCGATGTAGGCGGTGTCCTTCGAGATGAAAACCTTCTCGTCGTAGATTCCTCCCTGCCTCTGGTCGTTCCATTTGTCGGTATCGAGGACGCGCTCCTCAGGATCCACGCGATTGCGGCGCAGGGCAGCCTCGGTATAGTCGTAGATCTCGTAGCGATAGTTCATCTGGGTGTAGTCAAGCATCTTCTCGCCCGTCACGGGGTTGGTGACATAGACGCTCTCGATGGCGCGCAACTCGTCCTCATTGGGCTTACGTGGGAGGGCTTTCTTCCAGTTGAGGTAGGGCTTGATGGGGTCGCCGTTCTTGTCTTCCTCAATCTTGTAGCTCTCGTCGCCGCCGTAGTTGGGGTCGGCCAGGCGTTCGCGGATGATGCTGTCGCGCACGTAGCTCACAAACTGGCGGTACTCCGAGTTGGTGATTTCGGTGTCGTCCATCCAGAAGCCCTCAATGGAGATGTCGCGCAAGGGCGTCTCACGTCCCCAGAGCGAGTCCTTGCTCTCAAGACCCATCTTCAGGTGTCCGCGCTTCACGAGAATCATGCCGTAGGGGGCAGGCTCGGCGAAGGCCTTTCCGCTGGTACCTGTGAGCTCGCCTCCGGAAGCCATTGTCTCTTTGCCTCCGAAGCAGGAAGTAAGAATCAGGAGCGAGAGCAGTCCAAATACCCACCTGCTGCCCCTCCTGAGCGGGAGAGGCAATTGTATTGTCTTGAACGTCGCAATCATCTTTTTCATCATAACTGTCACTATGTTTTTACTTTTCTGTTTCTTTAAAGTATTCTCACACTTTGGTGGCGGTTCCTTCCTTTCTTGAAAAGGTTGAGGTCGCTCTGATAGCCTACGAAGAGCTCGTGAGAGCCGTTGCCCAAGCTGATGCCGTTGGTGAAGGCCTCGTAGCTGTAACCCAGCGTCACTCCGTGAAAGTTGCCTCCTATCAGCACGGTCACCGAGTTGCCCGGACTATATCCCAATCCTGCGTACATCATCCGCTGCTCGTGGGTGTAGGTCAGGCGTGTGGTCATATCGGCTCTGTAGGCGATGCCGTCGGAATGTCCTAGCACAGAGGGCTGTATTGATAAGAACGGACTTCTGAGCCGAATATTGCATCCGGCAGTCAAATAATATGCCATCGACAGCTTTTGCTCGTTGGTTTCGCCCAGATGGATGGTGGGAGCCGTGAGGTGCTGTACGCTGGCTCCTGCGTACCAGTTCTTGTGCTGGTAATGCAATCCTGCGCCCAGGTCGACGGATGTGCCGTTGATGTCGGAAGAAGAGAAAGCCAGGTCGCCCGACTCCTCCACGTCGAGCTTACTGCCGTTGAAGTTCTCGCTGATGATGCCTGCCTGCACGCCCAGCGCCAGCCAGCCTCCGAAGAGTTTCTTGCGGAAGGCATACTGCGCTCCGAGGTTCTTGTTCGAGAACAGACCGATGTCGTCGTTCATCATCCGCAGGCCTACGCCGTGATAGGCACCAAGCATGTAGAACGGCATATCGGCTGAGGCATACATCGTCTTGGGGTTGCGCTTGAAGCCCACGAGCGACATATCGTAGGCAACGGTGACGTTGATTTTCTCCTGTTTGCCTACTGCGGCAGGGTTAAACGATGTCTGCATCGTCCAGTAGTGACTGAACGACGGGTCGTACTGTGCCCGAGCCCCCAAACAGGCCACAAGCAGTAAGGCCAATATCAGCAGATTTCGCCTAAACACGAATAAATAACGGCGTTTTTGCCTATTTATTATATGTGTAGCCAGCGAAAAAGGCAAAAAATGGCAAAGAATCAGGCGGAAATGAACGCAAAGGGCGTTTTTATACTAGAAGAGCGGCCTTCGTCGTTGCACCTACCGCTGGTAGCAGAGATAGTATTTGCTGACCTTGCGGGATAGAAGCTCGACGTTGAGCAGCTCCGAAGCCTGGGTGATGGGCTTGATGGTGCCGTCTTTGTAGAGAATGTCGATAGAGTCGTCGGTGGGTGAGTACATATCCTTCTGGAGGGTGACGACATCCATCAGGTAGTGAGCATCCTCGACGGGAATCTCCATGCGTGCGGCAATGTCGTGCTGCAGCTGCTGGATGCGTTCCTGTGGAATGGGCTCCTCGTGCACTTCGACGATGAAGATGTGGCGGTCGAGCATATCCGTAGCAAGCGTGCTGAGAATCTTGTCAGGTGAGTGACGCCAGGCTTTCATAGCACTCCAGAAGTCGCTGTCGTCCAGTTCCTCGTACATCGTCAGCGCCTCGTCGTGTTCATGGAACCATTGGGCATCGACATCGTTGCTGAGGAAATAGCCGAGAGCTGGCGAGGCGAAGAGTGTCTGTCCCTGACGGATGAGGAACTTGGCGCGCTCGAGCATGTTGACGAGCACCTTCTCATAAGCTACGGCGGTCTTGTGAAGGTAAACCTGCCAATACATCAGACGGCGGGTGGTGAGGTAGTTCTCGAGCGAGTAGATACCTTTCTGCTCTACGACGAGGCGGTCGTCGACCACGTTGAGCATCTTGATGATGCGTGCCGATCCGATGTTGCCCTCGGTGACCCCTGTGAAGAACGAGTCGCGTCGCAGGTAGTCGAGACGGTCCATATCGAGCTGGCTGGAGATGAGCTGATGCAGGAATCGCTTGGGGTAGTTGTCCTTGAAGATAGCGATGGCCATTCCCAGCCGGTCGTGCAGGTCGTGATTGATGCGTTCCATCATCATCAGCGAAATGTCCTCGTGCGAGATGCCGTGAATGAGCGTATTCTCAAGGACGTGAGAGAAGGGTCCGTGCCCGATGTCGTGCATGAGGATGGCCGCCTGCACAGCCTCCGCCTCAGAGTCGAAGATGAACTGCCCCTTCTGCTGCAGCGAGAGGATGGCCTCGCTCATGAGGTGGAAAGCACCGAGGGAGTGCTGAAAACGAGTATGGCGGGCGCCCGGATAGACGACCGAAGCCAAACCCAGCTGGTTGATGCGGTTGAGTCGTTGGAACAATGGATGAGCTACGATGTCGTAGAGAAGTCCACGTGGAACCTTGATGAATCCGAATACGGGATCGTTGATGATTTTTGTTTCGTTCACGGGTTGGAGGTGTCGGGGGTTGGTATGTGACTGATGAGTAGCGTGCTGACGGTATCGCCGCTGACAGTAAACCGCCCGTCAGGTCGGCGGTCGACGAGCCAGATGATGTCGCCGTTGCAGTCGGTGAGCACAAGTTGGCGCCTGCGGTCGGCAGGAGCAACCTTCTGGTCGGCCAGATAGTCACTGACGAGCTTCGTGCCCTTCATTCCGAAAGGCTGGAAACGATCGCCCTGTCGGATGGGACGCAAAGTCAGCGGGAAGGTCACCCGGCTTGCGTCGAGACAGGCAAAGTGGCTGTCGCGCTTGATGTGGATGCCCTGCTCGATGGTGATGCGGAAGCGCTCTTCGCCTTTGTCGTAGACATAGGTACCGGGCTCTGGGATGCGCATCGTGGGACGCTCTTGGGGAATAGTTGTCAGCATGAGACGTCCTTGACTGATGGCCAGCATGTGGGAAGCCGACATCCACGAGCGTCCGCCTTGAGCCTCGGGCAGTCGCTGGCTGATAGCTTCAATCATATCGGATGAAAACCCATAGGGCGCGAGCCAATGATAGAGGATCGCCTCGGGCGAAGGCTCTGCCAACAGCTGACTGATATCGACAGCGTCGTCGGCAAGCAGCCGATCGAGCGCCTGACTGACGGCTTGCTGATACACCTTCTCTGCTTCCTGCAGATGTCGGGCGGTGGTGAGAATGCTGCTGGAGGCAGCCGGCGTGATGTCGAGCAACTGAGGTATGACGTTCAGGCGCAGCTTGTTGCGCACGATGTCGGCCACCATATTCGAGCTGTCGGTGACGAACGTCTGATGCTGTTCGTCGAGCCACAGTAGGATATCCTGTCGCGAGAGGCAAAGCAAGGGCCGGACGATGTGCCCGTTGCGCGGCTTGATGCCAGTGAGCCCGTGTATGCCCGTTCCCCGGATGAGGTTCATGAGAAAAGTCTCTACGGCATCGTCCTGATGGTGAGCCACACAGATGTCGGCAGCATCGATGTCGCGGCGAAGCTGCTCGAAATAGGCATAGCGCAGTTGTCGTGCTGCCATTTCTATGCTGATACGTCGCATCGCGGCATATTCCCTGGTGTCGAAGTGGGTGAGGTGTAGCTTGACGTCAAGACGTTGGCAGAGATCCTTGACAAAATCCTCGTCGCGCTGGCTCTCGTCGCCTCGCAACTTGAAGTTGCAATGCACGGCTTCCACCTCATAACCCATCTGCAGGAGCATAAGCAACAGGCAGACGCTGTCGGCACCGCCGCTGACGGCAACGAGATAGCGGCCGTCGGGGCTTAGCAGCCGTTGCTGCCCGATGAATGCTCTTACGCGATGCAGCAGGCTATTCGACATAGAGTACGAGCCCCTTGAGGTATTCACCTTCGGGATGGTAGATGTTGATGGGATGGTCGGCTGGCTGGTGCAGCTGATGCAGTATGCGCACCTGTCGGCGTGCCTGTGCGGCGGCTGTGAAGACGGCATTGCGGAACTGCTCCTTCGTGACCACCTGCGAGCAGGAGAAGGTGAAGAGAATGCCTCCTGGAGCTATTCTCTCCAGCGCCTTGGCGTTGAGCCGGGTGTAGCCCTTCAGCGCGTTGTGCAGGGCGGCACGATGCTTGGCAAAGGCGGGCGGATCGAGGATGACGAGGTCGTAGGGGAACTGCTTCCTGTCCATAAACTTGAAGGCATCCTCGCAGAAAGCTTCGTGACGGGGATCGCCCGGGAAGTTGAGCGCCACATTGCTTCGGGTGAGCTCGATGGCCTTCAGCGAGCTGTCGACAGAGTGCACCAGCGTCGCTCCTCCCCGCATGGCATAGAACGAGAATCCTCCTGTGTAGCAGAACATATTCAGCACGCTGCGCCTGCGGGCATAATGCTCGAGCAGCGAGCGGTTGTCGCGCTGGTCGACGAAGAATCCCGTCTTCTGACCTTCCTTCCAGTCGACCAGGAAGTGAAGGCCGTTCTCCATCGCGGTGTTTTCGTCGCTCCCGCCCACGATGAATCCGTTCTCTGGTTCCATGAAGGGTAGGGTGGTTTCACTCTTGTAATAGATGTGCTGTGTTCTGCCCTGCATGATGTCAATCAGCTGGCTGGCGATGGCCTGTCGCGAGAGGTGCATACCGATGCTATGAGCCTGCATGACAGCCGTTTGCCCGTAGATGTCGACGATGAGTCCTGGCAGCATGTCGCCCTCGCCGTGCACCAGGCGGTAGGCGGTGGTCAGCTGATTGTCGACCAGTCCTATGGCCTTGCGGGCGTTGAGTGCCTGCTCCAGCCGGCGATGCCAGAAAGCTTCGTCGATGGCTTCCTCCTTGAACGACAGCACGCGCACGGCGATGGAGCCCTGCTGGTAGTGGCCAGTGGCGATGAAAGAGCCGCCAGAAGTGAACACGCTGACTACGTCGCCCTCGCTGATGCCTTCGTCCTGATGATGGATGGCACCCGAGAAAATCCAGGGGTGAAAGCGCTGCAGGCTCTCTTCCTTTCCCCGTTTGAGGTATATACTATTCATGTCTATCTTCTTCTTGAATGATGAGTTGATAATCGTTAGTTTCTTTGAGCCTTACGACCTCCTTATAGATCTGTATGCAGGCCCAGGCGTCGGTGGCGGCATACAGCTTCTGCTTGTCGCTCAGGATGTCTTCCTCCCAGTTGCTCATCTGCTGCCGTTTGCTGATTTTCTTTCCGAAGAGGTTGGCGTAGATCTTCTGAAGGCTGAGGTCGGTGATGCCAATCTGGCGAATTTGTTCCTGGATCTCGATGAAGGCGCCGGTGTTGAATGCTCCCAGCTTGTGGAGCATGATGAGGTCGTCGTGCCACGAAAGGCCGATTTTCTTCACGCTTGTGTCTTCCAAAAGGCGCACGAGAGCAGGCGTAAGGCCAGTATGGTGGAGGCGGAAGAGGAAGCAGATGTCGTCGGTGGCTACCTGCAGCAGGGCCACCTTGTGCTGCTGGCCGCGCTTGAAGGAGGGGCGCGTCTCTGTGTCGAACCCCAGCAGCGGCTGGCTGAGGAGATAGTTGACGGCTTTTTCCGTCTCTCCCGGCGTGAGAATGACGACGATTCTTCCCTCAAACTGCGCTACAGGAAGTGCGGCGATGAGTCGTTTATCGTATTTGTTGTAGATAATTTTGGGCATCTTTTTTCTTTTTGACGTGCAAAAATACAAAAAAAATGTGATTTTTTGATGGTATCTGAGTTTTTTACGCTAATTTTGCACAAGAATTAACGTAAACACGCGATTAATGGGTAAAAAGAATAAGAAAAACATCAGAAACGCCGACTCCCGCCCCTCGCTGATGGAGGCTCTGGGATTGTCGCGCATCACTCAGATATTTCAGAACGAGCGCCTGCTTTTCTTCGTGGGCATGCTGCTCTTTGCTGTGTCGTGCTGCATGGTGGTGTCGTTCATATCGTTCTTCACCACAGGTCAGGTCGACGTCAGCATGATCGAGAACCTGCGCGAGGGCGAGCTGGCCAATCAGAACGGCGAGTTTCGCAATGCGTGCGGGTCGATAGGCGCCTACACGTCCTATTTTTTCATCAAGCAGTGCTTCGGCATTCCTGCCTTCCTCGTGCCGGTGTTCATCTTCCTGCTGTCGCTGCGGCTGATGAAGGCGTTCAAGCCTAAGCTCCTGAAGTGGTTTATGTGCCTGATGCTGGTCATGATATGGGCCTCCATCATGTTGGCAAAGTTCGCCTCGCCGTTCTTCTCCGAGAGCCATTTCTGCCCTGGAGGCGATCACGGCCGCCTGGTGGGCAAATGGATTGAGGGCTTTGTGGGCACACCGGGCCTTGCTGCCCTGCTCATCATCATTGCCATCCTGTTCCTCACCTACGTCAGCAGCGAGACCTATGAGTGGGTGCGCAAGTTGCTCAATCCCATGAAGTTCCTCGACAAAGTGAAGTTCAAGATCACCAACGAAGACCCCACCGAACCCGTCGACTCCTACGAGAAGCAGATTGAGACCGACGACGACCCGCTGGTCTTCGACGATCCTGCCACTCAGACCGTTGAGTTCAAGGGCGACGAAGTGGTGGTCAACGCTCCCGCTGCTGCCGATATGCCTTCGAAACCCGTGCGCAAGCGTCGTGATCAGGGCGAGATGGATATGGACGTGAAAGTGGCTGAGGGCGAGGAAAAGGCCGACGGCCCCCGTCTCGTCGAGGTGGGCAGCGAGCTGTTGGAGCCCTATGACCCCAAGCGTGACCTGGAGAACTACCATTATCCCACGCTCGACCTGCTGAAGAAGTACGACGACGACGGCAAGCCCTATATCGACATGGCTGAGCAGACGGCCAACAAGAACCGCATCGTCGAGGTGCTGCGTACCTTCGGCATCGAGATCTCGAGCATCAAGGCCACCGTCGGTCCTACCATCACGCTCTATGAGATCACTCCTGCCCCTGGCGTTCGCATCTCGAAGATTCGCGGCTTGGAGGATGATATCGCGCTGAGCCTGAAGGCACTGGGCATACGTATCATCGCGCCCATCCCGGGCAAGGGAACCATCGGCGTGGAGGTGCCGAATGCTAAGGCCAACATCGTGTCGATGGAGTCGATACTGAACTCGAAGAAGTTCCAGGAGACGACGATGGAGCTGCCCTGCGCTATGGGTAAGACCATCACCAACGAGGTGTTTATGTTCGACCTGGCGAAGGCTCCCCACCTGCTTGTGGCCGGTGCTACGGGTCAGGGTAAGTCGGTGGGTCTGAACGCCATCCTGACGTCGCTGCTCTACAAGAAGCATCCCGCCGAGCTGAAGATTGTGCTCGTCGACCCGAAGATGGTGGAGTTCAGCATCTACCGCACCATCGACAAGCACTTCCTGGCCGCGCTGCCTGAGGAGGCCGAGACACCTATCATCACCGACACCTCGAAGGTCATCCGCACCCTCCAGTCGCTCTGCGTCGAGATGGATGCCCGCTATGAGCTGCTGATGAAGGCCGGCGAGCGCAACATCAAGGACTATAATAAGAAGTTCATCGCCCGCAAGCTCAATCCTGAGAACGGCCATAAGTTTATGCCCTACATCGTGGTGGTCATCGACGAGTATGGCGACCTCATCATGACGGCCGGCAAGGAGATCGAGCTGCCCATCGCACGCATCGCCCAGAAGGCCCGTGCCGTAGGTATCCACATGATCATCGCCACGCAGCGACCCACCACCAACATCATCACGGGTACCATCAAGGCCAACTTCCCTGCCCGCATCGCCTTCAAGGTGAGTCAGGGCATCGACTCGAAGACCATCCTCGACCGCATGGGTGCTCAGCAGCTCATCGGTCGCGGCGATATGCTCTACCTGCAGGGCAACGACCCCATCCGCGTGCAATGTGCCTTCGTCGATACGCCTGAGGTGGTCGACATCAACCATTTCATACAGGAGCAGCAGGGCTACAGCGAGCCGTTCGTGCTGCCCGAGCCAGTGGTGGAGGGCTCTGAGGGTGGCGACGACGGTGGCAGCGACGTCGACCTGAATCATCTCGACCCGATGTTCGACGATGCCGCCCGCCTCATTGTCAGCAGCGGCAGCGGCTCCACCAGCCTCATTCAGCGCAAGTTCGCCATCGGCTACAACCGTGCCGGCCGCCTGATGGATATGCTCGAGAAGGCAGGAGTGGTGGGTCAGGCCCACGGCTCGAAGCCTCGCGAAGTGCTCATCCAGGACGAGATGGCTCTCGAACAGCTGCTGAGGAGCCTGAGGGGGAGTTGAGGTTTGAGGTTTGAGGTTTGAGGTTTGAGATTTGAGGTTTGAGATTTGAGGTTTGAGATTTTTTTTTAGTGAATATATGAAAAAGATTGTTTTAGTGATTACGGCGCTCCTGATGCTGAGCGCGACCACCTTTGCACAGACGGCACTCTCGGTGCTCGATAAGTGTGCGGCTACCGTTGCCGTCAAGGACGGCGTGTCGGCCAGCTTCACGATGAATAGCGCCCAGTATGGCAATGCCTCAGGCACCATCGCCATCAAGGGACAGAAATTCCATATGGCGTCGAACACCACCACGATGTGGTTCGACGGCAAGACCCTGTGGACCTATATGGCCAGCAATGAGGAGGTGAACATCTCGACGCCTACGGCTCAGCAGCTGCAGTCGTTGAATCCCTACAACTTCATCAACCTCTACAAGTCGGGTTACAGCTACACGATGACCACGTCGGCATCGACCTTCAACGTGCACCTCACCTCGACCAACGCCCAGCACAAGATCACCGAGGGCTTCATCACCGTCGACAAGAGTACCTATGCTCCGAAGGAGATCAAGCTGCTGCAGGGCACGAAGTGGACCACTTTCACCATCTCAGGGCTGAAGGCCGAGAAGCTCGACGACTCTAAGTTCCGTTTCAACAGCAGCGCCTATCCCGACGCTGAAATCATCGACCTGCGCTGATGAATCGCCTAGAACTGTTCCGGCTGCTCCGCCGCAATGTGAAGCTGAGCGAGAAGCGCAGCCCTGCCCTCGAGCAGAGCATGGTTGCCAAGGTGATGATGTATATCGGCGCGGCGCTGATGGGTGCGTACATGATTTTCCTGGGAAGCCTCCTGGGAAAGATGGCCGCCGAGGACGACGAGCCGGCGCTCATCCTCATCGTGCTGCCCATCCTGCTGGTGCTCGACTTCCTGGGTCGCTTCATGGTACAGCAGACGCCGATGGTCTTCGTCAAGCCTTATCTGCTGATGCCCCTGCGTGCGAAGTCGGTGGTCGAGTGCTATCTGCTCACGATGGTTGCCAGCGGCTACAACATGCTCTGGCTGGCGCTCTTCCTGCCCTATGCCTACATCAACCTGGTGGCGGGAGCCGGCTTCTGGACCATTCTCGCCGTCATCGTCTGCGGCATGCTGATGGTGATGATCAACAGCCAGTGGTACCTGCTCGTGCGCACGCTCATCGTCCGCTCGCTCTTCTGGTGGCTGCTGCCCGCAGCGGTTTATGCGGCGCTCATCCTGCCCTTCTTCCTCGGCAGCGACAACCTGATGGAGCCGTTCGAGAAGTTCCTCTATACCTTCAGCTCGGCGCCCGTTCTGTGGCTGCTGGCCATAGGGCTGCTGGCGGTGCTGGTGGTGCTGCTGGTGATCAACCGCAATGTGCAGTTTGACTTCATCTATCAGGAGATCACGCGCGAGGAGAAGAAGCCCGCCGCCATCAAACACGTCACGCAGTTCACCTTCCTCGAGCGCTTCGGACAGAACGGCGAGTACCTCAAGCTCGAGCTGAAGAGCATCATGCGCAACAAGGCCATACGTGCTCGCGTGATCATGAGCCTCGCGCTCATCGTCATGCTCTCGGCATTGATATCCTATACCGATGTCTACGACGGCATGATGGTGCTCAACTTCTGGTGCTACTACTGCTTCTCCATCTACGGCATGACGGCTCTGACCAAGATCATGGGTCCTGAGGGCAACTACATCGACCTGCTGATGACTCAGCGCGAGAACATCCTGGCGCTGCTCAAGGCGAAGTATTACTTCCACGTGGCCATCCTCATCATTCCCCTGCTCATCATGCTTCCGGCAGTCATCGAGGGCAAGTTCACCATCATGATGATGCTCGCCTATATGTTCCTCACAAGCGGATTGGGCTATTTCATCATGTTCCAGCTGGCCGTCTACAACAAGCAGACGCTGCCTCTCGATGCGAAGCTCACTGGCAAGAACAACGTCGAGAGCGGCCTTCAGCTGCTCATCGAGATGGTGGCCATGTTTGCCCCGCTGATCATCGTGGGAGGAATGCTCCTCATCATGGACGAGACCACTGCCTATACCATCATGGCCGTGCTGGGATTGCTCATCACCATCGCTCATCCCGTGTGGCTCCGCAACATCTACCAGCGCATGATGAAGCGCAGGTATACGAATATGGAAGGATTCCACGCAAGCCGATAGACACATACTTATGAGACCACGCAGACTCCTACTCCTCATCCTGGCAGCCGTCATCAGTGCCGGCGCCCAGATCCCCTTCGTCAAGGGCATTGCCATCGATCAGCCCCTGACCGAGATGACCTTCGATACGGACAGCGTCGATATGGCGTTCGCCGACTTCCGGCAGAAAGCAGCCAAGGCCGACCTTCAGGTGGCCTTCGGGCAGGTACGCATCACCGAGGCAAAGGGCTGGCTCGAGTCGGCCTATGTGCAGTTCGCGCCCTATCCCGGTGCCCAGGGCTATCACGTCTACGTGAAGGGTGGCCGCTATGCTGACTTCACCCGCATCGACGATGAGCTGGTGCGCAACTACGGCTCCTACGGGCGTGCCGACGTCGTGGGACTTACGCCTGCCGACGACTATCAGCTGCGCGTGGTGCCTACCGATGCCAGCGGCCACGAGATCAATGCCGCCTCCGTCACCCAGCCCCTTCAGGTGAAGCCCTACGACCGCTGCGGCTTCGCCCATTTCAACCATACCGGCGGGGTAGGGGCCTATCGCGACGACGGGACACTCAAGGCCGACGCTCATGTCATCTATGTCACCGCCTCTACGGCCCGCACCGTATCGGCCACGCTCTCCAGCGGCACGTTTACCGGCTTGCAGGCCATCCTCGCTGCCTATGAGAAGGGCAACGTCACCATGCCGCTCGCCGTGCGCATCGTAGGCTGCATCGACGCCGCCGATATGGACGCGCTGGGCAGCTCGGCCGAGGGCATACAGATCAAGGGCAGGAGCAACGCCACGCCCCTCAACATCACCGTCGAGGGCATCGGATGCGACGCTACCGTCAAGAATATGGGATTCCTCGTGCGCAACGCCTGCTCGGTAGAGCTGCGCAACCTCGGCATCCTCTACTGCATGGACGACGGCCTCTCGTTCGACACCGACAACCGCCACTGCTGGGCACATCACATCGACTTCTTCTACGGGCGCAACAAGGGCGGCGACCAGGCCAAGGGCGACGGATCGCTCGACGTGAAGGCCGACTCGCAGTATATGACCTTCGCCTACTGCCACTTCTGGGATTGCGGCAAGTCGTCGCTCTGCGGCATGAAGAGCGAAAGCGGCCCCAACTACATCACCTACCACCACAACTGGTTCGACCACAGCGACTCGCGCCATCCGCGCGTGCGCACGATGAGCGTGCACGCGTACAATAACTATTATGACGGAGTGGCCAAATATGGCGCTGGAGCCACTACGGGCAGCAGCGTCTTCATGGATCGCAACTACTTCCGCAACACCAACAAGCCCATGCTCATCTCCCTGCAGGGCACCGACACCAAGATGGGCACCGACCTCTCCGACGCTCCCACCTTCTCGGGCGAGCAGGGAGGAATGATCAAGGCCTACGGCAATGTGTTCGCTGAGCAGTCGAAGAACTTCCGCTACGTCACCTATCAGCAGAACCAGGTCGAGTTCGATGCCTACGAGGTAAGCGAAGCCCGCCAGACGGTGCCTGCCGAGGTGAAGACGAAGGCCGGCGGCAATGCCTACAACAACTTCGACACCTCCACGCAGCTCATGTATGCCTACGAGGCTCACGAGGCAGCCGAGGTGCCCGCCGTCGTCACAGGATGGCTGGGAGCAGGACGAATGGCTCACGGCGACTTCCAGTGGACCTTCAACAATGCCACCGACGACTCCCGGTCCGACGTCGTTGCAGCGCTCTCCACAGCCCTGCAGAGCTACCGCTCGAAGCTCGTAGGCATCTTCGGACAACCTGTGGAACCGGCCGACACCACCCAGCAGGGCGACGATCCGCAACCTGTAGAGGGCACCATCCTCTGCACCTTCGACAAGAACGGCACGCCCTCCAGCTCGTTCTTCACCGTCAGCGGCAACGGATCCAGCACCAAGGGCACGGCCACCGTCGACGGGCAGGT
>JAEEGI010015490.1_pt1 | contig 15872 bp, 12 predicted proteins | sample 8958751 | NCBI WGS metagenome assembly JAEEGI01 (sample SAMN16246545, study PRJNA631951) | gut metagenome | biome: gut microbiome; feature: rumen; material: KS-attached | host: Bos | place: Iran: Karaj | collected 2018-10
ATTGATACGGCCTGGTGCGACCGCCAGGGCATCTTCTGGGAGAATGCGCCGGGCTGCAATTCCGGTTCGGTGCAGCAGTACATCGCCTCCGTGCTGGTCACGCTTGCGCAGCGCTATGGCTTCCGCCTTGCGGACAAGACGCTGGGCGTAGTAGGCGTGGGCCACGTGGGTAGCAAGGTTGCCCGGATCGCGGAACTCCTGGGCATGAAGGTTTTGCTCAACGATCCGCCTCGTGCGAGAAAGGAAGGGCCGGAAGGCTTTGTCAGCCTGGAGGAAATCTGCGCCCAGAGCGACATTATCACGGTGCATGTTCCGCTCTCGAAGGAGGGGGAAGATGCCACCTGGCACCTTTTCGACCGCGCCCGGCTGGAAAGCCTGCGGCCGGACCAGATCCTGATCAACTCCTCCCGAGGCTCCGTCGTGGACAATGCGGCCTTGAAGACCGTGTTGCAAGGGGGTGGTCTGCTGGGAGCGGTGCTGGACGTCTGGGAAGGAGAACCGGAACTCGATCCCGAATTGGTCTGGGCTCTGGCGATCTCGACGCCGCACATTGCCGGTTATTCTGCCGACGGAAAGGCGAATGGTACATCGGCCGCTGTCCAGACGGTCTCCCGTTGTCTGGGCTTGCCGCTGAGCACCTGGGAGGTCGAAACGGTCCCGGCGCCCCCGCAGGCGTTGGACTTCACCCTTGATGCGAACGGCAAATCGGAGCAGGAGGTTCTGACAGAAGCCATCTTGCATACCTACGACGTTTCTCAGGACAGCAATGCCCTGCGCGGTGCGCTGGATCAGTTCGAGCGTTTGCGTGGCGATTATCCCGTGCGTCGCGAATTCCCCGCCTTTACCCTGCATCTGAAGGGAGGCACGCCGGACCTGGCCGACCGGCTTACCCAGATCGGCTTCAAAGTTGAAATAGTTTAAAATCAAAGCAATATGAAAGCAAAATCGGATATCGGCCTCGTAGGTCTGGCCGTCATGGGTGAGAACCTGGTGCTCAACATGGAGAGTAAAGGGTTCCAGGTAAGTGTGTTCAACCGCACGGTTGAGAAGGTCGATAAATTCATCAACGGACGCGGCGCCGGCAAGAACATCGTCGGCACGCATTCCCTCGAAGAACTGGTAGATTCGCTGGAGAAACCGCGCCGGGTTTTCCTGATGGTTAAAGCCGGCAAGCCGGTGGATGAATTCATCGACAAGCTTATCCCCCTGATGGAGCCGGGCGACATCATCATCGACGGTGGCAACTCCCATTTCCCGGACACGGCACGCCGTACCGCTTATGTGGAGAGCAAGGGCCTTCAGTATATCGGTACCGGCGTATCCGGCGGCGAGGAAGGCGCCCTGAAGGGCCCTTCGATGATGCCCGGCGGCTCACCGGCGGCCTGGCCGTATGTGAAGCCGATTTTCCAAGGCATCTGCGCCAAGGTGGCCGACGGCTCTCCTTGCTGCGACTGGGTGGGCGAAGGCGGCGCCGGTCATTTCGTGAAGATGGTCCACAACGGTATCGAGTACGGTGACATCCAGCTGATCTGCGAATGCTACCAGATCATGAAAGACTACCTCGGCATGACCAACGAGGAGATGCACGAGACCTTTGCTGAGTGGAACAAAGGCGACCTGGACAGCTATCTGATCGAGATCACGCGCGACATCCTGGCCAAGAAGGACGAAGATGGCAAATATGTCCTGGATTACATCCTTGACACTGCGGGCCAGAAGGGTACCGGCAAATGGACGGCCATCTCGGCCCTGGACCAGGGCGTCCCGCTCACGCTGATCGGAGAGTCCGTTTTCGCCCGCTGCCTGTCAGCCCAGAAAGAGGAGCGTGTAGCCGCTTCCAAGGTGCTGGAAGGCCCGAAGGGCGTGAAGTTCACAGGTGACCGTACGGCTTTCCTCGAGGATCTCCGCAAGGCGCTGTTCGCCGCGAAGGTGGTTTCCTACGCGCAGGGCTATACCCTGATGCGTGCGGCAGCCAAGGAGTATGGCTGGAACCTCAACTACGGCGGCATCGCCCTGATGTGGCGCGGCGGCTGTATCATCCGCAGCGTGTTCCTGGGCAAGATCAAGGAAGCCTTCGACAAGAACCCCGAGCTTGCGAACCTCTTGCTGGACAGCTACTTCCAGGAGAAGATGGCGGAGTCTCAGCAGAGCTGGCGCAACGTCGTCGCGGCGGCCGTGGTGAGCGGCATCCCCGCCCCTTGCCTCTCGGCATCGCTGGAGTACTACGACGGCTATCGCTGCGACCGCCTGCCGGCGAACCTGCTGCAGGCGCAGCGCGACTATTTCGGCGCGCACACTTACGAGCGCACCGACAAGCCGCGCGGCGAATTCTTCCATACCAACTGGACGGGCCACGGCGGCGACACGGTCGCCGGGACATACATCGCTTAATGCGATTGTGATTATGATTAAGAATCAAGGAACAAGCAGGACGGAAGCCTATGAATCTCCTGTGTGCGAAGTGTTGTCCGTTGAAGGACAGGCGTTTTGCCAGACCAGCCTGACCGGCGGTGAGATTCAGCCCGGCACCGGCGAGAATTGGGGTAATCTTTGACCCGGCGTCTCCGGTATCAGTGTGCAAATGAGGCGTTATTCCACTCGGATTATCCTGTGGTTCTGTCTGGGATGTGCGCTCGCCGGCTGTCAGCCCTCCGGGGTTGGGCGGCGGGCGGCAATCCAGACGCTCCGGTCTGCGGAGGCGGACCAGGCGGAGTTCGGATTCATCCCGGATGCGGATGAAGGGAAGCTGGCTGCGGCGGCAGAGTGGTTCGAGCGCCATGGCTCCGTAGCCGATCGTATCTCGTCCTGGTCGCTGCTGGGCGGCGTCCAGGAGCAGGAGGACGCGCTCCACAAGGCGGTCATTTCTTATGAAAAGGCACTGAAAGCGGCCCGGGAAGCCCGGAATGATGCTGCGCAGGGATTTGTCGGCAGACGCCTGGCCCATGTTTATAACTCGTCGCAGGAGTATGTCCCGGCTGCGCGGGAATTGTATGCCGCCTGGCAGGCTTTCCGTAGGGCCGCCGGTTCGGAGGTCGGAGACAGCCTGTCTGCCGCAGCGCTGAAAATGGAGGAGAGGGCCACCCTGCTCGAATATGGTCAGGCGTGGTATAACCTGGAGGATCTTGAACAAGCCGAAAAAGTCTATAAGGCAGTCCTTTCCGAAGCCCACGAGGCAACTGATACGCTGGTTGAAGTCGGTGCGTTGCGGAGTTATGCGGCACTGGCTCTCCAAAAGGATCCGCCCGAACCGGGAGCAGCTGTGGATATGCTCTCCCGTGTCGTGGATGACCTGCATCATCCCTTGACCAGTGCCGACCAGGGGGTGCTGGCTTTTTCTTATTCCCTTTTGGGACAATCGGCCCAGGCTCAGACTCGTCTGAGACTGGCTTTCGCCCAGGCGGAAACCCGCTCAGAACGCGACCAGGCCCGCTTCCGCGCCTATCAGGTCGCGGCGCACGAGGGTCGCAGCGCGGAGGCGTTGAAGGCCTTGGAGAAGGTGGTCGAGGCCGGCAGCGAGGCCGAACTTTCGGCCATGCGCGATGCCGTCTCCCTGGCTAGGGAAGACTATCTGGAGGCCCAGGGAGCATTGGCGGCGGAACGCCTGCGTTCATCCCGTCTGGGGATTTGGGCGCTGCTGTTCCTGCTGATCGCCGTGGCCAGCACGGCACTCTGGTATCTGCGGGCGCGCCGGGAGGAGATCCGACGCTTACATTCGGAGGCGGAGGAGTATATCGCCACCGCGGAGGAACTCCGCTCGCGTCTTTCTGATTCGGCCCGGGTCCTGAAAGGCACGGTGGCCGGAAAGAATGAAATCCTGGAGCGCCTCTGCGAGCAGTATTATATTTACGGTGAGTCCTCTGACAAGTTGCCCTCGCGCCTGCTCAAGGAGGTGAAGACGGCCATTGCTGACCTTCGGGATGACCCCAAGACGATGGAGCGTTTCGAACGTGCGGTCAACAGCGCGCACGATGGGGCTGTTGACAAGTTGCGCGCCCAGCTGCCGCGCTGCAAGGAGGAGGACGTCCGGATCTTCGTGCTGGCTGCCTCCGGCCTGAGCCGGACGGCGATGGCGACGATCCTGGAGAAGGAGAAAGGCGTCGTGAACAACCGCCTCTGGCGGCTCAAGGGCCGTATCGCGGATGCGGATCTGCCGGACAAGGAACTGCTTCTGGCGTGCTTGGAAGGATGATTTTACATGCATTATGAAATACAGACTGATTCCTTTGGCGCTTGTTGCGCTGCTGGCCATGGGCGCCTGCCAGAACGTGAAATATGCCGACCGTTACGGCTTCCTGCCGGGCAATGACGCCTTGGCCAACTCCGAGGCCTTCCAGCGCTGCCTGGACGGCGGCGGGCGCATCGTCGTTCGCAAGCCGGGTGAGTATGCGGTCTGCCGGACCCTGCTGCTCGACGGCGGGACGGATATGTCTTTTAAAGACGGTGTAGTGCTTTGCAAGGCCCTTGGGCCGGACAGTGTAGGCGCCCGTTTCGTCTTTCTTAACCGGGGTGCGCTGACGCGCGAATACGACGAAGATATCCATATCCAGGGTTTGCACATCCGTTGCAACGGCCTGGACCGCGGGCAGGACATCCCCACGATCGTGGGCATGAATTGCCATGTCGGGTTCTTCTATGTCAAGCATTTGCGGATTGACGACTTCACGATGCTCGACTTGCCGTCGCACGACTTCGCCATCCAGATCTGCACCTTCGAGGACGCCGTGGTGGAGAATGTACACATCGAGGGGATGAAGGATGCCGTGCATTTCGGGCCCGGGAAGGGATTTGCCGTGCGGCACGGGGTCTTCAAGACCTACGACGACCCGATTGCGCTCAACGCCCACGATTATACGACCAGCAATCCTGAACTGGGCTGGATCGAGGATGGCGTGATCGAGGATTGCGTCGACCTGGATGACCCGGAGCACGGCACGACCGGCTTTTTTGCCCGCATCCTGGCGGGCGGCTGGCGCGACTGGGAAGAGGGAATGGACATCCAATCTTCAGGCGACGCCGTCGTTTCGGAGGGGAGGATCTACCGGTCCAACGGGCCGAAGGTGAAGGTCAATTATACTTCGACGGTCCGGCCGACGCATGCTTCCGGTACGGTCGTTTATCCGGACGGGATCACCTGGACGATGTCCCAGGACCGGAACATCTGCCACAGTTGCGGCGTACGCAATGTCGTCTTCCGGGACATCCGGCTGGCGAAAAAGCGCCCGGTGGCCCTGTGCCTGCATTTCGACCACGACCAGTATTCGCGGAGCTACTACCCGTATGCGGAAATTCCGGTGCAGAGCAACATTGTCTTCGAGCGGGTGTCGGTGGAGAATGAGATTCCCTGCCTGATCCAGAGCCGCACGCCCGTGGACAGCGTCATCGTGCGGGATTCAAAGATCGGCAGCAGTCAGATCCGGATGCTGAATGCCATCGACGCGCCGGGGATGCAGTATGATACGACCCTTGTGCGCCTGGAGCGGGTGGTGGCGGACGATCCCGCGACGGCTGTCTATGCGGCACCGGGTCGGCCGGTGAAAACAACCGCAATTGATTAGTAATCAACTGGTTGCGATCTGCGAGATTTCGGGCGGACTTCCGGGTGTTCCAACGTGTTGATTTTCAGTAAGATACAAATTCGTCGCGAGATTTAATAAAGGCTTGGAAATTTGGAGACTGGCCATCGGGGGGCGTACCTTTGCAGAAACCAAAACAAACTGCATTATGGAAACGAAGAAATCCCCCAAAGCCTCGCTGGAGAATAAGCGCGTTCTCTTTGCGGAAGTCGGAATGATTCTCGCCTTGCTCGCCGTGCTGGGCGCCTTCTCTTATTCAACCCGGGAACACAGCGTAGCGTCTCTCACTCCGGATTTACAGGTGGATGATGTGGTCGAAATCGTCCCGATCACCATGGAAACACCCCCGCCTCCGCCGTCCGTCTCGCTGCCGGTCCTTTCCGACCAGATCGAGATCGTTGAGGACGAGATCCAGGTGGAGGACTTCTTCTCGATCGAGGATACGAAGGTCGAGTTTGAAATCCGGGATTATGTAGAAGAGGTCAAAGAGGAGGAAATCGTGGAAGAAACCATCGATTTCGTCCGGGTAGAGGAAAAGCCGCGTTTCAACAACGGCGACGCCAACACCTTCAGCCGCTGGGTTGCCGAACACCTGGTCTATCCCGAGATAGCCAAGGAAAACGGGGTCCAAGGCCGCGTGATCCTGCAATTCACGATTCTCCGGGACGGTACGCTTGGCAACGTGAAACTGCTGCGCGGCGTGGACGGGGCACTGGACAAGGAAGCCATGCGGGTCGTCTCACAGTCTCCCAAATGGGAACCCGGCCGTCAGCGCGACCGCGCCGTCAACGTCACCTACACCTTCCCCGTCATCTTCCAGCTGCGCTGACCGCATCGGAAAAGGGCTCAGCGGTATACGAAATGGCAGAGTGCGTTGCGATGCTCTTCTTCGATGTGGGTCCAGTCCACGGGTTTGGGTTCTCCTTCCTCCAACGGCTTGGGGAAGAAGAACTCATACTGGTGGAGTCGGGCGGTTGCCTCCTTCTCCCCCAGATCCATCAAGACATAGCCGATGTCGCCCCAGTGGCCGGTCGACGGTATGCACAGGGTGCGCAGTACGGTCCGGTCCCGATAGTTCTGATGGACCCAACCGGGACGCCAGACATGGTTGTGGCCGTAGATGTATCCGCAACAAGTCGGACTCTCCATCAAGATTTTCTTGATCCCGATTTCTTCCAGCGGATGATGTGACATCACGAAAACGGGTTTCTGATAAGCGGCGAGACGCTCCTTCAGCCACTCCACCTGAGCCTCGTTCAAAGCGCCCGGCGTGATCCACGTGTCTGGGTCGGGACTGGCTTGGAGTGTATCCAGGGCGATGAAATCGGCATGAGGAGTCTCAACGATGAAGACGTGTCGGTCCGCCATCTGAGACCGGGCGGCATAGCTCGGGAAGGCTTCCGCGAAATGATCCCGGCGGTCGTGATTACCCATCGCCATCGTCAACTGGATTCCGGCGGCCTCCAGGGGAGCGATGATCTCTTTGAGCCGGGCGTATTCTTCTTTTCTGCCGGTCAGATAGGCCAGGTCTCCCAGGGCGATTACATTGCGGGGAAGCGGATCGAGCGTGAGGATGTCGGCGATGGTCCGTTCCAGCCGTGCCGGCTGGTAACCCGGCGGATTGACGTGGAGATCGGAAATGAAACAGACAAGGTTGTCATCGAAACGCGGGGCACCGCCACGGCGTCTTTTGCGGCCTTTTGCGGCTCTGTCGGCCAGGAGGGCGGCTCCGTGCGCATCAAGGAAACAACCTTCCAGGCCCAGGAGGGCCAGGCTGGAGAGGAAAGTTCTTCTATCCATAGTATTGTGTTTTATAGCAATGCGGCGATGGTGTCGTAGTACTGTTTGCTGACCGGGATGGAGGGGAGATCCGGGACGTCCAGGTCAGCGAAAATGAAGCCTTCCTTGTCCTTCCACAGGACCTTCACATGGGCGGGATTGATGAAGTAGGAACGCTGGCAGCGCACCAGGACCTGGGCCGGCGCCGACTCCGCCAGACTCTTCATCGATCCGCGAAGCGTGTATTCCCTGACGCGGTCTGCGCTCAGGTAGTGGATCTTCAAGTAATTAAACTCCGACTTGACATAAAGGACCGACGAGGGTGCGATGGTGAGCTTCAGGCGCTTGTGTTCATCATAAAAGCGCACGAGGTTTTTCTCCGGCAGCAGGTCTTTGTTGCGCAGGTCTTCGTTGCGGTTGCTGATGATCTGCTGCATCACCAGGAACACATAGGGGAAGACCAGCGACATGGAGGTAAAGACGAAACAACTTGCCAGGATTCCGAAATAATTGTTCCCTTCATGCCGGAACAGGCTGGTATACAACGCCATGAATGCAGATGCGACAAGCACCTCCCCAAAGCACCACAAGGTGTATTGCCACCAGTGGAGCGTGAATTCCTTATCCAGGAAATAGAAGATCGTGCGGCTGAGAATGAGCCATACCAGCAGGATGCAGGAAAGCATCACGATGTGCACGCCCGGGGTAAAACCGCCGAATGAATAATACTCCTGGATATGGAAAGGATCATAGAGCATGCAGAATGCAAAAAAGAAGAAAGGCAGCACGATCATGTAGATGACCTGCGCCGAAAAACTCTTTGAAAGTCGCAAAACCGATCCCATAATTGCCGATTTTAGTCCCCGAAAACGGTGGGACAAAATCCGAAACGCCCGGATTTCATCCCAAAAATAGTGGGTTTTTCCCGCCAAAACAAGATTTTGCGTCTTTTTTATCCCTAAATCTCCGCTTTCTTTTCCGACTTGTCCGGCATGCGATACTTTTGCACTGCATCAAAAAAGGAAAAGCTATGAGACATTTTCTTTCTTATTTCGAAGAGGTGACGCTTGCCAAGTGGGAGCGTCCCGCACTCAGCGATTACAAAGGAAGCGACTATAGCTACGCGCAAGTCGCCACCGAATTGAAGAAGCTCCATCTTGCATTTCAGAGCCTGGGCCTGAAACCCGGGGACAAAATAGCCTTCTGCGGCCAGAATTCCGCCCGATGGGCGATGGCTTTCTTGGCTACTGCTACTTATCACGCCGTTACGGTCCCTATCCTTTACGACTTCACTCCCGACGCTGTCCAGCGTCTCACCGATCACTCGGAAAGTGTGGTACTCTTCACTGACGAGCGGGTATTCTCCCACCTCAACCCTCTCGAAACGACGCATTTGAAAGCCGTCGTCAGCCTGAGGAACTACACCTGTCTCTGGGCCCGTGAACCCCGATTCGCCCAGGCATTTACGGACGCCGGGGCGGAATTCTGCCGCTTTTTCCCCGATGGGCTGAAACGGTCCGACATCCATTATGAAGGCTCGATGGACGATTTGGCCATCATCAACTACACCTCCGGCACCACCGGCAACCCGAAAGGCGTGATGCTGAACGGCCGGAGCCTCAGCGCCAATGTCAACTACGCCTTGGAAAACATCCGGGTCACCGAAGGGGACACTTCGCTTTCCATGCTGCCGATGGCCCACATGTTCGGCCTGACCTTCGAGTTCCTGTATCCCTTGTGCGGCGGCAGTCACGTCTGGTTCCTGGGCAAGACGCCCAGCCCTTCTACGCTGATGGCTGCTTTCGCGGATATCAAGCCGTATATCCTGATCACCGTTCCCCTGGTGATGGAAAAGATTGTCAAAGGCAAGATCCTGCCTGTATTGGACAAGCCGGTCATGCGGGTACTGACCCGCATTCCGGGCATCAGTCATCTCTTGTACCGCGTGATGCGCGGCAAGCTGATGGCGGCTTTCGGCGGAAATGTCCGCGAGATCCCGATGGGCGGCGCTGCGCTCAACCCGACTGTCGAAGAGGTCCTGCGCAAGATGAAGATGCCGTACGCGGTCGGCTATGGCATGACGGAATGCGGTCCCCTGATTTCCTACAAGCCATGGACCCGGTTCCGTCCCGGAACCTGCGGTGAGAGCTTGGGCAAATACAACGAAGTCCGTATCGCGTCTCCCGATCCGGAGCGTATTGTCGGCGAAGTGCAAGTCCGGGGCGATGTCGTGATGCTCGGCTATTATAAGAACGAAGAGGCGACCCGTGCCGCCTTCACGGAGGACGGATGGCTCAAGACGGGTGATCTGGGCGTCATCGACCGCCATGGCGCTATCAGCCTGAAAGGTCGCAGCAAGTGCATGATCCTCAGTTCCAACGGGCAAAACATCTACCCGGAAGAAATTGAAGCGGTGGCCAACAGCCTCCCGGAGGTCGGCGAGTCCCTGGTCGTGTCGCGCGACGGCAAGATTGTCGCTCTGGTCGCCTTGGCGGACGGGGCCGGGACGGTTTCGCCCGATGCCCTGAAGAGCCGGATCAACAGCGTTCTGCCCGGATACAGCCAGCTATCCGGCCTGGAACTGATGAAGGAGGCCTTCGTGCACACGCCCAAGCACTCCATCAAGCGCTCGCTGTACACCAATCTGAACGCCTGACAGGAGGGGGTGGGGGTATGATTTTTGCAGCAATTACGCTTATACTTAAACCTTATGTGGAGAAAATTCTGCGGATGGCTGCTGAAAGTTTTAGGATGGACGGCCGTCGAACCGCCGGTTGAAGAAGAAAAATGCATCATCCTGGGCGTGCCCCATACTTCCATCTGGGACTTTGCCATTTCCTACCTGTATTATACTTCCGTGGGTGGTTTTGCCCGCTGCATGGTCAAAAAGAGCATGTTCTTTTTCCCTTTGGGTATCCTCATGCGTAAGCTGGGGGCGATACCCGTGGACCGCAGCAATTCGACCGCCCTCCTGAAGAGTGTCATCGAGGAGATGGAGAAGCCGGGCTCCTTCCATCTGGCCCTGGCGCCGGAAGGCACCCGCAAACCGGTCAAGCATTGGAAGACAGGATTCCACCTGATCGCCCGTGAGGCCGGCATCCCGGTCTATCTGGGTTATTTTGATTGGAAGACCAAGCGCGTCGGACGCGGCCAGAAGGTCGAACTCACCGACGATGCCCGCGCAGACATGAAGCGCATCCAGCAGATGTACGAAGACATGCACCTCGTCGGTAAACACCCCGACCAATACGTAACGCACTGATGAGACATAAATTCCAGACTCTCACCGAAGTATTCAACTATTCCATTTCGAAATTTGCCAAGCGCACGTCTTTTTGCTTTTCAGACGGGAGCGATAAATATACCTACCAGGAATTCGGCGACCGCTGCCGGCGTCTGTCCGAACAGTTGGCCAATTTCGGCATCAACAGCGGCGACCGGATCGCGATCCTGTCGCAGAACATGCCCAACTGGCCGGTCGCTTACTTCTCGTCCGTGGCTTTCGGGCGTATCGCAGTCCCGATGCTGACCGAACTCACCCCCAATGAAGTCGGCAACATCATCACCCATTCAGAGGCGAAAGCCGCCTTCGTGTCGAAGCGGCTCTATGACAAGATCCCGGAAGACGTCCTCGCCCAGCTGCGTATTGTCTTCTATACGGACGACTTGTCCATCGCCCGCGTGGGTGACGAGGCTTATACCTGCAACGGGACGATTTCTGCCCCGACACCTGACGATCTGGCCTGTATCATTTATACCTCAGGTACTTCCGGCGCCGCGAAGGGGGTCATGCTGAGCCATCGGAACTTCTGTACCAACATCCTGGAGGCCTGGAAAGCACAGCCTGTGAACAAGAGGGATATCTTCCTTTCGATCCTGCCTCTGGCGCATACCTATGAGATGAGTATCGGGATGCTGTACGCCTTCTCCCATGGCGCAGCGACTTATTATCTCAACCGGCCGCCGACCCCTTCGGTACTGATTCCCTCATTCTCCCGGATCCGGCCGACCATCATGCTGTCCGTGCCGCTGGTGATTGAGAAGATCTACCGCTCCAGTATCGTTCCGACCGTCGAGAAGAGCCGTTTCCTTTCGCATCTGAAGAAAGTCGCCCCTTCCTTGCTATACTGGCTCGTGGGAATGCGGCTCAAGAAAACCTTCGGAGGGCGGCTCAAGTTCTTCGGCATCGGCGGAGCCAAGCTGGACATCGAGGTCGAAAAGTTCTTGAAGAAAGCCCGTTTCCCTTATGCCATCGGTTATGGCCTGACGGAGACCGCGCCGCTGATTTGCAACGCCAACCCGCGCCAGACCCATCTGGGGACGACCGGTATTGCAGCCTATGGCGTCCAGGTACGGCTTGAAAACCGTGATCCCGAGACCGGGGAAGGTGAAATCGTGGTCAAGGGCGACAACGTGATGCGCGGCTATTACAAGGATTATGAACGCACACAGTCTGTCTTCACAGAAGACGGCTGGTTCCGTACGGGCGACCTGGCCAGCGTGGACAAGCGGGGCCGCTATTCGATCAAGGGGCGCATGGGCAGTGTCATCATCGGCCCTTCCGGGGAGAACATTTATCCCGAAGAGATTGAAAGCGTGATCAACAACATCAACGATATCAGCGAGTCGCTGGTTGTCGAGCGGAACGGGCACCTGGTGGCGCTGGTCCACTTCAACGACAATGTCCTGGACTGGAATTATGAGAGCCAGGACCGTTTCGTCGAGGAGTTGGACCGCCGCAAGGAAGAAATCCTGAAATTTGTCAACGAGCGTGTCAACCGCAGCAGCCGCATCTCCGACGTCGAAGTTGAAAAAGAACCCTTCATAAAGACCGCAACCCTCAAAATCAAGCGTTTCCTTTATAAGGAAAAGAAAGAAAACCAATGACCGAACTTCAAATCGTCCCCGTCGTGGGACGCAAGATGCTCAAGGAATTCATCCGATTCCCCCTGGAGCTTTACAAAGACTGTGACAAATGGGTCCCCTCCTTCGAGGACGACGAATTCAAATCCCTCGGACCCGACAATCCCTCCCTGTCCTTCTGTGAACGCGAGCTTTATCTGGCCCGGCGCGGCGGCAAGACCGTAGGCCGCGTAGCCGCGATCATCAACCACAAGGCCAACAAGAAATGGAATGAGCATACCGTGCGTTTCGGTTGGATCGACTTTGTCGAGGACATCGAAGTTGCCAAGGCCCTCATCGACCAGGTCGTCGCCTGGGGTAAGGAGAAAGGGGCTGAAAAGGTGAAAGGCCCCCTGGGCTTCACCGATATGGACCGCGAAGGCTTGCTGGTCGAAGGTTTCGAGAATGACAGTCCCTTCACCGTCATCTATAATTATCCCTATTACGGCGAGTATCTCGAGCGCCTGGGCTTCACCAAGGATGTGGACTGGACCCAGCGCTGCATCGACCTGCCTGACCAGCTGCCGCCGGTGCTCCAGATGGCAGGACTCGTGGAAAAGCGGTACGGCGTCCACATTTACAAGGCCGAATCGTTGAAGCAGATGGCCCGTCGCGGACGGGAAATGTTCCATGTCCTGAACGACGCCTTCGCCCCGCTGTACGAGTATTCCAAGCTTTCCGAGGAGCAGATTGACGGCTATGTCAAGCAGTATGTGCCTGTTCTCAACAAGGATCTGGTCGCGTTTGCCGTCAATGAAGAGGACCAGCTGGTGGGCTTCACCGTCACGATGCCGCACATCTCGGCCGCCGTGCGCAAGGCCAAGGGCCGGATCCTTCCTTTCGGCTGGATCCCGATCCTGCATTCCCTGCGCCACAACGACACCGTCGAGGCCCTGCTGATCGGCGTGCTGCCGGAATATCAGGCCAAGGGCGCCGCCCTGCTGATGTTCAAGTACCTGCATGAAAATTACATCCGCCTGGGAATCAAGCGGATGTTACTCAACCCGCAGCTGGAAGAGAACCACAAAGTGCAGTCCCTGTTCGCAGGGTACGACCCGAAGCCGTACCAGCGCCGCCGCAGTTATGTGAAAGAAATCTAGGCGAGTGCTTTCAGCACAGCGTCACAGACTTCCCCGACGGTGGTAGGCGCAGCCTCCCCGTCGGGGAATCTCATCTGGAACTTCTCCTCCGTTGCCAGGGAGAGCATGATCATCGAAAGGGAATCGATGCCGAGCTCGCGGACGAGTTCGGTATCGAAATTGACTTCGGAAAGGTCCGTCGCAGGACGGAGGACGGCGATCACTTCCTTGAGGCCGTCGAATACTTCTTGTCTGGTCATACGCGGGCGACTTTCATGCTTCCGGTGCGCTTGAAATCTTCCTTGCGCACGGTGACTTTACGGATCTGGTGGGTGCTGGGCAGAGTGGCGTTGATTTTTTTGACCAGCGCATCCATATAGGCTTCGACTTCCTCCCAGGGCTTGCCGTCAAAGGCAGGCATGAAGGGCAGGATTTCGACGGCGATGACCGGATTGCCGTTGAGGTCATCCTCCTTGACCATCGCGTCACGGACGCAAGGGTCGGCATAGAAGGGCTCCTCGAGGCTCTCGGGGCTGACATTCTCGCCGTTGGACAGGACGATCAGATTCTTGATGCGGCCGGTGATGTAGAGGAAGCCGTCTTCGTCGAAGTGGACCAGGTCGCCGGTGCGGAACCAGCCGTCCTCCGTAAAGGCCTCGGCGGTCTTTTCGGGATCCTTGTAATAGCCGGAGAAGACATTGTCTCCTTTGATCTGGAGTTCGCCGTCCACGACGCGCGTCTGCTGGCCGGGATAGATCTTGCCGATGGAGGTCGGATGCGTGATGGCGTCCGCGTTGGCGGAAGTCAGGTTGGCGGTCTCGGTGAGACCGTAGCCGAAGCAGAACTCCACGCCCAGGCCGGAGAAGATGGTCACGAGGCGCGGCGGCACATTGGCGGCGCCGGCGATGATCATCCTGAGATTCCCGCCCAGGAAGCCGGGGCCGTACATCTTGACCAGGCCGGCGAGGATGTCGCAGACACCGGGAACGATGACGAGCACGGTCGGCTTGATGGCCGGCAGCTTGCCGATGGTCGCCTTCATGTCCTCGCAGGTGAAGATCAGGTTGCCGGTATAGAAGCAACCCATCGTGCCGGCGATCAGGCCGAACACATGGCTCAGCGGCAGAAGGGCGATATAGCGGTGGACGCCGATGACCTTGCCGGGCTTGAAGACGGCGTTGTAGTTGCCCCGCATCAGCGCATGATGGCTCAGGACGGCGCCCTTCGGCGTGCCGGTGGTCCCTCCGGTGAAAAAGATGGCGGCCGGTGCGTCGGAATCGGGCACCGTGACAGGCGCCTCCGTGTCCGCGATGCTGGAAGTCGGGAACACTTTCACCCCCTGCAACTTAGCCGTCAGCGGTGCGAACTCGTCCCGCACGAACATCGCGGCGATGTCAAATTTCATGCAAGAGCCGATGACGGCCATTTCCGGCAGGGAAGCCGGGAAATTCATCGCGACATAGCCGGCCGAGGTGACGGCCAGGAAAAGTTCGATGGCATCCTGGCTGTTGCGGTCGAAGATCGCGATATGGGCGCCTTTCGGAAGACCCTGGGCCTCGATGAAAGCGCGGCGGCGGGCAACCCGCTCTCCTAATTCTTTGTAAGTAATGGTGTTGGTCTGGTCTGAGAGGGCCGGAAGATCGGCGTATTCCCGGGTGAACCAGTCCACGAATTGCCCCATGGTAGGAAGGTAAGGAATCCTTTCGAACTCCTCCTTCGGGAGCATGTCATAGAAGTAATTGGACATTATAGTACGGTTATAGGTTGTACACGTAAAAACATGCAAAGATACAAAATTATTGGAACAGCATGACCTGTCTCAGGCTGATTGCTGCATCGGGGTTGGTGACTCGCACCCGGAAACGCCGGGCAGTCACGGGCGTGAACGGCAGCGTGATGCCGGTGCCATCTCCATCCCCTTCGGCGAGGGTCTGCCAGACGCCGCCGATCCAGGCTTCCACGCGATAGTGCTGACGGATATTGTCCCAGATTTGCCAGGGCTCAACCGTGGCCAGGCACTGAATACCCAGAGCTTCGGGGAGTTCGATTTCAACGGCCGCTTCCCGACTGCCGGCTGCGGCAGTCCAGGTGGACTTATAGTCTTCATCGGAGAGTTCGGGCACGACACGGCCGTCGACCTTCATTGCGAGTCCGGTGGTCGGGACGGCCTGGGTCGGGACATTTTCCTCACACTCGACAGCCAACACCGAGACGGCCGGATGCGGTGCGAACGGAGGCAGTTCGAACCAGGTCTGGTGCCCTTTCCTCCCATGACGGATCCGGACCGAAGGATCGGCCAGAAGGTACGCTTTCCGGACTCTCAGACCATAAGGGACGCTGATGCGGCGGGACCAGTCTTTGATGTGCAGGTACAATGTATTCCCTTTGCGCGTCGCGTAGCCAAAAGGCAGGAAGGGGAAGGGAGACGCCTGCGTGCCGTAGATCGCGTCCCCGTTGACCTTCATCCAGGCGCCGATGCGCTGCAGGTTGTCGCGGCAGACCTGGGGAATGGTGCCGTACTTGTCGGGGCCGATGTTGA
>JAEEGI010015491.1_pt1 | contig 15872 bp, 7 predicted proteins | sample 8958751 | NCBI WGS metagenome assembly JAEEGI01 (sample SAMN16246545, study PRJNA631951) | gut metagenome | biome: gut microbiome; feature: rumen; material: KS-attached | host: Bos | place: Iran: Karaj | collected 2018-10
CTTGATAACGAAGATACGGAACCAATGGACGATTGTTATTTCTACGGCTCGGATATCGATCCCAAAGCCATCGAATCGGCAAAGCGGAATGCAGAGGCGGCAGGCGTAGGAAGCCTTGTGAAGTTCAGACTGGCTGACGCAGCCAAGATGACTCCCGAATATCTCGAAAAGCTCACTTCCCTGCCCCGACAGCTTGTAATCACCAATCCTCCCTACGGCGGACGTCTCATGACACCGGAAGATGCAGATAAGATCTACAGGCTTATAGGACATAATTACCTTACAAGAGAAGGTTTCTGCAAAAAGGGGCTGAGACTCTCCGTCATCACTCCCGAGAACGCTTTCGAAGATGCAACGGGATATAAGCCCGATAAGCGAGTCAAGCTCTATAACGGTGCCATCGTATGTACATTGAGCAATTATTTCAAACTGGGTGAAAAGAACCATGGTAACCGTTAAGATCCCTTTTTTCGATCCGGCAAAGATCGCCGATTCCGGTCAGGCCTTCAGGATAAAGGTTATAGATGACAGCCACGTAGAGCTTGTCGCATACGACAGGTACCTTCAGATCGCGAGTGCCGGCAAAGACACTTATGCCTTCTCATGCACCGAAAAAGAATTCGGAAAAATATGGAAGAACTATCTCGATCTCGATCGTGATTACGAAGCCATAGTCCGTTCAATCGATGAAAATGATGATTATCTTATGGAAGCAGCCCGATTCGGCTGCGGAATAAGGATCCTTAAGCAGGAGATCTTCGAGACCACGATAAGCTATATCATTTCACAAAGGCGATCCATCCCTTCCATCACGACTTCCGTCGAACGCATCTCAAGACTGTGCGGAAAGAAGATCGATGCGCCAAAACTCGGAAAACCGTTTGTAAAACCTCTATGCGATGAATATTATGCCTTTCCCACGCCGGAAGACCTGAACAGCCTTTCTTTTAAAATGCTTGAAGATACCGGAGTCGGATACCGCGCGCCTTACATTTCAAGAGCTGCAGAGGAATTCGCAAACGGCAAACTCGATCCTGCCGCTTTAGATAGCCTTTCGGACGAAGACCTTTATAAAGCCCTGATAAGCATGTACGGAGTCGGTACCAAGGTCGCAAACTGCATAATGCTTTTCGCCTTTGCAAGAACCGGCAGGTTCCCGGTAGATGTCTGGATCCAAAGGATCGAGGACAAATACTACGGCGGTCACTTCGACTGTACACCCTATCCGGGCACGGCAGGGATCATGCAACAGTTCATGTTCTATTACGAGCGAAGAAAAGACTCTGAAATCATATAACATTAAATTGCGTTAGGCACTTGACACAAAAAAACTCAAACCTTATAATTACAAGGCTTGCTTTTAAAGCGGTATATGCGGCCGTGGCGGAACTGGCAGACGCGCACGTTTGAGGGGCGTGTGGGTAACTCCATACGAGTTCAAGTCTCGTCGGCCGCACCAATAAATAGCTGTCTCAGACATTGTTTGGGACAGCTTTTTTTGTGCCGAAATCATCCGGGCAAATTTCGTGCATAAATCAGAATAATACTAAGGGCTGTGTAACAATTTGAAATCAAATCTTACACAGCCCTTTGTTAAATCAATTAATCTTCCGGAATCAGTCTTCTGACTTCTTTTTACGATAAATTCCCAAACCTGCTACGATCGCGGCACACAAACCCATAAGCGAAATGCCTGCAAGAGCGTAATAGCTCTTCTTTTCGCCGGTAGCCGGAACGGACGGCTTGTTTTTCTTTACAGGCGGATTTCTGTCATCCAGGTCTGTATTGGTATCAGTATTCGTATTTGTATCCGTGTTAGTATTCGTGTCTGTATTCGGTTTCGGTTTCGGAAGCGTTATGTCAATATCCGTATCCGTATCCGTCGGTCTTATCTTGCCGTCACGATCATAAGTCGGATCTGCCTTATCTACCATTACTACGGGCGAACCGGCAACAGTTACCGATGCTCCGTCCTCGCTGAACGATCCGTCATCATACAGAACGAAATGAATACTGTCAGCTGTCAGATATCCTTCAGGTGTTACAGTTTCTTTCAGCTCATAACTTCCGGGCTTAAGGCCGCTGACGATCGAAGGAGCAGTATCTGCCGTAGTAAATGAGATAGCTGTCTTATCATCAGAAAGCGTAACCTCTATTGCAACACCATTCTGGGTTACAGTGACGCCGGACATGTCATAACCGTCTTCACTCGTTAACGTAAGTACCGCGTTGGCAATCAGTGAACCTAACTCGTCCTTTTTCTCAAACGTCAGCTCAAGACCGGAATCAGGTGTCGGTGTAGGAGTGTTAACTGGTTCTGTCGTAGGCACCGGAGTAGGTGTATCCGTCGGGTTGTTTGTAGGCACCGGCGTAGGTGTGTCTGTAGGTGTGTCTGTAGGTGTCGGCTTTGTCGTAGGTGTAGGCTCGACCGGAGTAGTGTACTCCTCGTCATACTCATAATTATTCATAATAGAGCATGTGGAGGCCTCTCCTGCCTTTACGCTTACAGCAACTCCATTATCACCGGATACGGTGAGATCATAGTCAGCTATGGCTGCACCTGTCTCATCCTCTGTAACCGTATATGTTCCGGGTACAAGATCACTCAGAGTAACAGAATCCGCTCCGGTTATTGTTACCGTATTCTTATAACCGTCAGTGCTGGTTACCGTGAATTTATAGATCTTGCCAAATGCTTCGTCAGGAGATCCTGAACCCAAAGATTTGGAGATCGTAAGAGAACCTGACAAAGATATCGGTGATACCAATGAACTGTCAATATACGTATTAGTAACAGCACAAGTAGTATCTCCTCCGGCAACTACTTCCACCTCAACTCCGTTATCTCCGGATACGATGAGATCACTACCGGAGATCATTGCTGAAGTCGGATCCTCAGTAACTATGTATTTACCGGGTTCAAGATCCGTCAGAGTTACGGAGTTCTCACCGGTAATGGTAACAGTATCGCTGAATCCGTTAGGACCGGTTACTTTGAATGTGTAACTCTTTGAATAAGCTTCATCAGGAGCATTCGGACCGATTGCCTTGGCAATTGTCAGATCACCGGTCGTTTTCAGCATTGAAGCAGGCGTATATTCATCGGTAAAAGCGACAACAAAAGGATATGCTTCAGTGCAGGTCGAATCTACTTTGAACGTATCCGTCGTGGCACCATCCGCCTTTGAACCTCCGTCAAGTGAGTAAGAAACACTTACTTCCTTCTGGGCATTAACATCATAGTTCTTCTCTACGACGTAATACTCCTTTGTCAGATCAGCTTCGAACTTTGTCTTAAGAGAGTACACATTTTCTGAACTCTCCATAAAGTCTGTTCCGAATTTATATGTGGCAACTGGTGTCGGATTACCTACCTCATAGATCTCGAAAGTAAGGTTATCAAAATCTTCGTCAGTTACATAACCGCCGAATGTCTTCGTGATATCAATGTAACCGTATTTCGGCTGAGGTGCAGGTGTACTGGTAGTCGTTACTGTCTTGTAAGTATCCGTAAGAGCTGCAGTAACTGTCTTATCAGCCTCTATCGTTGCCTTGGCGGTATCAGTAGAGTTAGAGGTATCCTTCTCATACTGTGTCGTTGCAGTTCCGAGGAAGCTGTCAAGCGTCTCTGTTACTGTGAACGTTTCTCCCGCAGGGAGCTTGTCTGCAGTATAAGAATAAGTACCGTTGCCTTCGTCCTTCCAGATTCCCTTATTTACGTTTTCAAGCGTGAGATCAGGGATGGTAAGTGTCGTACCCTTATCTCCCGTTGCCGTGAACGTGATCTTCTCGAAGTCCTTAAGCTCTGCTCCGCTGATGGTCTTTGTTACCTTCAGACTGCCTGTTGTCTTTGCCTCATAGACATTCGTAAGTTCAACGATTACTTCACCGCCTGCCTTGATCGTTCCGCTGCCGTCAGTCGTACTTGAAGCGCTGAGAGTATACTTCGTACTATTCTCCGTTCCGTTGTATTTCTCAGTTACAGTATAAGTTGTTCCGGCAACAAGATCAGGAATTGTGTAGGTATATGTTCCTTTTCCGTCATCTTTCCATATACCTGCTTCAACATTGGCGAATGTAAGATCAGGTACTGAAAGAGTCTTTCCGTTTTCATCAGTTACAACAAAGCTTATGGTCTCAAGATCATTCAACGGTGCTCCGCTGATCGTCTTTGAGATGGTAAGCGAGCCGGGAGCAACTTCATAAATATTGTTAAATGTCAGCTCTGCCACATTTCCGGCAGTTACGGTAACTGACGCACTCTTTACTGAATTGGCACTGAGCCTGTAACCTTCTCCCGCATAGGATTCAGGATCTACCTCATAAACCGTATAAGTCTGTACGGGAAGATTATCAACCGTGATACCTGTCGTATCAACAGGAACCATGATCAGCTTCTCTGAATCATAAGCATTGCCCTTAGCATCATAATACTTACCATCATTGCCTTTGATGGCTGCAGGGAATGAAGTAACACCTGATTTGATCTCACCTTCATATGTCTTAAGAAGCTTGATGCTTCCGCCGGTATAGATGTTCTTAAAATCAAGCTGTACTTTTTGATTGTTATCGACAACAAATGTAGAAGTCTGTACTTTCTTATTGTCATAATCAGCAACCGGCTTTCCGTCGGTATTGTCGATCTTATATGTTACCGTAACGGTTCCTGCATCTGTTGTAAGCTTTTCCACAACATAATAAGTACCACGCGGAACACCTATCTCTTCAGATGTATACACACCATTCGAATCGACCGTAAACTTAGGAGCCGAACCCTTTGTATCCTTGAGTGATCCGGACCATACAAGTTTGTTTGTGCCTTCTTCGTAAACTTCGAACGTTAATCCTTCGATATCCTTATCGGTTACAGGACCTTCGATCGTCTTAGTTAAGACGATCTTTCCCTGATAAAGGGTATACTGGTTATCGAATGCAACTACATAAGGATTATTACTATTGTTGGTTGTATCGACCTGGAAATCAGCTGTCATTCCTGTATTGGTAACATTTCCTGTTTTTCCGTCAGGAAGCGTATAAGTAACAACTACTATCTCGGCTGTAGCTATATTATAATTGCTTTCTTTAACATAGTATGTCTTTGAGGCATCTGCCGCAAACATATGCTTAAGCTTATATATTTCTTTGCCTGCAGCATCTGTTGTTTTTTCGAAATCAGTTCCGAAATTATATGTGGCAACAACCTTCGGAGCTGAAGAACCGCTCTTATCAACCTCATAGATCTCAAATGTAAGATACTTAAGGTCATCTTCCGTTACACCGCCGCCAAATGTCTTGGTTATATCTATATACAAAGGTTCTGTATCTCTTACCTTATTATAGAATGCGCCAAGGTCAAACTGGACGCCTGACATCTTAATGAAGTCCTTGTAGTCTTCCTGATATTTTCTGAAGACCACGCCGTCACCCGTTACGGATTTATAATCTACGAAATATGTAAAGTTACCCTTGGAATCAACGGCGACCTTAAGTCTCATGTCGATGTAACCGTTTGAATTTTCAATATAACGCTGGTCAGAAGCAGAAATCTGATGAGTAGCTAATGCATTGTTTTCAGTTACCCTGAAATAGTACATTTTCTCCTGACCCTTGGGAACATCATAATAATCCCCGTTACCGGAACATGTAAAATTCACGATCGGGAACGTAACTGTACCGTCCTTCTTGGCATAAACAACTTTGTTGATCCCGCCGCTTCGAATAGTCTGGAATTCTGCGCCGCCCGAAGCAGGACGGTCATATTCGACAAAATTAAAGCTGTATGTGCTGTCATTAAGGATATCTACTGTTGTATCCTGCTTAACGGAACCGTGAGGAGCATAGTTCTTTGTAAATGCTTTTGTAAGCGCGAAATGCATCTGGCCGTAACTGTCTCTGCTTGAACCGGAATACAGGAAATGGAATTCCTGATTCATGTTAAATGTACCTCTTGTAACTACCCAACCGCATGAGTTACCGTCAACAAGAGTTACGTTTTTAGTATTAGGAGCAAGCACGGCACCACCGGTACACTGAAGCTCAACATCTGCGGTTCCCATGATATTCCAGATGACAGTCTGGTTATAGTTCTCCTGAATTGCTCTGGCCTTATCTAAATCTGAACCGTTTGAAGAAGTATGACCCTTGAAATTACCTACTCCATTAACCTCTACTCTCGGTTGTGACAGACGCAATGCCGAACCTTTATTTGTACCGCCATTAATGTTAAGTACTACAACAGAAGAAGGATTCTTCCTTATCCTGAACTGCTCGGATGAAGCAAGAGCAGGAAGCATTTCGGGAGTGACATTAACGTAAACTACTTTTCCGTCGTACTTGGAATCCGTAGCATCGATAGTAACAAATCCATTAGAATTGGTTATTTTAGAAGCTTCTAAGCAATAATCAGCAGATTCAGCTCTTGCCTGAAGGAAATATGACCAGCCCATTTCCGCATCTTCTACAGCTTTATCTGAACAGATTCTGTTAAGAAGACGGTTAACGTTTACGCTGGCATTAGGATTGATAGCCTGGACAAAAGGCTTATCGGTATATCCGCCTTCGAACTTAATATTTCCGTTTGTTGTATTAAACTTAGCGGCTATAGTCGGATCATATCCGCCAAACACATCACTCGGAGCTTCAAAATAAATCGCGCTGGCAGTCGTTTTGCCAAATCTGATATAAGCATTATCTCCTTGACCGGGAGTATATTTACCTACCAGGAAAAGAGCAGTCGAATCTATGAAATCTACGTCAATATTATCTTTTTCATGAATATAGTGATTGGTCGCGAAATTAGTCTCTGTATGGTTACGCTGTACTACCGTTTCAGCTACGATACCGTAGTCGACCGCGCCTCCAAGGATCGTTGCGTAGTTGATGGCACTCGCTGAATCATATATTGTTGCAGCATTTACCTGGTTCTTTTTGCCTGTGAAGACAGGTTCCAAGGCCAATGTTCCAAGTACTACTGCAAATGCCACGATTGCCGAAGTTGCTCTTTTCGCGATATTGAACATAGAAACTCCTAAAAAATAAAAATATTTTATCAGCGTAATTCTATGAACAAATTGTAAAAATTTCAAGAGATTCAAATGAATTTGAACAAATTACCACAAATTTGTCATCAAAAAAGGCTGTCTCAAGCGAAAACACCATGAGACAGCCTTTTATCAGCCTTACTTAAAATATGTTAATTATTGAAAAGCAGGTACAGGATGATAAGAATTGCGATAGCAATAGCGATTGCAATTGCAACCTTGATAGGAGATACCGGAGCCTCGCCCTTGATCTGACCTGTCTGACCATTAACTACGATATTGTAGAGCTTATCCTTGAACTTGAAGTTTGCGATCCAGATAGGAGCAAGAACGTATTTATAGGTAACTTTCGAATAAGCCGTATTGAAAGTGAGCTTTGAAACGCTGTCAGCCTTTCTCTTCTTTCTTTCCATGCTGGAGATCTCATTCTTGAGCTTATCCTTGATCTGATCCTTGGCAATATCCCAGCCTTCATCAAGACCTACGGTGTAGCGCTCTGCAAGGAAACCTGCGATGAACTCAGGTGAATACTTGCGAAGCTTGGAGAAATCGAAGACCGACGCCTGCTTGATAAAGCGGTTCGTAGTCTTTTTGCTGGCATAGACGGTCTCGTCATCGATGAAACGCTCATAGATACCGCGGTATGTTCTGTACGTTGTGACTGTGTTGCCGTCCTTATCCTTGCTGTTGAAACCGAGCTTGATCTCATAAGGAGACGTTGTCTGTGAATCGTATGTCCAGTAAGGAAGATATACACCGTTGAAGTTCTTTGCTTCACAGCTCTGCTTGGCTTCCTTGGGTGCAAAAAGCTTACCCTTCATCCAGCTCTTGAAAAGCTGTGCAGCCTTTTCCTTCGTGATCTCGAAAGGAACGACACCGCCCGGTGCAACGACGTCATCATCGTTGTCAACAGGCATTACCTGGGTGGAACCGCAGTAAGGGCAGCACTGCGCCGTGTCAGCGGAATCCATGATCGTCTCAGCGCCGCAGTTCTTGCAGACCAGAGATTTCTTTTCTTTACCCCAGTCGAGGCTCTCACGGTTCTTGGCAGAAGCAAAATCCAGTTCCTCTACGTCCTGTCCGTTGTCTTCAGGCTTGGGAAGTGTCCTTGAGTAGCCGCAGAACGGGCAAGTCATGGACAGAGTGTCAGGATCGTAAACTACCGTAGCGCCGCAATTCGGACACTTCTTGTCAGTTACGTCCTCGGTTTGAGCCGCAGTAACGACTTCCATCTGTTCTTCTGTGTTTCCCATGTTCTCTGCCATAGTGTCACCCCTTTATAAAGTATTTATCAGAATTCTCTTCTTCTGCCCTTGGGATTCTCGGGAGCCTGCTCGCCGTCGTTGTCGCCAAAGTTCTTTCTGCCACCGTTTCTGCCGGCAAATCCGCCTCTTCTCTCACGATTGGGTCTGCCCTCTCTTCTTCTGGGCTCTTCCTCTACGAAATCGTCCGGCTTAGGTAAGCAGTCGCGGATGGAGAGGTTAAGTCTTCCCTGTGAATCGATCTCAATGAGCTTAACGTGAACCTTATCACCCTCATGAAGTACATCTTCAACCTTCTCTACTCTGTTCCAAGCCATCTTGGAGATGTGAACGAGACCTTCCTTACCCGGGAGGAACTCTACAAAAGCACCGAAGTCCATGAGTCTTGTAACAACGCCGTCGTACTCTGTGCCTACCTCAGGATCAGATATGATGCCGTTGATGATCATCTTTGCCTTCTCGGCCTTTTCGAGATCAGGTGTGGAGATATAGACCATACCGTCATCGTTGATGTTGATCTCAGCGCCGGTATCGGCAATGATCTTGTTGATGACCTTTCCGCCGGAACCGATGACTTCTCTGATCTTGTCAACGGGAACCTGCATGGAGATGATTCTGGGAGCCCACTTGTTGAGCTCTGCACGGGGTGCAGGAATGCAGGGAAGAATTATGTCATTGATGATATGGAGTCTTCCCTTGTGTGTCATCTCGAAAGCAGCCTTGATGATGTCTAACGTAAGACCTTCTACCTTGATATCGACCTGGATGGATGTGATACCTTCTGTAGTACCGGCAACCTTGAAGTCCATATCGCCGAAGAAGTCCTCGATGCCCTGGATATCCATGAATACGAGGAAGTTGTCGTCATTGTCGGGATCCGTGATAAGTCCTGAAGATATACCTGCAACAGGTCTCTTGATCGGAACGCCTGCGTCCATAAGTGAGAGCGTTGAAGCGCAGACTGAACCCTGTGATGTGGAACCGTTACTCATCGTGATCTCGGATACTGTTCTGATCGAGTAAGGGAACTCTTCCTCAGAAGGAAGTACAGGAATGAGTGATCTCTCGGCAAGAGCGCCGTGACCGATCTCTCTTCTTCCGGGTGACTTGGAAGGCTTAGCCTCACCTGTGGAATAACCCGGGAAGTTGTAATGATGCATATATCTCTTATATGTCTGCTCATCAAGACCTTCGAGCTTCTGTGCGTCATCAAGAGGAGCCAATGTACAGATATTCATTACCTGTGTCTGGCCTCTCTGGAAGAATGACGAACCATGAACTCTCGGGAGAACGCCTACTGCGCAGGATAAAGGTCTGATCTCATCCAAAGCTCTGCCGTCTACTCTGACATGCTCACGGAAGAGGTAATCTCTTACGACCTTCTTTTCGAGCTTATAGATGGCATCAGGAGCCCACTTGGAAAGGCCCTCTTCCTTCTCTTCGAGGAGAGCAGCAACCTCTTCCTGGAGTGCTGCAACGTTAGCGTCCCTTACTTCCTTTTCCTTGGAAAGGACTGCTGCACGCATCTTATCCCAGCCATATTCCTTAACTGCTTCGAAGATCTCTTCCGGTACGTCAGCAGATTCGTAAGTGAACTTCTCCTTACCGATCTCAGCTACGATGCTGTTAATGAATTCGCAGATCTGCTTAATGACTTCGTGACCTTCAGCAATAGCATTCAGCATTACGTCATCAGGTACTTCGTTAGCTCCTGCCTCTACCATGCAGATCTTGCTCAGGGTACCTGCAAGAGTAACGTACATCTGTGATACTTCACGCTGCTCGAGCGTAGGATTGATGATAGTCTTGCCGTCGATAAGTCCTAAAACGACGCCTCCGACAGGTCCCTTCCACGGGATATCGGAAATAGCGATAGCAATGGATGTACCGAGCATGGCCGTGATCTCGGGAGAACAGTCAGGGTCAACGGACATAACGAGGTTGTTGACACAGACATCATTTCTTAAGTCCTTAGGGAACAAAGGTCTGATAGGACGGTCGATAACACGGGAAACGAGAATAGCCTTCTCGCCCGGTCTTCCCTCTCTCTTAAGGAAGCCGCCCGGCATCTTACCTACCGCATACATCTTCTCCTCGTAATCTACTGAAAGCGGGAAGAAATCAATTCCCTCACGAGGTGTGGCACTTGCAGTTGCTGTGGAAAGCACGGTTGTCTCACCGTATCTTACGAGTGCGGAACCATTAGCAAACTGCGCGATCTTACCGGTCTCGACTACCAACGGTCTGCCGGCGATTTCAGTTCTGAAAATCTTTTCCATCTGAATCTCCTTTATGAAATATAGAATTTATTTAAAGGAGGTAGTTCGTAGATTCACGGTCCGAGCAAAACAAAGCTCGATGTTCGGGCAGTCAATCTACACACTACACTCCTTCTCGAACTTAATAATTATATACTAAAAGCGCAATAAGACAAATTACAAACCCTTAAGCGCGTTATAAACTGCCTCGGCAAGACCCTTGTGTCCCGCAGGATCAAGATGCAGGCCGTCCTCGACTGAAGGCTTGATATAAAGCTTAGCATCCAGGAACATGCATCCGTGTTTGTCTGCGACTTTCTTATAGTATTCTGCGAGACGCTTGGATTTATCTATGGATACTTCATCGAAAGAATCGCAAAAAGGTCCTTTCAGAACATCCGGAGAGATCTCCGGAGGTGATACGACAAGGATCTTCGGGACATATCCCTGCTTGATATTCATAACGCTTTCAGCCTTGTTGACGATCTCATTAAGTCCTGAAGATATCGCATCAAGGGAAGCATTATACACGGTCTTCATGTCATTGGTCCCGAGCATGATGACAAGATAATCAACGGGCCTGTGCGTGCACAGTATACCCTTTATGTAATCAACACCGTTCTTCCAGTCGTCGTTAGGATCATCGAAAACTGTGGTCCTGCCGTTAAGTCCCTCTTCAATTACCTTGAACTCATCGCCAAGGAGTTTCTGGAGAACGCAAGGCCACCTTATATCTTCGGAAAGTCTTTCGCCGTTTACCGGATTATGTCCATAAGTATTTGAATCGCCAAAACAAACTACTGATTTCATATTCATTCCTTTACTGTCTTTAAGTCATCAAGCCATACATTTCGGGATGCATCGGAAGGCATTCTCCAGTCGCCTCTCGGAGACAGAGATACAGTACCGACCTTCGGACCGTCCGGAACGCAGGATCTCTTGAACTGCTGTGCAAAGAAACGTCTTAAGAAAGTCTCTTCCCACTTGTAGATCGTATCTGCATCATACGTTCCGTCAAAAGCCGTAAGCGCCATACGGTATATCTTCGAAGGTGTAAAGCCGTACCTGATCATGTAATAAAGGAAGAAATCGTGGAGTTCATAAGGTCCGACTGTTTCTTCGGTCTTCTGAGATATCTTTCCGTCCTCAGTCGGAGGCAGGAGCTCGGGCGAAACAGGCGTAGCAACTATGTCCGCAAGCGCCTTGGAAAGCGACGGATTAACATCTGCCGTGCGTGTTGATTCATAAGATACAAGATACCTTACCAGAGTCTTCGGGATAGAACAGTTAACTCCATACATCGACATATGATCGCCGTTATAAGTAGCCCATCCGAGAGCGAGTTCGGAAAGGTCGCCCGTTCCAATGACTATGCCGCCCTCCTGGTTTGCAACGTCCATAAGGATCTGAGTACGCTCCCTCGCCTGGGAATTCTCATATGTGACGTCGTGAACGTCGATGTCGTGGCCGATATCCTTAAAATGCTGAGTGACTGACTCGGAGATCGGGATCTCCCTTAATGTACAGCCGTATTCTTCAGCTATGTTTATCGAATTGTTCTTGGTCCTTGCCGTCGTGCCGAAACCTGGCATGGTAATAGCAATGATGTTCTTGCGGTCAAGACCAAGTTTATCGAAAGCATGGATGGTAACTATGAGAGCGAGCGTGGAATCAAGTCCGCCCGAAAGACCGATGACTGCTTTACTGCAATTTATAGCCTTAAGTCTGGTATAGAGGCCTGCTGCCTGCATGCTGAGGATATCCTCGCATCTTGCTGCAAGATCGTCTTTACTCTTTGGAACAAAAGGCGTTCTGCTGATCTTCCTTTGAGGCGTGATATCCGGGAATTCAGCATCAAATTCAATTATATCCACACCGTAATATCCGGTATTATCTGCCGCGAAAGTATTAGATCTTCTTCTGTCTGCCTCGATGCGCTCCAGATCTATATCAGCGTAAATGATCGCATCGTCATCATTATCATTGGCAAATCTCTTGCTCTCGCTTAGGATCTTGCCGTTCTCAGCGATAAGATTATGCCCGGCGAAAACAAGATCCTGCGTTGATTCTCCTAACCCTGCATCACAATATACATAAGCCGCCATAAGCTTAGCGCTCTGCATCTTAACAAGATCTCTTCGAAACTTCGCCTTACCTATGATCTCATCCGAGCAGGACAGATTAAAAATGATCTCTGCACCGCTTTTCACATAATCAACAGAGGGACTCGTTGCAACCCACAGATCTTCACAGATCTCGACCGCAAAGCTGAATCCGTCACAACTGAACACTGCCCTTCCGAAACAGATATCATCATCAGTCATGACGATCCCGTCATCTTCAAAAGGCATGAAATGCCTGAGTTCATAAAACTCAGAGTAGTTCGGAATATTCTGTTTCGGAACGATGCCTATTATGTCACCCTGATGGATAACGGCTGCAACATTATAGAGCTTACCGGATAAAACAAAAGGCAGACCGGCGATGATCACGGTATTCAGATCTGCGGTCTGCTCTGCCAGATCGTACAAGCCTTCGATCGCCTTATCAAGCAAAGCATTTTGCAGGAAAAGATCGCCGCAGGTATATCCGGTTAATCCTAACTCCGGGAAAACGGCAACTGCACAATCGTTATCTGCAGCCTTTTTAGCGAACTCAACAGTCTGGCTGACATTATAATCAACGTCTCCGACTCTGACCTTCGGACTTGCCGCCGCTACTCTGATAAAACCGTCAAGCATATTAATACCTCCCGGAATGTCATAACTTATTAATTATAGCATCTTTACTTAATGAAAGAAAAAGCGGCCCCGTAAGGAACCGCTTCTTTGCAATAATCTGTTTGAAAGATTACTTTCTGATACCAAGTCTTGCAATAAGTGTTCTGTAACGCTCGATATCAACTGCTGCAAGGTAATCAAGGATGTTTCTTCTCTTACCAACCATCATGAGAAGTCCTCTTCTGCTGTGGTGGTCACCCTTGTGGGTCTTCAGGTGTTCTGTGAGGTGATTGATCCTGTAAGTAAGAAGTGCAACCTGAACCTCAGGAGAACCTGTATCGCCCTCAGAGAGTGCATATTCCTTGATGATAGCCTGCTTGTCGAAAGATGCTGACATAAATCTTTCCTCCTTTAGAATAAATACGCCAAAATCGAAGGTAAGGGTCGGAGTCTTCCGCAAAACTGCGATTAAGGCAACTTGGTGATAATACCATCTGGCTCCGCTTTTGTAAAGCAATTATATGTAAAAGCGGCTGCCTTTTACCAAGACAGCCGCTTATCAAGTAACAAATCTGATCAGATAATCAATTAGCCCTTGAAGAATTTTGCATAAAGGGAGATTCTTCCGATGATAGGAGCGATAGTGTTAGCAACTGTGGACATAAGCTTAATGAAGATATCCAAAGCAACGCCTACAACGTCCTTACGTGTATCACCGATTGTATCACCTGTTACAGAAGCCTTGTGAGCAGGAGATCCCTTGCCGTGGCCCTTGAGCATACCCTGCTCAATGTACTTCTTAGCGTTATCGAATGCGCCTCCGGAGTTACCCATGAAGATAGCTCTCGGGATAGCAACGATAGTAGCACCTACAAGAACACCGCCGATAAATTCAGGTCCGAGGATAAAGCCGCCGATGATAGGAATGAGAAGAGCGAGGACTGAAGGAACTACCATTCTGCGGATAGCTTCTCTTGCAGCCATAGCAATCATCATGTTGTAGTCGGGCTTAGCCTTACCATCAAGAACTTCCTGTGTCATCTGCTTGTCTCCAACGTCAGCCATAATCTTAGCTGCATCGATTGTGTTATCTGTAAGCATAGCGCAGAAGTATTCAACAAGCGCACCACCGAGGATGCCGCCGGCAACAACGAAGAAGGAAGCGAAGTTAAGTACTAAGCCGCCGTTCTTAACGATAGGCTCAGCTGCTAAAACAGCCTTCTCTGATGTGTAGTTACCAACGTAAGCCATGATGAGGGAAACTGTAGCGAATGCTGCAGAACCGATTGCGAAGCCCTTACCGATAGCTGCTGTTGTGTTACCAACTGCATCGAGCTTATCTGTGATCTTACGAACATCAGGATCGAGGTGGCAAGCTTCTGCAAGTCCGCCTGCGTTATCTGCGATAGGACCGAAAGCATCGATGGAAACTGTAGCACCAACGAATGCGAGCATACCGAGAGCTGAGATAGCAATACCATAAGAACCGCCGATGATTCCGGATACGATCAAAGCAACGATGATTACGAATACAGGGAGAAGAACGGATCTTGAACCAACAGCATCACCCTTTGTGACAACGAAAGCCTCACCCTCTGTGCACATCTCAGCAAGCTTCTGTGTAGGCTTGTGATCTGTAGAGGTGTAGTACTCTGTGATGATACCGATAGCAATACCGGAGATAATACCCATGATTGAAGCAACCCAAGGTGTAGCCCAGCCGAGCTTCCAATCGTCGAAAAGCGGAACATTATTGAAGATAAAATAAGAAGCAACACCGCCGAATACGATCGTGCAGCCTGCAGAAATCCATGTGGAAAGGTCGAGTTCCTTTGACGGATTGTCACCCATCTTCTTGATGTTAGCAAGGCCCAATCCGATAAGGCATCCGACAAGGCCACAGCATGCAAGGATTACAGGGAAAAGTACTGTAGCATTGAAAGTCTTATCGTTGATAAGTAATGCTGTACCTTCTGCTTCGCTCTTTACAACTGCAGTTCTGTAAATCGTAACTGCGATCATAAGAGAAGCAGACATTGTAGCAACAAATGACTCCAAGAGGTCGGAGCAGTTGCCGGCGATATCGTTAACGTTGTCGCCAATGAAGTCTGCGATCGTGTTAGGGATTCTTGAGTCATCCTCAGGAAGGTCATGTCTGAGCTTACCAAGGATATCAGAAGAAATATCAGCTGCCTTTGTGTAGTTACCACCTGCAACACGGTTAAACATAGCAACAATGGAGCAGCCGAGTGAATATGTGGATATTCTCATGATTGAAAGGTTGCACTCAAGGTTAAGAAGTCCGTTCTGAGTAACATCGTGGTTTACACCTTTGAAGCAAAGGAGGATAGCTACAAATCCCAACATACCGAAGCCCTGAACTGCAAGACCGGAAATGGAACCGCCGCAGAGAGCTACCTTAACGGTCTCGCCGATTGAAAGGCTCTCTCTTGCCTTGTTCGAAGTACGAACGTTAGCGTATGTAGCGCTCTGCATACCGAGAACGCAAACGATGGAACTCATCAGTGCACCCATGAGGAATGTTACACCTGTTGACCAATGAACAAAAAGTCCAAAGATAACAGCTACAAC
>JAEEGI010015495.1_pt1 | contig 15867 bp, 8 predicted proteins | sample 8958751 | NCBI WGS metagenome assembly JAEEGI01 (sample SAMN16246545, study PRJNA631951) | gut metagenome | biome: gut microbiome; feature: rumen; material: KS-attached | host: Bos | place: Iran: Karaj | collected 2018-10
GATCATCACGACTTGGGTCCTTTCCGCCTGCATCCTGGCGGAGGCCGCCGTTCCCGTGGAGCGCATCTATGTCTCCACTGACCGGGAAGTCTATATCGCCGGAGACGCCGTCTGGTGCTCCCTGACCTGTCTGGACGGAAACGGCCGTTTTTCGAACGAAAGCGCCGTTTCCTACCTGGAACTCGTCTCGGAAGGCGGAACGGCCTGTACGGCCAAAATAGGCCTTCTGGAAGGCCGCGGCGCCGGATCTTTCCGGATTCCCGTCACCACGCCCACCGGCACCTACCGGCTCGTCGCCTATACGGCCGTCAACGCCGATGAGGAGGGAACGCCCTGGATGGCCGGTTCCCGCATCCTGTCCGTTTTCAACACCACCTCCACCGCCCGTGTTCCGGACGGCGTCGAGCTTCTGGACGAAGCGGCCTACGACGCCCTGAAACGCCCCGAAGCAGCCCCGGAGGGGAGCCTGCAGATTTCCTCCCGGACGCGGCTTCCGAAAGACGCCACGGCCGCCCTCATCCTCAGCAACGTCGGTCCGAAGGCGTCGGTAAGCCTGTCCGTCCGGCATGAGGACGACCTCCTCCCGGCCGCCCGGGAAAACACTCCGGAAAGCTTTCTGAATACGCTTCCGGCGAGCGTCCGGACCAGGCCCGGCACGGCGGCCGTTTCGGAATACGACGGAGAAATCATCACCGCCCGGCTCAAGGGCGCAATGATGGAAAACGAGGACAGCTATGCCGACGCCACGCTGTCCACGGCCGGAGATCCCGCCAGTCTCTACATCGGCCGCGCTGTAGGTTCGGATCTGATCCGGTACTATACCTCCAACATCTATGGAAACCGGGAAATCGTGTGTGAAGTGTCCAACCTGGACAGGGAAGGAGGCTACATCGACTTTGAAAGCCCGTTCATCCGGCCTGATGCCGGGACGCTGCCCAAACTCCGCCTGAGCCCGTCCCAGCGGCAGGATCTCGTATCCCGGAAGGCCGCGCTGCGCGCCGAAAAAGCCCTCCGCATCGACACGCTGACCTCCTTCATGACCCACAGGAAGGACCTCCTCCTGGAGTCCGTCGAATGCCGCCGGTATCACCTGGACGACTACACCCGCTTCCCTTCGGTGCGGGAAATCCTGGTGGAATTCATCCCGGAACTCAGCCTCCGCAAGGTAAAGGACGAGTGGGAGCTGCAGCTGGTCATCTCGGACGCCGTGCAGTCGCGGTTCGAGAAGACCGGAAACATCCTCGTAATGATGGACGGCGTTGTCCTGAGCGACATGAACACCCTTCTGGGTTTCGACGCAATGCTGCTCGAAGATGTCGACATTTATATGCAGCCCTTTGTCTGCGGAAAGTTCGTCTTCCACGGACTGGTGAACTTCATTTCCAAGAAGAACTATGTGACCGCCCTTCACTTCCCCGCCAACGTGCGCGTGGTGGACTTCCAGGGCGTCTCCTATCCGGTCGCCTACAACGGCGCCGTTCCGGAAGGGGAGGGGCAGGACCTTCGCCAGCTCATCTACTGGCACCCCGTCCTGAACCTGGACGCCGGTTCCGACTACCGCATCGAAATCCACACCCCGGGTTATGCGGGACGATTCAAAGCGGTCGCCGAAGGGTTTACAGAGGACGGAAAACCGGTTTATCAGGAATTTTCTTTCGAGGTTGAATAGATAGATTTCTCGACTCCGCTTCGCTCCGCTCGAAATGACAGTATTTCTACTCTTGTCATTTCGAGCGAAGCCCGTAGGGCGAAGTCGAGAAATCTAAAGACAAAAAAATCGGGCGGCCCGGAAGGGTCGCCCGAATTCGTTTTGCGAAGTTCCGATACTACTCGTTCGGAATGAGGGCATCGTAACCGTAAGCGGTCAGACCCCACTTACCTTCGGCGTTCTGGACTCTCCAGATGGTCATGAACAGCCAGGCGCCTTCCTCCTCGTCGTAGTAACCGCGATAGGAAGGATCGTCAGCGTGGTCCGTACCCTGGTCGGTATCCCAGTCGGCGGCACGGACGGCGGAGCCGTCAATCATACCGACAATCTGAGCACCATAGTGGAAGGAATTGTCCGCCGCGTCGTAGTCGAGCAGCAGCTCGGAATTGTCACCGTACGGAGCGATCTTCCACTTGCCGGGATGCTTGACATCCTCATACAGGGTGGCCTCGTGAGGCTCGAAGAGCGGATCACCGGAATAGTAGTAGAAACCATACTGCAGGGTACCGGTCACGCGGGCTTCCCACTTCGGAGGGATGACCACGGAAGGAACGCACTTCTCGGCAGGAATGACACCTTCGGTGTTGTCAGCGACATCCCACCAGACACGGCCGTTGACGGTGTCCTCACCGCCGCGGACGTCCTTCTTGATGATCTCGGCGTAATTCTCGGAGTTCAGCTCAGGATCGTGGCCGCTGTAGAAAGCGAGACGATACGGGAAGTGAGTGTTACCGGTTCTGGCGGCTTCGGGACCGACGAACATCTTCGGAATGTCGAGACGGCGCCAGTCGGACCAGGCCTCGATACCGTCGGCGAGATAGCCGGCGATCCAGCGCTGGATGGCGATCTGCTCCAGACCGTTGGAGGCATTGTAGGCGATGGCCGGGCTGCTGATGTAAGCATCGGCACCGTCGGCGCCCCACTGCTCGAAGGAGGACTTGATACCGGCCTCATAGAGGGTCTTGGCATCGGCGGAGATCCATCCGCGATAGGCGGCCTCGGCCTCGGTGAGGAGGACGCGGGCGGCGGTGATCACGGGCAGAGCGGCGTCCATGGCGAGCATCGTGCTGTTGATGGAAGCGCAGCAGTCAACCCAGTTGTTGACGGCCGTGTTGCTCTCCAGGCCGAACGGAACGCCATAGAAGGAAGTGTACTGGTCACGCGGGAACACTTCGGGGTCACGAGGGCCCTTGTAGCCTTCGATATCGAAGTATTTGAACATACGGGGATCCTTGAACTCCTTCATCTGGTCCACGATGTACATGTTCGGAGCCATGCCGAAACCGGCACCGGCATAATCCGGGTTGCACCAGTAGTACATCATGTTCCAGTTCAGGTCATCGTGCTTGTGGAAGAGACCGTCGGAGACATTCACCATACCGCCGTCGCTGTAGGCCTTGGCGAAACGGGACTTGCCGGTAGCGGGATCCACGTCGCAGAGCTTGATGGCCGCGAGCATACGGATGGAAGCGTTGAACTTCTTCCACTTGGAGATGTCACCACCGAAGCTGGCGTCGGCGGCGGCGTCCAGGGTGCCGCTCGCATCGAACTGGCCGAAAGCCTCGGACAGGGACTTGTCGATGAATTCATAAACCTCCTGCTGGGTGTTGTACTTCGGCTTCCAGTTTTCGTCAGAGGCGCCCTGGAAGGCTTCGTCGACAACGATCGGACCGTAGATGTCGGAAAGGGTCATGAAGTAGAAGCCCATCAGGGTCTTCGCGGCCGCGATCTGGTTGGCCGACGTACCGAGGGCCGCCACATTCGGCTGATCCTTCTTCTCCGGATCTTCGTTCCATTCGATGATGTAGTGGAGGTTCTTCAGCGGTTGCAGATACATCGTGTTGCCGCCGCTGTAGTTGGTGGTTGTACCCAGCGGGCCGTACTGGTTGTTCTTGCACTCGGCAAGATAACCGTTCCACTGCTGCTGCCAAGGGTCGTAGGCGTTGGTCGCGTTACCCGTGACGAAATAGTAGAAATACCTCTGCGCCTGTGTGAACATGTAATTCGTATACGGCGTGGAGGGGGAGTTCGGGCTCAGGTTGATATCACCGAAATCGTGAATCTTGGCGCAACCGACGAGCAGAGCGGCCACCACGGCAGAGGTCAAAAGGGCATATATCTTTTTCATATACATTCTCCTAAATTAAATTGACCATAATTTAGCGACGGGAACGGCCTTCGCCGAAGGAAGCCTTCAGCGTAACACCGAATGTGCGGGTCGAGATAGCCTGACCGCCTTCCAGGAAGTTGTATTCAGCACCACCCAGCTCGGAAGGATCCAGGTTCGGAGCGGCGGAATAGATCAGCCAAGGGTTCGTGGCGACGAAAGCCACGCTGACATTGCGGAGACCGATGTTGAGCTTGTCAACGAGGGTCTGGGGAACGTCATACCGGATGGAGAGCTCGCGGAGCTTCAGGTAGGAACGGTCGTACAGCCAGCAGTCATTGCCATAACGATACTTGTAGTAGTAGTAGTAGTAGGCATCCATGTAACCGGACAGGGCATTGCCGTCGGCATCGACACCGTCCACATAGACACCGCCGCCCACCTGGACAGGCTCACGGACGTTGACACCCTTCTGGTTGACAGCGGCGGTCTCTTCGAGCAGACCGGAACCGTTACCCCACATGTTCGTCCAGGAGATGAACTGACCGCCGATGACGAAGTCGAGCGCGGCGCTCAGGGTGACGCTCTTGAAGCGGAGGTCGGTCGTGAAGCCGCCCGTGAAGTCAGGCTGGACATTACCGATTTCCTTCGGAATATTGACCTCCCAGACAGGACGGACCTCGCCGATCGCGTCGGCGTTGGCGCCGGAAAGCTTCTGGAGGATCAGCTTGCCTTCGTCGTTGGTCGTCCAGCGGGCATCCGTCTGGATGATACCGACCGGCTGGCCCACGCGGGACTTGATGGTGTAGTTGTAATAGAAGCGGTTGGAATACCAGGTGTACTCGTCATCCGGGTTGCCGAAGAGCTCGACCAGGGTGTTGATGTTCTTGGAGATGTTGCCGCTCAGGTTCCACTCCCAATCCTTGGTGCGGATCGGAGTGCCGCCGAGGAGGATCTCGATACCCTTGTTCTGGACGAGACCGGCGTTCATCGTACGGGTGCTGTAACCGGAGGAACCGATGACACCGGCGTTGATGATGTCGTCCTTGGTGTTCTTGAGGTAGAGGTTGATGTCACCGTAGAAGCGGTTGTTGAACATCTTGAATTCGGTACCGACCTCGTAGGAAGTGGAGATGGTCGGACGGATGTTCTCATTCACCTGGGTCGTAGGCTCGGACATCGTAGGCTGGCCGTGGAACTTGGTGTTGACGCTGTAAACCGGGGTCACGGCGTAGGCGCCGAGGGTGGAACCCACCTGGGCCAGGGAGCCGCGGATCTTCCAGAAGTTCAGCCAAGGGGCGTTGATGAGCTTGCTGACCATGAAGGACAGGGAAGCACCGCCGTAAAGGTAAGCGTTATTCTGGACCGGCAGACGGGAATCGAGGTCGTAACGGATGGAACCGTCCACATAGATGAGGTCATCCCAGCCGATGGTGGCGTTGCCGAAGAACGAGCGGGTGCGATAGTGGGTCTCGCTGTTGTTCGTGCTGTAGGTGCTCACGGAAGCGCCGAGGTTGAAGAATCCGGGAACCGTCAGACCGCCGTTGGTGGAGCTGTTCAGATAGTAGTAGTCATAGCGGCGGGACTCGGCGAAGGCCGCGGCCTCGATGGCGAGACGGTTGTCGAAATACTGGTTGTTCCACATCACATAACCCTGGGCCGTGAGGTCGTTGGTGTTGGTCTGATAGGTGCGGAAATACGGGTCGTAGTTGATGGAGCCTTCGCTGTTCCTCTCGTTGTACAGGGAGCCGGACATGATCTCGTTGATACGGGCGCCGATGCGGAAGTTGTACGGGAGGGTGGCGTAGACGTCACCGGAGAGGAGGTGGTTCTGGCTCGTGCTGGAGTAGGTGTACTTCTCCATCACCGCGAACGGGTTGTCATGGAAGTTGGCGGCGATGTTATCCTTGCTGACGATGTTCCAGGTGCGCCAGCTGCCGTCGGGACGCTGCCAGTCTTTGAGCTGGGAGATGTCCACGTTGGTGTGACCCCACTGCACGAAGTCGCAGATGTAGTTACCGTTGGCGGAATAACCTTCCTGCTCCGCGTTCTGGTTGTTGCGGTAGCGATAGCGGTAGCTGATGTCGGCGTTGAGCCAGGAGGTGGGCTTCAGCTGGGTGGAGATGCTGAAGGAACGGCGGACGGCCTTGGAGTTGTAGAAGATACCGGGACGGTCCACGTTGCTGAACGACACACGGGTGTTCATGCCCTTGGTGGCCTTCGTGAAGGCGACGTTGGTGTTGTTCGTCCAGGCGACGCGGGTCAGGTCGCGGAGATTCATCCGATAGCTCCAGGTGTCGGTCTTGCCGTAGTATTCGGAAGTAGGATCCCAGGAGAGGGCGGTACGATAGAGGGTCTTGTCATCGAAACGCGGACCCCAGCTCACATCCTCACCGTAGTCATAGATGAAGGTACCGTCATCGAGTTTCATACCGTTGTTGGTGAAGCACCAGACGGGATCGTTCACGTCGACGTTGCCGCCGGCGCTGGCATACTGGGAGGAAGCCTGAGCGGCCATCGAGCCGCCACCGAAGAGCTTCTGGAACTTGAGGTGGTCATAGAACACTTCGGCCGCGGTGGTCTGGGTGAACTCCACGAAGGAAGAGCCTTCCTGAGCCCGCTTGGTGGTGATGATGACAGCACCGTTGGCGCCGCGGGAACCGTACAGGGCGGTGGCGGCAGGTCCCTTCAGGACGTTGATGCTCTCCACATCGTCCATGTTCACCGAACCGGAACCGGTGATGGCGCCGTCGATGACATAGATGGGCTCGTTACCTTCCTGCGAGTTGTAGGAGGTCGGACCACGGAGGATGATACGGCCTTCATTGAAGGTGGAACCGGCGGATCCCCAGAACTGAGCACCGGCCACTTTACCGGCCAGGGCGTTGCCGAGAGCCGGAGCGTGGGTGATGTTCAGTTTCTCATCGTTGATGACCTGGGCGGAATAGCCGATGGCCTTCTGCTTGCGGGTCAGGCCCTGGGCCGTGACGACGACTTCGTCAAGGTATTCAGCATCCGGCTCGAGGGCGATGTTGACGACGGTCATGCCGTTCACCTCGACGGACTGGGTCTTGTAACCCATGTTGCTGACGACGAGGACACCGTTTCTCGGAGCGTTGATGGAGAAAGCACCCTGAACGTCCGTCAATGCGTAGGAAGTGGCACTTCCCTGCACGACGACGGCAGCGCCCGTCACGGGCTCACCGTTGGAGGCGTCGGTAACCGTGCCTTTGACGGTGATGTTCTGTGCGTACAGCGCCGTCGTGGCGACGGCAAGCAGGCACGCCAGGAACAGTTTTACTTTTTTCATAAGCAAGAAACTTTGGTTAAACATAAATTTATTTGATAGTAATTTGTTACCTTTTAGGTTAGAAGCAACACAAAACGGTCCTTTTCACTACTATTCAAGTTGCAAAGAAATAAAACAAAAACGAATTATGCAAATCTTGTAATATATTCATTCCTTGCAATTCATAAAGAATACTCGGGATTGTTTAAAATAATCATTTTACAATAAGGGCATTATTTCTTTCAAATCGAAAGTTTGACGCCCCTTATAATTTTAAACTAAAAATTTTTATTTATTCATTTTTCTTTGTTTGACTGCTCTTTCAGGTACCTGCAAAGCGTGTTTCGATGGATTCCTACACGCTCCGATATGATATTATAAGGTAACTTGTCCTCCCGCATCCGGAGGATGTCGTCGAGCATTTCCTCAAAACGGATCCGCTGCTTCGTTTTTCCACAGGGGCGTCCCAGTTTTTTTCCTTCCGCCTTCCTCGCGGCCAAAGCCTCCCTGGTCCGCTGGGAGATCAGATTCCTTTCAATTTCAGACGCCAGGGAGAAAGCGAAAGCAATGATTTTTGAATGAATGGTCTCGGACAACTCAAAGTTGTCCTTGATGGACCGTATCCGGATTCCCTTTTCACTGCAGTAATTTAGGATGGACATGACCATCATCATGTTCCTCCCGAGCCGGGACAGTTCCGTACAGACCAACATGTCCCCTTTTCTCATTTTTACAAGCGTCCGACCCAGTGTTCTTTCGTGGAGGTTTTTCATTCCGGACACTTTTTCCTCCACCCAGCGGTTGATGATGATTCCGCTGCGGACGCTCCAGTTTTCTATTTCAAATCTTTGGCCCTGGCAGGTTTGTATCTGCGTGCTTACTCTGATGTATGCAATTGTCATGACTGTTGATTTGTAATTGAAGTATTTCTCATTCATCTTTTTGAACATCACTTATAAAGGACCGTTTTGCAGTGAATATTGCATCAGAAGATAACTATCAGTCAATTATTATGTTTAACCAACGTTTATGCTTATGAAAAAAGTAAAACTGTTCTTGGCGTGCCTCCTGGCTGTCCTCTCGGCAGCCTACGCACAGGGACAGCAGGTAACCGGCACTGTCACCGACCAGAACGGTGAGCCGGTAGCCGGCGTCTCCGTGGTCGTGGACGGCACGACATTGGGCGTTGTCACCGGCTCTGACGGTATTTTCGCCATCAGCGCAAGGCAAGGACAAACCCTCTCCTTCTACCTCTTCGGCATGAAGTCTCTCAAAGTCCCGGTGACCGGGCGTGAGATGAACGTCACCATGGAGGAGGATACCATGACGCTTGATGAAGTCGTGGTGACAGCCATGGGTATAACCCGTTCCGAGAAGACCCTCGGTTACGCGGCGACGACCGTGAAGAACGAAGAGCTGGCCGGCCAGCATGCCACCAACGTGACCACCGCCCTTTCCGGCAAGGTCGCCGGCATGCAGGTTTCGACCACCACGACTGACCCGGGCGCTTCCGTGAACGTGGTCATCCGCGGTTACAGCTCCATCAACGGCAACAACCAGCCTCTGTACGTCATCGACGGTATCGTGGTCGGCGGCATGGGCACGCTCGCCAGCGAAGACATCGAGAGCCTGACCGTCCTGAAAGGCGCGGCCGCTACCGCTCTCTATGGTTCCCGGGCTGCGAACGGTGTCATCGTCATCACCACCCGCCAGGGCAGGCGCGGTATGGACCGCAACTTCACCATCGAATACAGCGGTGGTCTCGAAGCCCGCCAAGTCTCCCTCCTCCCGGTCTTCCAGAACGATTTCGGTCAGGGTTGGAACGGTACCCAGACGTTCATCGAAAACGGTTCCTGGGGTCCGCGTTTCGACGGTTCCATGCAGCTGTACGGCCCGATTTGGAACGGCCAGCAGCTGATCCACAAGTACGAGGCCGTCCCTGACAACATCAAGGACTTCTTCGAAATCGGCCTGAATCAGAAGCACTCCATCTCCATGAGCGGTGCTTCCAAGGACCAGAGCATGACCTACTATCTGTCCTACTCCCTGGCTGACGATAACGGTATCATCCCGAGCGACAAGGACCACTACCGCCGTAACACGATCGCGATGCGCAACAGCTACACGCCGGTCGAGTGGCTCAAGCTGTCCTCCCAGATCAATTTCGCCACATCACAGACCCAGTCTGTAGGCATGTTCCAGGGTACTTCCGTGATCGACGGTCTGTACGAGTTCCCGCGTGACATTTCCATGATTGACCTGAAGGACCTCCCGGCCGCGTTCAACTCCCCGGAAGCCTACCTGACACCTTACGGCATCACCAGTCCGTACTGGGCCATCGAGAACCGTTACAACAATACGGCCCAGAACAACCTTTTCGGCAAGATCCAGCTGGATGTGAAGCCCGTCAGACCCGTCACCCTGACCTATCGTTACAGCTTCTACCACCGCGACTATGACTACAAGTCCGGTTCCCCGCAGATCAGTCTGGACGATGCTTTGATCTGGGATGACATGGGCTACTCCCCGACCAACATGAACGAGGATGGTTCCGTCTATGCGCAGTATTATCGCCAATATGAAATCAACCACGACTTCCTGGCCTCCTACAGTGACAAGTTCGCGAACGAGAGATTCAGCGTCGACGCTGTCCTCGGTCTCAACATCAATGAGCGTTACAATACATCCCTGACAGGCCAGACCGACATCCTCACCATCAACTCCGGCTTCTGGAACCTCTCCAACGGCGCCAGCAAGACCACCATCAGCGACAGCCAGACCAAGCGCCGCCTCATCGGCCTGTTCGGCGACGTCACTCTCGGCTGGGACGAGACCGTCTTTCTGGAGCTCACCGCCCGTAACGACTGGTCCTCCACGCTTCCGCTGGACAACAACAATTACTTCTATCCGGGTGCGACCCTGAGCGCCATCTTCACAAACTGGCTGCCCAAAAACAATATTCTGTCCTTCGGTAAGATCCGTGTCGCCTACGGTAAGACCGGTAACGACGCCGGTGCGTACAACACCTATCCGACGTTCACCCAGGCTTCCTTCAGCGGTACTTACGGCAGCGGTGTCGCCGCCTTCCCGATCAACTCGATCAACGCTTTCCGCCGCGGCTACTCCATCGCGAGCCCGAGCCTGAAGCCGGAAATGACGACCGAGTTCGAGGTGGGCGCCAACCTGCAGTTCTTCAACGGCCGCTTCGGTATCGACGCCGCCTACTACAATCGGCTCACTTCCGATCAGATATTCTCGATTTCCACGGAACCTGCCACGGGGTATTCCTCAATGGTGGCCAACGCCGGTGACGTCCGCAACAAGGGTGTCGAACTCCTCTTTGACTTCATCCCGGTGCAGACCCGTAATTTCAAGTGGGATCTCTCCATCAACTGGGCCAAGAACTGGAGCATGGTCGAATCCCTGCCGGCTGAAATCGGTGACAAACTCCAGCTGGACGGCTTCTCCACCTCTTCCGTCAAGGACCAGGTGTACATGTACGCCGAGGTCGGCCAGCCGTTCGGTTCCTACTGGACCTATCTTCCGAGATATGTATCCGACCAGCCGTCTCTGGGCGTTGACAAGGAAACGGGCAAGGAGATTCCCAATCCTGACTACGATCCCACCGGTAAGAACGTAGGCAAACTGATTGTGGACGAGTACGGCCAGATCGTCATGAGCGATGAACTCACCCCGACCGGATACAACGCCAACTATGACTGGACGGGCGGTATCACCACCAACCTGACCTACAAGAACATTTCCCTCGGCGCGGCCATCGACATCCGCAAGGGCGGCAAGATGTTCTCCCGTTCGAAAAACATCATGGAGTTCACCGGAAACGGTTTCGTCACCACCTACAACGAGCGACGTCCGTTCGTCATTCCGAACTCCGTACAGATGATCGAGGACAACACCTTCGTCGAGAACACCACTCCGATTTACACCAGCGACAGTTCTTATCAGACCTATTTCGACGACTACGGCGGAACCGAGGGACGTCTGTTCTACTTCATCGACCGAGACTTCGTGAAGATCCGCAACATCTCACTGACCTACACGCTGCCCAAGAAGTGGACCGGCCCGTTCCAGGGCGTCTCCCTGTCCGCTTTCGTGAACAACGCGTACACCTGGACCGCAAAGAACAACTACTACGTCGACCCGGAAACCACCAACGAAGGTACTGACGTCGGCGGTCTGTTCGGCGAGACCTACGTCAACCCGACCTGCCGCATCTACGGTTTCAACCTCAACATCAAATTCTAAAGGAGGATCCGAACATGAAAAAGATATTTACCATCATTGCAACGGTTGCCGTCCTTTCCCTTTCTTCCTGCAAGGATTATCTGGATATCAACCACTCTCCGAACTCTCCGGGTGAGGAACTGGCGACCATGGACATGGCCCTTCCGGCCGCAGAAATGGCGCTGAGCGCCCGATACGGTGACCTGTTCCGTATTCTCGGCGGTTACTTCTCCGAGCAGTACGCCCACTATTTCGGAACGAGCAACTATGTTACTTACAGCCAGTTCAAGGTTGCCTCCACCTCCACGAACGGTGCTTATACGGACCTGAACCGCGCCGCCATAGGCAACGCGACCTTCGTTCGCAACAAGGCTGCCGAAGAAGGTGCCTGGGGCAGCTATCTGGCAGCTACCTGCATCCGCGTCTTCTCTTATCAGGCACTTGTCGACGCCTACGGTGAGACCCCGTATTCCGAGGCTCAGCAGGGCAAGGATAACCTGAACCCCAAGTTTGACGACGGCAAGGATATCTACGCCGGCCTCATCGCCGAACTGGACGAAGCCCTCGAGAAGGCTCCTCTCCAGCCGGCTGTCGCTACGAATCTTCTCTATACGGGTCAGGACGCCACACCGTGGATCAAATTCGCCAACGCCCTCAAACTCAAACTCCTCATGCGTGAACGCGCCGTCGCCAGCGTGGATTCTCAGCTGACGGCCCTCGTGAACGAAGGCAACTTCCCGACCGCCGACGTCGCTTTCAACTGCTTTACGGCCGATGAATCCGGAAAGGCCAATCCTTTCTATCAGGAAGAATTCGCCACCTACTTCGGTTCCACCCAGGTCAACGTCGCCTTGAACGTCGCCCTTTTCCGGGCCATGTCCGATTATGACGACAACCGCCTCGGCGCTTTCTTCACCCAGAATGGCAACAAGCAGTATTGGGGCAGCATCTCCGGTGACAACATGAGCACGTCCAACAACTACAAGGCCGCTGTGTTCTGCCGTCCGAATATGCACTATTCCGATCCGGTGTACCTGATTTCTCTCTCTGAAATTTACTTCTTCCTGTCCGAGTACTACACGAAGGTCGCAAAGAACGAAGCCCAGGCAAAGGCTTACTATGAGGCTGCCATCCAGGCTTCCTTCGACACTGCCGGTGCAGACGGTGCCGAGGCCGCCATCGAGGCCTGGCCTTACGACGGTTCCGACAAGACCCTCGGTATCCAGAAGTGGATTGCCCTCAGCGGCATCAACAATTTCGAGGCCTGGTGCGAAATGCGCCGTCTCGGTTATCCTGCTTTCGGTGGCAAGAAGGCCGAAGATATCTACAGCCGCGGCTCCGACAGCCTCGATCCTACCGTGCTTACTCCCGGCGACCTGTACACCCCTTACCAGGTGAACAGCGAAGTGGGTGCCAACCAGCTTGTCCAGCGTTTCCCTTATGCCGAGTCTTCCAAGCTCTACAACTCCAGCTATCCGGGCGAACAGTCTCTGACCAAGAAGGTGTTCTGGGCAAAATAAATTGATACGATTATGAAAAAGAATTTGATATTCCTCCTTTCTGCGGCGCTCATGGTCCTGGCCACGGGCTGCGAAAAGACTTCGAAAGGTCTGACCCGTATCACCTACTATCCCGTCATCACGCTGCAGGGCGACAATCCCTACGTCGTTCAGCTGGGTGAAAATTATTCGGAACCTGGTTTTACGGCTTCCCTGAATGGTGAAGACTATACTTCCAACGTACAAATTTCATCCAACGTGGATTCTTCCGTTCCCGGCATCTATTCTGTGACCTACAGTGCAACGAATCCGGACGGTTGTTCCTATTCCACCACTCGCGACGTGTATGTTCTGAATCCGGGAGGTGTCGCCAATGTCTATCTCAGCCATTGCTGGATGGGTGCCCGTGATTATAAGGACCTTCCGATCGTGATCAGTCCCGTTTCCGACGGCGTATACGAACTGGAAGACCTCTGCGGCGGTTTCTACTGCTATGGCCGTTATCCGGGTTATGAGCCTACTTATGACTTCCACGGCGAAGTGCAGTTCTCTCTCAATGAGGACGGCTCCTTTGACCTCAAGAAGATCGGAGACTGGTATTTTGTCGGTTCCTTCGACTATGACAACATTACCGGCGGCTACGATTTCGAAACCGGCATCTTTGATTACGATTTCGACGGTCTCCGTGTCACGCTGACTCCTTTCACTCTCTAAACACTGAACAGTTATGAAGAAAGCATTCTATATCCTTGGAATTCTTGCGACGGCTATCCTGGCTTCCTGTCAGAAAGATCCTGTCGAGAATACCGCCTGCGTCGAAATGGCTGGTGACTGGTATGTAACCATCGACGCCGCAAAGAATGGTCAGGTGCTTTATGAAGACGTGTACGATATGGGCTACGTCCATGTGTTTACGTCCAACACCGCAGCGAACATTGCTACCGAAATGCTTCTAACCGACAACCGTGACGACCCGTTCTGGGATTTCAAGGTAAAGGTGACAGCCGATCCGAATGCAATGACTTTCTCCGTGAGCAATGGCCAGAATCTCGTCGAAGACTATGAAGACATGACTATGGTTGTTACCGGTGGCAAGATTGTCAAGGGCGGCGCCCAGACTCCGAGCGGTATGCCTGCCGATGCGATTGAGTTCTACATCACCTTCTCTGATGATGAAGATGGTCCCAAGTATGGCTGGGATTCCTTCTACATCCATGGCTATCGTTACACCGGCTTCGCCGCTGACGAATAGCCATCCTCCCGCTTGAATGATTACGGGCGACCCTTCATCGGGCCGCCCGTATTTTTTCTACAGCGTCTCCAGATATCTGGAAAAAAACACGTTATAAACACTGTATATACTGCCTTCCAATGTCACAGTCTCCAAAACAAGTTCCTTTTCGACCAAAGATTTAAGGCTTTTCAGGACGGCGGGACCGGAAGAAAGTCCATATCCCGACAAAAATGCGGCCGATGTCGGTTTGTGCACCTCTCCTTCCTTTGCAATGGCTTTCAATAGCTTCCACTGGGACGGAGTCGTCATTCGCTTGATTTCCAGGAAACGGTCCGTATTCGATTGCAACAGGGTCAGCTTGGCCTTCCGGACATGATCGGCGGTCACTTTTTTTCCAGAAATGTTGAATACCTCATTACAGAGCGACTGGGTATAATATGTATGGTCTTTCGTCCAATGAATGATATTTTCAACCAGGTCAGATTCTATCGACTTCCCGTATTCATTGAAAAGTCCGGAAATGAATACGGCATATGTCTTTTCATCCAATTTGCCGAGCGGAACATTCGTCGTGCTTTCATAAAAGGGTCTTTTCGGATTTGTGAACATATCCGACATCATGTGTTTCTTGCTGCCGCAGAAAATGAATCGGACATGATGCAGCGGCTGGATGTAAGTTCTGAGCATAGCCTCCATCTGAACTTCCGAATACTCCCTGATCTGCTGAAATTCGTCAATGGCGACCACCACCTCTTTTCCACTGTTCTCCAGATAAGAAAACAACGAACTCAATGTCAGTTTTTTATCATCTTCCGTCCGATAAGTGAAAGACAACTGGGGCTGTCCGGTCAGCTCATCATAACTGATCAAAGGCCTGATTCCTCCGATGGCTTTGAATATATCCTTGATCTTGTTCTTTCTGTGGAGAACCTTTGCCACGGATTCCGAAAGAATTTTGATGAAATCTTCCAGGTTCTGACTGGAACTCATATCGGCATAAACCGTCTCAAAAGGCAGTTTATTCTCCTTAATTTGATCAAAAACCCGGTATATCAACCCGGTTTTACCCAATCTTCTCGGAGAAATCAGCGTAATATTCCGCCCGTTTTCCAAGCATTCAATGATACGGGCCGTCTCTTTTTCCCGGTCACAGAAAAAGTGACTGGAAACATAAGGTTCTATAACAAAGGGATTTTTCATCATTTCTCCGTCTTTTCGGCAAATATAGAACTAAAAAATCAATTAACCAAAAGTTATTAACTAAAGGTTATTAACTTCGAGTTTATAAAATAATATCGCAGGAACCAGGTGGATTCCTGCGATACAAGATTCTTTCGCTTCGCTCAGAATGACAAAGCCTACTCGCTGAAGCGGGCTTTGAGATATTCGCGGTTCAGGCGGGCGATGTGGTCGATGGTGACGTGCTTCGGGCATTCCATCTCGCAGGCGCGGGTGTTCGTGCAGTTGCCGAAGCCGAGTTCGTCCATCTTGGCGACCATGGCACGGGCGCGGCGGGCGGCTTCCGGCTTGCCCTGCGGGAGCAGGGCGAGGGAGCTGACGCGGGCGGCCACGAACAGCATCGCGGAACCGTTCTTACAAGTGGCGACGCAGGCGCCGCAACCGACGCAGGCGGCGGCGTCCATCGACAATTCGGCGTCATCGTGCGGGATGAGAATGGTGTTGGCATCCTGCGCGGCACCGGTGCGGACGGAAATGAAACCGCCGGCCTGGAGAATCTTGTCGAAGGCCTGACGATCCACCACGAGGTCCTTGATCACCGGGAAG
>JAEEGI010015496.1_pt1 | contig 15867 bp, 9 predicted proteins | sample 8958751 | NCBI WGS metagenome assembly JAEEGI01 (sample SAMN16246545, study PRJNA631951) | gut metagenome | biome: gut microbiome; feature: rumen; material: KS-attached | host: Bos | place: Iran: Karaj | collected 2018-10
CACCTGTTCCCCGACACGTCGGACGAATGGAAGGGTGTCGACAGCAAGATCCTGCTCGCGAAAGTCGTGGCGCTCGTCAGCGGACGCGGCTTCCGGGTAGGCAATGCCGACATCACCATCGCCCTCCAGAAACCGAAGCTTGCCCCACACATCCTGTCGATGCGCGAAACCCTCGCCTCCGTGATGGAAATCCCGGTCGACGCGGTCTCCGTGAAGGCTACCACGACCGAACGTCTGGGCTTTGTCGGACGATGCGAAGGATGCGAAGTGTGGGCTTCCGTCCTCGTGATTAAACCTTGACGTCCACTTCGTGTCAAAAGAACTGTCTGCAAATTCAAAAGACAGTTTATTTTGATGTTCTATCTGATATGAAAGCTTTACGAATCCTTGCAGCGGCAGCGGGAGTGCTGTGCGCTGTGACCCTGTTTGCACAGGAGGGAAGGCCCGAGCGCGGCGGCCGTGGCGGCCGCGGCGGTCGCGGTGATTTCCCCGAGCCCGTGTCCGACAGCGTCTGGGTGATCCAGCGCACCCAGGAAATGGTGGAGAAGTACACCCTCACCCCCGAGCAGGAGGCCCAGGTGCGCGAACTCAACGCCAAGTATGCCCCCCAGCTGAACTTCCGTCCCGGCGGCATGTTCGGCGGTGAAAACGGCGAACGCCCTGACTTCCGCTCGATGAGCGACCAGGAGCGCCAGGAATTCATGCAGAAGATGCAGGCCCAGATGGGCGAAATGCAGGAGAAAATGCAGGCGATGCAGGAGGCCCGCAAGGTCTACGAAAAGGAGCTCGAAGGCTTCCTGGACAAGGACCAGCTGAAGGCCTACCGTAAGGATCGTCGTCGTCAGGAAGCGGAGATGCAGCGCCGCATGCAAGGTGGCATGGGCGGCCCCGGCGGCGGCATGGGTCCCGGCGGTCCCGGCGGATTCCCCGGCGGTGGCATGGGCGGCCCTGGCGGCGGCTTCCCCGGCGGTGGCGGCTTCGGCGGCTTCTGATCTCACAATAAACCCGGTTGAACTGCTCAACCGGGTTTATTATTTAAGCCCCGCCCCGTCGCGCCGCCCCCATAGGGGCTGACCAGGGGAAGATTCCCCCCTGCGTCGCTCCGCTTCGAAAACCGATGCGGGTTTTCCGATCACGCCTCATGTTCCGTTTTTGAGCATGCCCTGTGCTCCAAGTGTCCCTAATTTGGCGCCACCTGCCGCATTTATACCCCTTCTCAGTCACAGGTGTCCCTTCTTGAGCACCATCTGCGGCATCATCTTCAGTTCATTCCAACATTGGCGCAGGTGTAGGGTATTGATGGCGCAGGTGTGGTTTTTGCCTTAGGACCTGCACCGCAAAACAGGCTCCTGCGCGCTGCGGCGGCGCAGGTCATCACCCCAAAGTCTTACCTGCGCCGAAAGTATGTGATACCTGCGCCATTGCCCAAGGACACCTGCGCCAAGGTTGTGTGGCACCAGCACTTGCACCGTGGCCAACACTATGACTACTACCCCAAACACGGGTATTACTACTATCACCGCCACCACTGTCCCCCCCACTACCATTAACAGCTGCTCGGCGTACAAAGTGTGTTTTTATTGATGACCTTGAACGGATCTACGTACAAGATGTGTTTTTGTGTGGATGATCTTGAACGGTGATTGTTGGCTCCACATGCCTGTGGTGACGCTTTGATGTGCAAGGTCTGCTTCGTGAAATCACATTTTGTACATGAATTACGCATGTTCGAGGAATCACGCGTGTACGTTGGGACGGATGCGTTCAGGGGGAGGGTGGTGTGGCGGCGTAGTTCGGGTTTCAGCGACAGCGGGCCGGATGAGCGTACAGATTATCGGGCTTTTAGTGCGTTCATCTGTTCGCTGCAGCAGTGTGCAATTGTATTCGTTCCAGTATGCGCGTCATGATTATGCCGCTCTTTGTCGCAAGCCCGCGTCGGAGAACGTTCCAAAGGAAGAACGTTCTCCGCACCGTGCTCCAGCACGTGGGGAAGTACAAAAACGGGTTGAAATGTCCTCTCCCGCGTGCTTCTTTTTCGTTCGCCGGGTTTGGCTCGGGGAAAACGCTTCCGGTCGGGGTGCTGGCAGGCCGGATGCTCTTCATCTCATCACAGGGGGAGGAGAAGCGCTGTCTCCTAGAACTGGAAATAGATGAAACTCTGGAGATCAGCGGTGATGAACTGGTAGACGAAGAAGACGGCCAGGAACACGGCAAGAGCCATGAGAGGCAGCGGGAGCGTCGCGAACCGGAGACGGTAGCGGCGCTTCGCTTTTTCGGGGATCCAGTGGATGAGCATGCCGAAGGCGAAGACCAGAAGGACCGGGGCGTGCTGGCGGAGCAGGGCGGGGACGAGCGACAGGTCCCAGGCCGATCCGATCTGGTTCACCATGTTCTTCGCGGTCCGCCAGGCCTCCTCGTTCGCGAGGGCCGGGTCCAGGTTGGAGCCGCTGCGGAAAAACAGGCGGGTGAAGGTGATGAAGACGAAGGTTTGGAAGACGGCCCATGCGTTGGCAATCCAGACGACGGCCCTGGATTCCTTCGCTTCGCTCGGAACGACGGAAGACGCATCGCCTGTCGGAATGACGGAAGAGGCCTTCCGAGTGACCCGCCAGTATACCAACCGGACCAGGGTCCCGGCGGCCAGGACCAGGGTCCAGACGGCGAAGAGGTTCCAGACAGGGGCGGGAACAAGGCGCGAGAGGGCGAAGCAGAGGGCGAAGACACCCCAGATGACGGCGGTTTTGAGGCCGATGCTCCAGTCCGCCCAGAACTTGTAGATGATCATGCCGATGCCGTTCAGGCCGCCCCAGATCATGAAGTTCCAGCTGGCGCCGTGCCAGAGACCGCCCAGCAGCATCGTGTCCATGGAATTGACCTGCGTCCGGAGGAACTTGCGCCTGTCGGGCCGGAGCCAGCCGTACAGGAGGATCAGCAGCGAAATCAGCGCGACCGTGAAAGCCACCCACCACGAACCGGAAAGGAACGAGCCGATGACCGCCACGGCGATGATGATGATGTAGGTGCCCCAGGTGGAGTTCCGGTTGCCGCCCAGGGGGATGTACAGGTAGTCCCGGAGCCAGCGCGACAGGGTCATGTGCCATCGGCGCCAGAACTGCTGCGCGTTCTCCGCCTTGTACGGGGAGTTGAAGTTCTTGGGCAGATAGAAGCCCATGAGCATGGCGACGCCGGTGGCGATGTCGGTGTAGCCGGAGAAATCGGCATAGACCTGCAGGGAGTAGCAGAAAAGGGCGGCGAGGTTCTCGAAGCCCGTGTACAGCAGCGGATTGCTGAACACGCGGTCGCTGAGGTTCACCGCCAGGTAGTCGGCCAGGACCAGTTTCTTGATGAGGCCGTTCAGAATCCAGAAGACCGCGATGCCGAACCAGCGGCGGCTCAGGTTGTAGGGCTTGTACAGCTGGGGGAAAAACTCCGGCGCCCGGACGATCGGGCCCGCCACCAGCTGCGGGAAGAAGGTCAGGAAGAAGCCGAAATCCAGGAACTTGCGCAACGGCTCGATCTTCCCCCGCTTCACGTCCACAATGTAACTGACAGCCTGGAAGGTGAAGAACGAGATGCCCACCGGGAGGATGATGGCATCGACCCGGAATATCGATGTGCCCGTGAGGGCGTTCCCCAGTTCTCCCAGCACGTCATGCACCCGGATGGACAGGCCGAAGAGGTCGTTCAGGAAATCCGCCAGGAAATACGCATACTTGAAATAGGCCAGCACGCCCAGGTCAATCACCACCGACAGGACCACCCAGAAGCTTTGCCGGGCGGGCCGGGCACGGCGCAGCGCGCGGGCCGCGAAATAATTGTAAGTGACGACAAAGAGCAGCAGGATGAGGAAAACGCCGCTGGTCTTGTAGTAGAAGAACAGGCTGACGAAGAACAGGTAGGCGTTCCGCAGCAGCGGCTTGGAGTGGATCAGCGAGAATCCCGCGAACACCAGCGCGAAGAAAGCCCAGAAGTAGAACTGGGTGAACAGCAGCGGGTGCGCGCTGTCAAAGGAGAACAGCGCCTGCAGGAATTCCCGGATGATGTCCACGAAGGTCATTGGATTGATGCGGTGTACGAGTCCATCAAGGCGTTGAACAGCAGGTTGCCGAGAATCGTATAGCCCTCAGGCGTGAAGTGGATGCGGTCCGGCCGCGCATAGCCGGCATTGACCCAGGCGTCCATCGACCCGGAACCGCCCATGATGTCGTACAGGTCCCAGAGAGCCCCGTCACAGCCGGCGGCGATCTCTTCGAAGGCGCGTTCGGCCCGGGCGCCGAAGGGATTGGACCGGTTGTTCTTCCAGCTGTCGTTGCAGGTCGTGAACAGGAAGGCGCAACGGGGGTTGGCATGCCGGACCAGCTGGACCAGTTTGCCGTAGTTGGAGATGAAACGGCGGGCGTCGAAGTCCGAGCCTTGAAGGTCGTTGATGCCGATGGAGAAGATCACGAGGTCGGGCTTCACAAGCCGGAGGTCCCGCGTGAAGTCCTCGCATTTGAGGAAAGAGGACGTCGCCGCGCCGTTCACGCCCACCTCGCTGAGGGTCAGTCCGTTGACCGGATTGTCCAGATAGACGCCCTTGAGGGTGAACCGGCCCGGATATCCCACGAAACCGATGCGGAAGCTGTCCAGGTAATACGGCAGGTCGAAACGCCAGCGCTCATCAACCTGACGGCCCCGGAGCGTGTCCCGCCCGGCGATCAGGACGGGTTCCAGCTCGCCATAGCCGAGAACGTCGACGCTGCGGAAGGTAAAACGGAGATCCCACATCTTGCGCTCTTCCGGAACGAGGTTGAACGCGACCGTCGCGGCGGTGTCGGCCGTCGAGACGGTCATGCCGGTCACGCCCATCACGGTGTCCGGATTCAGACAGCGGCTGGACGACCAGGTTCCCGTGTAGGAGGTCTGGTAACCCATCGGAGTGTTCGTGCCGGCGGCCGCGTAGGGAAAGATGAGGCCGCGGCCGCCGTCCATGCCGTACCGCAGCGCCATGAGGTTCTTCCGGAGCGTGTTGGTCCAGGTGCCGCCCTGGACGTGCGAACCGCCGATATGCAGGATGCGGACATCCCCGCGGCCGGTCACCACGAGGGTGTCCAGCTTGCTCAGGAACGCGTCGAAATCCGCGGAGGCGCCGCCCGGAAACTTCAAGGCGTTCCGCTCGGCATGGGCATAGGGCATCGGCGGAATCCGGCGATGGAACAGGTTCTGGGCGCCCGCCGGCAGGATACAGGCGGCGAAGGCGACGAGGAGGAAAAAGCGTTTCATCTTTCCATTCTTTGTTCGACCGCGGCGGCCGGGAGGGACTTCCGCAGGTCATAGAAATCATAATACGTAAGGAGGGACCGGGACAGCGTCTCGCCCACGACCTTGGCGCCGGCCGGGGTGAAATGGACATAATCCGGTCCGGCATAAGCCGGGTAGTGACGGACCCACTGGGCCATCGAGTTCTTGCCGCCCATCATGCTGTACAGGTCCCAGTAGGCGGCGCCGCCGGCGAGCGAGACGGCTTTGAGGGAGTCTACCAGTTCGGGCAGGCGGCGGTAGGAGACAATGCGGCCGTCTTCGGTCGAGACCGCCATGTCGGACGGGCCGATGAAGAGGATCTTCGCCCCGGGCGCCACCTCCCGGAAATAGGCGATCTGCTCCCGGACATCGTCCATATAGCCGGAGATGGCTTTGGACGATCCGGCCGACGGAACAAAATTGCCGCCGAACTGAAGAATCACCAGGCGGGTATCGTCCAGTTCGAAAGATGTCTTCATCAGTTCCTTGTCGATGCGGGTGAGGATATGACCCGTACTGCCGCGCATGGGGATGTTGTCCACGGTCACACCCGACACGCCGTCCGTGGCGATGCCGTAGATTTCGGCGCTTCCGGTGAACTTGAGCGTGGCTTTGTCGACCGGTCTGTCAAAGGTCCAGGTGGCCCAGGTCGCGCAGCTGTCCGCCCGGACGACAGGCGTCGGATTCAGCGTATCAGACTGTACGGTGGCGGTGAAGTCCTCTGAGGCTCGGCCATACAAGAGGGACACGGACTGGAAGCTCCGGACATGTTCCAGCGTGGATTTCAGGCGCTGCGCCCGGAGGCTCACCGTGCCGCCGCCATAGAGCGCCGTCAGCTGCGACAGCGGGCCGTAGCGGTTGTGCCCCGCCCGGCGTGTGGTCGAGTCCGTCACCATCGTATAAAAGGCGAAGCCGCCCGAAGCGTAATGCGAGACGGACGCCATCGGCGTGTGCGTCATGGCGGGGAACATCCCCGTTCCGCAGCCGCCGAACCGTACCTGCAGCGCCTCCCGCAGATTGGACGAAATACGGTCCAGTTCGATCTGCGAGTCCCCGTAATGCGCCACACGGACGGTCCTTCCCGAATCGCTGGCCTGCTCGAAGGCGCAGAACAAAGAATCAAAGAAGGTATAATCATCCTCCGGCAGATAGATCCGGTCCGGATTCTCATAGAAGAACTGGCGATAAAAGGCCAGCGTGTCCTCATGCATCGCGAACCTTCCGTCAATTGCGTTCAGGACGGAATCCACATCGACCTTTTTCTCCATCGCGTCCCGGAGACGTCCTTTGTACGAAGCGAACCGCAGGTTCTTTCCACCTACGCGCACTCCTTCCGCCGGAAACACGGCCCATGCCGCGCCCAACATCAGGAACACGCCCAGAATGAATAGAAATACCTGCCTCGCTTTCACCGCTTCCTTACTGCTTCACCTCGATCTCGAGTGTCAGCACCGAGCGGGATCCGTCCGCCTGCGTCAGGACCGCTTCGACGGTGTGGGCGCCGGCGGTCAGGGTGACGGAATCGGCCCCGGCGGGCTCGTCATCAAAGTACCAGACAACGTCGGCGGGGGTGACGGCATTCTCCGAACTGACCAGCTCGAAAGTGAAGCGGTCACCGGCCCGATAGGAACCGCTGTCAGCGATGGTCACGTAATCGAGGTCGTCGGAAGGAAGAGTCGCGCGGAGAGTGACGAGGTCGTTCGCATAAGCAATCCCGCTGAATGAGACGGAGCTCACTACGCCATTCCAACTCTTGGGAGTATAACGGGTCACATTCTTCGAACCCGGGAACGGGATTCCGTCGCTCTTGTCGTAATCGAAATAATAATCGCCGGCATACTTTGAATGGCCGTACAGCAGGTTGTCCGGATCAGCGGAAGGGATGATATAAAAACAGGGGTGCGAACCGTTTTCGTTGATGGAATTGTACGATTTCCAGTCCTCCCAGAGATTCCGGGCTGTCATGGATCCATAGGCCAGTCTTATCGTACGGTCGGACTTGTCCACGTGATACACGACCAGGCCGTGGGAGTAAAGACTCGCATCCCAGCCGTTGGATCCCCGGCATTCATAAACGAAATACTCGCCATCCTTGTCGGTAAGCGTCCTGTAGGCGACATTCTCATCCACCGAGGGAATGGTATAGGTGCCGCTTTTCGGAAAATCCCGGATGGCGTCCTCCTCTTTCAGCCAGCCCAGCATGATGCGTTCCTCGATATTGAAGAACGGAGGGGTCCGAGCCTCGTTGTTGTAGGAGCCGCTGTCCATCGTGGAGAAGAAGAACAGACCGGCGGCCTGCCCGTTGGTCGTATAATCGGTGTCGTAGAAGTCCGGCAAACCCATTGCGTGGGCGAACTCATGGCACGCGGCTCCAATGCCGCACATTTTGCCATACAGTTCCCCGGACCCGACCACTTCATTGGTACAGGCATAAGAGTCAATCCGCCTCCCGTCCAGCTCGAGGGACTTGCCGGCACCCGAGATCTCCCACTGATGCGGCCAGATGGTGGTGCTGGTTCCTCCGTCCGCCTCCCCTTTCCCGGCGTAATACATGAACACCAGGTCCACATATCCGTCGTCATCATTGTCATACCGGGTGAAATCGATTTCCCCGTCGAGTTTCCTGCAGGCGTCGATAATCGCCTCTTCGGGACGCCTGTCATCCCCCTGATAGTTGTTCTCTCCGTAATAAGCGTAGGTGGTGTCCAACTGGACAGGCCCGTACACATCGAAGACCGGCTCAAAGAGACCGTGCGAATTCTCGTAGTAGTAATCCCGGGCGGAACCGGTTCCGCCGTTCACGGAGTACCCGTGCTGGTTCAGAAGGTCGTTGAAAGCGGCGTTGGGATCGCTGGTGGTCGAAAACTTTTTGTTCGAGAATTCGACCAGGATCACCAGAAAATGCTTCTGTCCGATGGCTACGGGGGCGTTTTTCGCCCGGCGGGCGGCCCGGTTCATCCGGGCGGCGGAGCGACGGGAGGCGGCATGCTGACGTATTTCGTCGATCGAGGCATGCCGGGCGGGGCGGTAATAGCCGTCCTCCCCCAGTTCGACCAGGCGGCCGTAGACGTCGGTGGTCCAATGAGCGAACTCGTCTCCGTGCTGTCGGATGACAATCCTGGTTCCGTCCGGCTGGACGTACTCCCGCAGTCCGGGACGGGCGGGTATCGCGGTCATCAGCTGGAACCCCGCCAGCAGCGCGGCAAGCGCAAGGATGATCTTCTTTCTCATGGCCGCTTACTTTTTAAGGATGAAACCCTGGCCGGATCCGTCTCCGAGCCAGATTTTAGATCCGTCTTCCTTTACAACCCGCAGACGGAAGGTCTCCCCCTTCATGGATGTATTCAAGCCTTTCCGCCAATTGACCGTCACCGTGACCTCGTCCCCTTTGACCGAGGCGGGATCATAACCGGAAATCACCAGCTGCTCCTTTTCCGCGGCATTCAGCAGGACGAAGACAAGTTTTCCGTTCTTGTCGTAGGAACGGTTGAACTGGTCGGAACCCTTGACATACGTCCTTTCAGAACCGGTCATGTAACAACCGTATTCGTCCTGCTTCGTGAGCGGATCCTCCTCCCCGACGGAAACGGGACTGCCGCCCAGGCGGTATAGCGTGACCACCTCGTCGGAGGAAGAGTTCATCGAACAGGAGAAGCCGAAAATGGAAGATGAGTAATAGATGGTCTTCGTCATGTCACCCTTTGAAATGACCCGTGTGGAACCACCGGCCGTAACCTTGACACTCCAGGAAGAAAAGTCATCCACCTCCCCGCTCTCCGTCAACGCGCCATCATCAGCGGCAGCCGAAAGATATCCGGAGCCTGTATGAAAAGACCAGGAGCCGGCGACAGAACCCTCACCGAGGGTCAGGACCGTGGCTTTGCCAGGATCGGCAATCTTGCCGTCGGCCACCCTGACGGGCATCCCCACCCGATGCACGATTCCCCAGTTTATCTGTTCTCCCAGGGCGAAGGATCCGGACGTGTTGACAATCAGGAGCTTGTCACCCGCACGAAGAGTGCTTTCGTCCGAAACGGCATAGAAAGCTTCGACCGTCTGAATCTCGATGCCCGCCATGTCCACAGAGAACCTGGCCACCTTGCCGGAAGAGAACCGACGGCCTTCCGGGAAGGTGAGCGACCGGGCCATTGAGCCCTGGTCGGTATAGAGGGTAAGCGTCATCGTCGCACCCGAAACGTCCACGGGGGCGCAGGCGAACCAAAGGTCACCGGACGCGTCCGTATGAAGCGTAATCGTATGCGAAGCGCCGTTGGATGTCAATGTGCCGTCCTCGCCCCAGTACCATTCACCCACGACAGGGGTGCTGAACACCAGCTCCGCTTTACGGACGACGGCGTCACCGAGAACCAGGTTCTTGAGGGTGATGCGCCCGTACGCAGTCAGGTGGGAGAAATGCAGGTCCACCTCGTCGGGCAGCGTCGCGCTGGCGGCGGATTTGGCCACCAGCAACTGGGCGGCTTCGTCCACGGACAGGGCCGACGGCGTCTGCTCCGCGGCGATGCGGACGCTCCAGGCGCTGCGGCTCGGGCTGATGGCCCGGGCTGCGGAGGCCGGAGACACCGCGTAGAAGGTATAGGGGGACTTGGCTTCAGCGGCATCGAAGGAAGCGGCGAAAGAAGCCGTCTTTCCGTCGGCGGAAGCCGTGACGGCGGACGCCTCGGCCTTCCCGTAGTTCAGGGAAAGCAGCACTTCGCTGTCATTCTCGGTCCAAAGGGTCTGGTAGACCCCGTCCACGGCCTCGGTGAAAGAGGTGCGGGTGTCTGCGGTGCCGGCATGGAACTGCACGGTCTTCACGGAGACGGGCGTCGGAAGCTCCTGCTCGACGTTGCGGCAGCCGGTGAAAGCCGTGAGGGCGGCAAGGGCCGCGAGCGTGGTTCTGATGATCTTCTCCATCGCCTCTCCTTTTAAAAATCGCCCCACGGATCGTCCGTGCCCGGGTCGATGGTGCCGCTTCCTCCGGACTGGAGGAAGTTCAGTTCCGGATGCGTATCAACTATGCGCACGGCCGGAGCGGAATACTCCTGTTTCTTATCCTGCGTACTCATTTTCTTATTTTGCGATGACAACCAGCCGGATGACCTCGGACGTACCGTCCGGATAGGTCAGGTGCGCCTCGACGGTATGGGTGCCGGCGGTCAGGGTGACGGAGCCGGCCTGCATGGTCTGCCCATCGAAGGTCCAGGAAACGGAGGAAGGCGTATCATCCTCGTAGCGGACCAGGGCCAGTTCGAACCGGTCTCCGGCCTTGTAGGTTCCGTTCCCGGGGTTGGCGATGTAGTTGAAGCCCAGCTCGGGCTGCACCGGTTCGCCCACGCCGGCGGAGAGAACGGGCGTATAGTACTTGCCGTCCGCACTCATCCCGTTCCATGAAACAGCACGGGTGCCGTTATAAGTCCCGTAATAGCCCATCTTGTCCGAGGAGCACTGCTGCGCCGTCACGGGCTCTTCCGAGCTGCATCCCAGCAGGGAATAGCCGATGTACAGGGAGGATCCGGACGGGACCAGGTATTCCTGGGCCACGACGTTGACCGTGTTCATCGACCCGAGGCGGAGATTGTCCACCTTCTGGGTGAACTGGCGGCGGCCGCCGGATTCGACGAAGACGTAGGCGGCGGTGGCGCCTGACCCGGCCGCGGGCTGGAAGGAGATGGTTTTCAGCTGCTTGCCGGCATAAGGGGCCGTTTCGTCGGCGCTCAGCTGGATGGCCGTGGCAATGTCGGTGACGCCGGCGCCATAGGGCACCGTCCCGGCGGCGGGATCATACTTGATGAACGTCGATTCGGTGGACTCCCCTTCCTTCCGCAGGTAGATGTCCAGCGTCTCCACCTTCCGGCCCACCGTGACCTCGGTCTCGGCGGACACATAGCCGCTGCAGGTCACCTTGACGGTATAGGTGGCGTCGGCCAGATCCGCGCCCGAGAAGGAATAAGCACCATCCGAGCCGGTCGTGGCGCTCTTCTTTTTCGTATTGCCCACGTACAGTGCCACCGTCGCGTCGCGGACGGGCTTGGCCGACGTGTTCATGATCCGCCCCTCGACACCCGGCGTTGTAGTATAGGTGACGTTCAGGGTCACCTGGCCGTTGGCGTAGGAGATGTTGGAGAACTTGAAGTCAGATTGGACACCCTCCCAGTCCACGGGGGTGTATTGGGTGACCCGCTTGGTTCCGGGGAACGGTATCCGGGACTGGTCAAAGGTATAATTCAAGGACTGCTGTGCCGCGGCGGGAATCAGGTAGAAGCAGGGGTGGGAGCCGTTCTCATTGATGGCGTTCGTACCGCTCCACAGACCTGCCGCGGAATAGGTGTATTCGTGTTCGTTTCCGGACCAGTCCTGCTGGATGATCGTTACCTGCCGCTGGCTCTTGTCCGCGTGATACACCAGCAGGCCGTTTCCGGGCAGATAGAGGTCCCACCCGGTTTTGTTCCGGCACTCGAGAACAAAGTACTCCCCGTCCGTAGATGTGGGAATCTTGTACGCGGTTCCGTTCTGGACCGGGCCGATGGTCAGTTCTCCCTGCCGGGTGATCTCGGCACGGGCGCTTTCGTCCATCCAGCCCAGCATGATCCGCTCCTCGGAATTGAAATAGGGAGGCGTGCGGCCGTTGTTGTTGTACGGGCCGCTGTCCATCGTAGAAAAGCTGTACAGTCCGCCGGCTTCTCCGTTGGTTCCGTAATCCGTATCATAGAAATCCGGAAGGCCCAGGGAGTGCGCGAACTCGTGGGTGGTCGTGCCGATGCCGCACATCCGCGATCCGGACGCACCCTTCAGCTCCGAGGTGCAGAAATAGGTGCCCAGATACTTCCCGTCCAGTCGGGAGCCGCCATAAGCGCTGCTCTGATGCGGCCAGATGGTCGACTCGTCGCCGCTTTCCGCCTGGTTGTACCCGGCATAATACATCAGTGTCATGTCGACATAGCCGTTCGAGTCCGAATCATACTTGCTGAAATCCACCTGGGAATCCAGGCCGCTGCAGGCTTCCGTCAAGGCGCTGGCGGCGTTATTGACATAGGACGCACGGTTCTTGGAAAGGACATACGGGCCGTATACGTCAAAGACGGGCGTATACTGTCCGTCGGAGTTCTCGACATAGAAGTCGCGGACCGAGCCCGTTCCTCCGTTGGCGGAATAGCCCTCCTCGTTGAGCAGGGCGTCGAATGCGGCACGGGGATCTTCCAGGGTGAAAGGCGTATCCTTGAATGCGACCAGGATGACGGGGATCCGGTGGGTCCCCTTCGTCATGCCCGACGCCCGGGCGGCCTGGGCGGCTTTCGCCCGCACCCGCTGGGCGTTCTGACGCATTTCCATGGCCTCGGCGAACGCGGCGGCGGAAGGCTTCGCGGCGGGACGGAAGAACCCGTCCGTGCCGCGGGCGACGACCCGGCCGCTTTCGTCCGTGAGATAGTGGAACCATTCGTCTCCATGGACTCGGACGGTAATCGTGCTTCCGTCCGGCTGGGTCAACCGGATTTTCCCGGGATAGGCCGGAATGGCGGAAAGGATATGGAGGGCGCCCAGAAGGAGCGCAAGGGTTGCAAGGATTCTCTTCATGGCTACTGGATGCATAAGATGATACCGGTTCCGTTGCTCGCCATCAGCCAAGCCTTTCCGTCAGCGATATGGACGACCTGGACGGACAGATCGGAGAAATGGGTGGCCGCCTGCTTGACATAGCGGGCCAGCCGGATGTTCAGGCGGTCGTTTTCGGCGATGGTTTCCGGGAGGCCGGTGACCTGGAGGACCGTGTAGCTGGCGGGCTCGTAAATCCGGAAGGCGGCGGAGCCGTTCCCCGTCCGGACGCTCAGCTGCATGGAACCGTCCGCATACAGCCAGTCGGATCCTTCGTAGTTGTAGAAGCCCGGCGTGGTTTTCTGAATGAGCTCCTCCACGGCGTCGTCGCTGTTCTGCAGCTCATACAGGCGGATCAGGAGGCCGGAGTCGCCCGTTTTCCGCGCCTGGAAAGCCCGTACCGTCTCCGTGTCGTTGTACTTCAGCTGCCGCTGCCGGTTCACGATGGCGGCCTGGCCCTGATTGTCATAACTGAGGGTCCAATAGTAGCCGGCGGTCAGATCCGTTCCGGTGTAGATGTTGTCGCTGGAGCCGTTGTTGTTGTACAGGTAGCGGCCGTCCGCCTGGCGGATCAGGGTTCCGTTCTGGCTTTCATAGAAGGCGAAAGCGTTCTCCTGCGAAGAAAGCGTGATGATTCCGCCCTCATCCTCCACGTCCTCACTGTACAAACGGCTGGACTTGGTGCCCTCCGGCATCGCCAGGGCCATCCGGAGATGTTCGTCGCCCGCTTCGTCCGTCTCCGCCGCGACAAGAATGTACTTCCTGCCCGGAGAATAGGCGGACACCCGCTTGAAGTAGTAAGTGCCCTGCGGCTGCGGGTCGGACGGCTCCAGGGTGACATTCATCGTCTTGATCTTTCCGGCGGAGAAAGAGACGGCACGGGTCAGGGTGAGGGTGTGGACTTCGTCGTTCACCGTGAGGGTGAGGGTCGATCCTCCCGCGGCGGTGAACGGCTTGATTCCCAGGTAGAAGACCGCATTCTCGTCCTTTTTCAGCACGGCGCCGCCCGTCACTTTCAAGGAGGCCTGGTCGGAAGCCGAAACCGGGGTGAAGACCGGGCTGTCACCGGTCACGTCAACCTTGAAGGTACCGACAATGGCCTCGGGCGCTTTGAAACGGATGTCGGTGATGTTGACATCGGCCTCGCCGGGATTGGTCACGTTTACGGCGATGACCGACATGAGCGGGGCGACAGGAAGGGTGGGGACGGCATTGGCGGCGACCCCCTTGACCTTTCCGGAGAGCGGGAAGGCTTCACCGGCCAGGTGGGACATGTCATCCGCGCCGGCCTGGACCTGCGCCTGCCCGGAAGCGGCTCCGACCGTCACGGGGACGGCCGTAGGCGCAGCGGCGGAAGAGCCGTAGGGATACACCATGAACCAGTCGTACGAACCGGTTCCCAGGGAGGACACGGAGCCCGTCGCGTGGCCCGTTTCCGTGTCATCCACGGTGAAAGCGCCGTCGGACACGTAAGTTTTTGATCCGGCTTTCGCATGGAAGAGGGAGAAGCGGTCGCCATCCACCCAAAGGGTGGACAGGCCTTCGTTGACGGTACGGGTGTCCTGCGGAGATGCGAAGACCTCAAAGGATGCGCCCGGGGAAGCTGTCTCAACTTCCTGGACAGAAGCACATTGCGTCAGGGCGAGCAGCCCCGCCGCAAAAGCGGTTATCTGGACAAATTTCATTTTCATGCGCATAATTTACAAATATACGCAAAAAAATGAATCGGTCAAAAACGACCCACGAGAAGACCCGTCGTGCGGGGATGGAAGCCTTCGGGGACAGGCTCCCCAAGCGGTGCGGAAAGGCGCTCCGCGCTCCGGGTACGGCCCTCAATCAGCCCCAGGGTGAACGCGAGCATCGTCTCCTGCGGATCGCCGAGGTCAAAGCCGTCCAGCGGGTCATCCCCGACCTCGTAATCCGGAGCGATGCCGTCCGGCATGCTGAGGGTTTCGCCCTTGCAGTCGGCATAGCGGGAATACATCACATAAATGCCCCAGTTGTCCACATAGGGGAGAGCCTTTTCATACTCCCCTTCCTCCAGGGACTTTTTCATATCGTCATACCAGTCCCCGGCGTCCAGCAGGAAACCGGCGCAATACTTTCCGCTGGTCCGCGCTCCGATGAGAATCACGTCCATATAAGGCCTGAGGCAACAGACGAGACTCTCTGAGGCCGATGCGCTGGCGCCCGTCACCAGGACGAACAGCCTCGGCAGGTCCGGATTGGCCCCGGCCGTGGAAAAGGCGTATGTCTTCCCGTTGCCCTTGAAGACGAAATCGGTCTTGAAACAGGTTGGATCGGCCTTCATCTCTTTCGCCAGTTCCGTATTGCAGACCTCCCGCGAGAAGACGCTCCCGGCTTCGACCTCCGCCACCGGCGCCAGCATCGACGCCAGCGCAGACTCGGTGACCACATAACCGCCACCGTTGTACCGGAGGTCCAGCACCAGGTCGTCAACGCCCTCACGGACAAAACCGTCGAACACGTCGATCAAATCCACGCAGGAGTCCAGCGTGAAGGAAGTGTAGTGCAGGTAGCCGATTTTCCGGCCGTCCGGACGTTCCAGGATCCGGGCCGTATGGACGGGGTTCTCATACATGTCCACCGCGGACATCGTGACGGTTTTCCCGCCGTCGAAGCCCAGCGTCACCGTGCCGCCGCCGAGGATGCCTTCCCGGACCAGCCGCTGATAATTGTCCGGCGTCATCGCATAACCGTCCACGGTCATGACGGTGTCGCCGCGCCGAAGGCCGGAATCCGCCGCGGGAGATCCGGCATAGACATAGGTCACCACCGCGCAGACGCGGGTGTGCGCCTTGTCGGCATAGTACAGCTGGAAGTCCATCCCGAGCGTCCGTGTGTGGCCGGACACCCCGCCCGTGAGCCCGGCGAAATCGTCCGTGAGCATCGTCCAGCGGTCGATGTCCTTTCCGGCCGCATCCTTGTAGCGGATCTCCGCCACCTTCGAGACGGGTTCCTCCCAGTTCTGCCACC
>JAEEGI010015498.1_pt1 | contig 15867 bp, 12 predicted proteins | sample 8958751 | NCBI WGS metagenome assembly JAEEGI01 (sample SAMN16246545, study PRJNA631951) | gut metagenome | biome: gut microbiome; feature: rumen; material: KS-attached | host: Bos | place: Iran: Karaj | collected 2018-10
ATTATCTTGATTATTTTATTATTTATAAGAATTAAATTCTTTATTATAATCTTCATTTGCTCTTTCATTGGAATTATAATTTAATAAACTATCATCTAAATTTTTGAGTGAATACATTATTTAATCATGTAACATTGATTTCATCCATAACTTGAAAAATATTTTTAATATAAACTAAACTTTTATCCTAATTTTTTGGATTCATAATATTATTATGTAATTATATTTCAATCGGCAAATTTGTTTTTTTTTGAGAGATATTCATTTTGATATTATCTATTGTGTGTTTAATTAATTCCTAAATTAATTTTTTTTACTTATTTTTATATTTTTGAATATTGATTTCACTAATTTCAGTAGAATTTTTATTCAATGATATTATTGATTCTTTAAGATAAAATGTATGAAAAATATAATTCAATTCAAATTTAATTATCATTTAAAGTCAAAAAAATTTCAGTTATTTGATTTATTTATCATTTATTTGTTTTTCCAAAATATTATTAAACTTTTATTTACTAAAATATCATTTTTATTTCTAAAATATTCAATTAAAGTTAATTATTTATACCTATTTTTTTTGAATTGTTTTTATTTCTCAATTATCTAATTCATTTAAATATTATAAAAATATAAATCATAATCAATAATTATGTAAAACAAACTAACTTTTTTAAACTTTCTTCATTATTATAAAAGTAAAAAAAATCAATAAAAATCAAAAATAATTTCATTAAAACAAAAAAAAATAATTATTTAAAAACATCACATCAAAAAAAAAATGACAGATAACCCTCCAGAAACCAATCTCGACATGTGTCAACTAATATTCTTTGATTTTTCAGTAAAGTAAAAAAAAAAATAAACATATATTTCATATAACTTAAAAAAAAATAGTCCTGAAGCAGATAAATATTTAAAAAGAGTATCTTTCACAGATGTAGGTATAAACTACAATACAATAGCAATTATAGGTCCTCAATCATCAGGGAAAAGCACAATCTTAAATAAATTATTTGATACGAAATTTGAAGTAATGAATTCTACAGTAAGAAGAGGACAAACAACAAAAGGAGTTTGGATTGCTGGTCATAAAGATCAAAAAGTATTAATTATTGATTGCGAGGGAACTGATTCAGTTAGTAGAAATGAAGAAGAAAGAAGTAAATTCGAACATACTTCTAGTTTATTTGCTCTTGCAATGAGTGATGTTTTAATTATTAATATGTGGACTTCTGATGTTGGAAGATATACTGCTAGTAATTATGGTGTTTTGAAAATTGTTTTTGAAATGAATTTAAAATTATTTCAACAAAATTATTCAAAGAAAATATTAATTTTATTAAGGGATTTTGATCCAAGTAGGAATAAAAAAGATAAAATTGAAAGTATGATTTTACAAGATATTCATAATATTTGGGATGAAATTAAAATACCTGATAAATATAAAGGGAAAAAACCTGAGGATTTTTTTACTTTTGAATTTATTACTTTACCTAATAAAATTTATGTTCCTGATAAATTTGATCAAGAAGTTGCTGTTTTGAAAGAAAGGTTAAAACATGATAATGATAATTATATTTTTAGTAATTTAAATGATATGAAAAATGTTCCTGCTGATGGTTTACAACAATATGTTAATCAATTATGGAATGATATATTAAATGAAAAAGAATTAAATATTCCTTCACAAAGAGAAATGTTGGCAAATTATAGATGTACTGAAATTAAACAAAATATTTTATCAAAATATGATAAAACAATTAAAGATTTAAATAGTGAAGCTGCTAAAAAAGATATTTCTGATTTTAAAGAAAGATGTGCTAATATTAATAACGCAATGTTAAATGATTATGATGAAGTTGCTAAAAATTATGATGATAAAATTTATGAAAATATTAGGAAACAATTAGAAGAAAGTATTTCTCAAAAATTATTTGCATGTTTTCTTAATCAAACTAAAAGATTAATTCCAATGATTCAAAAATTCATGAGATTAGATTTGGCAAATCAATTGAAAAAATCTGAATCTGATAACTATATGGAATTTGCTGATAGAATTGGAACTAAATATATTAAAATGTTAATTAATAAATTAGAAGATAAGAAATTTTCTCCAAATTGGAATATAACTGAACAAGAATTTGCTAATATATTTGATGAAATTATTGAAAATCAAAAAGAAAAATGTTTAAAAGAAAAAAGAACTGAAGTCATTAAAACTTTAAAAAAAGAATATTTAGATGCTTTTGAAACAAGTATTGAAAAAAATAAAAATGAAGATTTAAGTGAAAACAAAAATAATGATAAAACTAATGATGAAAATCAATTTTGGATTGAATTTAATACTTTATGTTCAAATTACTTTTTCCTTAAAATTTATCCTTTAAGAGTTTATTTAAATGAATGTTTTAATTTAAATAAAAAAGAAACAAATGATTATTTATCAGAAATTGAAGAAGAATTATTTGAACAAACCAAAAAAGATATTTTAAAAAAAATGAAAAATTTTTCTCAATTAATTGTAGATTTATTTAAAAAAAGATTTTGGTATGAAAATCCAGAAGAAAATAAAATGAGAAATTGGAATAGAATTGATGAAACAAAAATAGATAAATTATTTTTACAAACAAGAGCAATTTATATAGATATATTTGAACAATTTAAAACTTTTACTTTTTTAAACAATTTATTATCTTTAGTAGATTTTGACACAAATCCAACAATGGATGAAGACGAAATTAGATTAAAAGTAATTAATAAATTAAAAGAAGAAAATGAATTTGAACCTTTAATGAAACAAGGAGAAATAATTTTAATGAAAAGAAAATTTGAAAATAGTATAACAAACATTTTAGAAGATGCAAAAAGAAGAAGAGAAGGTTTACAAATATCAAATATGCCTTATTGGTTTTATTTTTTATTAGCTTTTTTTGGATATGATGATTTATTTAGAGTTGTAAAATCTTTTTATATTATTCCTATTTTATTAATTGGAGGAGCATATTTTCTTCTTATTAAATTAGATAAAGATTATATTGTTAAAGATATTTACTTTGATACTGAAGAAAGAATTATGAAAATTAAAAAATTCATTAAAAATTTTGCAAAAGATAAATTTGGAATTAGAATTTAATTTAATAATTTATTTTTAGATGATAACTAAAATATACTTCTTTTATTTTTTTTATTTTCAAAATTTTTTTTTAAATATATTAAAATTTTTATATTAAAACAAACAATAAAAATTAATAATGTCAAAATTATATATAAATGTTTTACTATTGTGTTTATCATTAGTTTCCCTAAAAAATTTAATGAAGACAAAATTAGCTCAACATGGACAACCATGTTGGAGTTTTAAATGGTGTGGAGGAAATATGACATGTGTGGATTATAGATGTTTATTCCCTGAAGAAAAAGAAAATCACACTGTTATAGAATTTTCACCTAATGGACCAAAATGTAATTTTTTACATCATTGCGTTGAAGGTTATAAATGTGTTGATAATTATTGTCAATTTATAAATTCAAATGAAACTAAAGAAGATATTAATTCAGAAATTGAACATTTATTTAATGTTACTTTTAATGTTAGTTTACCTATTAATAATAATACTTCGAATAATAACACTATTAGCAATGAAACTTTAGTAAATAACACTCATTTAAAACATAATAAGACTAAAGATAATAATCAGGATAATAATGAAGATGAAAAAAAAGACAAAAAAGATAAAGACGAAAACGAGAAAGATAATAAAGATGATGAAGAAAAAGATGAAAGTGAACATACTGATAAAAAAAAAGAAAAAAATTCTAAGAAAAAAAATAAATAAAATATTCGTTATTTTATAAAAAAATATTAATTAAATTTTTAAAATAAATTAAAAAAATATAATTATTTTTGATTATGATTTTTAGATTTTGAATGAGAGTTATTTCCTTTATTTTTATTTGATAAACTTCCAGTAGTAAAGCAAATTAAATTATTATTGTTATTTTTAGGACTTGAATTCATATTATTATTATCTTCTCTTTGAAATTTTTCAACTAAAAAATTATAAAATAAATATTACGATATTTTTCATATTTTTGTAAATTTTTTTCCATTTCAGAAATAAATAATTGAAGAGTACTTTCTTTTTCTTTTTTTTGTTCTTGTAAATAATTAATTTGATTTTCTAATAATCTTTTTTTACTTTCTAAATTTTTATTTTCACTTGTTGATGAAATTGAAGGTGACCTTGTTGAAATTAATTCTTTAAATTTATTATTTTTATTTTCTAATTGTTTTATTTTTGAAAGTAAATTATTTTCTTTTTCTGAAAATTGTTTTATTTTATTTTTTAACTCATTACTTGTATTTTCAATTGTTGAATAACTTTTATTTGATTTTTTTAATTCTTTATCAATCTCATTTAATTGTTTATTTAAATTTGCTATTTTTTCTTCATTTTCTTTTTGAATTTTTTCTTCTATCTTTTTTTTAATTATTTGTGTTTGTTTATTTAATATGTTAAGATGACTCCATTTTAAAAAATATTTTTTAAGAACAACTTTTTTTCTCCTTCTGTGTGTTCTCATTAATAATTTTAAAGTATTTGATAATTTTATAAATAATAATTCAGCTTCAATTATTTGAAAATGCTTAATATCACTTATTCTTTTAATTAATAAAAAAGCGAATAATTTTTTAAGAAGAAATTTATTATTAATTATTTTTATCATTTTATTCAAATAAAAATTTAAATGTTCTATTAAATATTCTTTTTGATAAAAAAATACTCTTTCATTTTCTTCTGTTTCAATTTCCATTGGAATTGAATTAAAAATATCATTATTTTCAGGAACTGCGTCATTACTTTTATTATTTAAATTTACATTTAAATTATCTGACCCTTCGAAACTAATATTATTTCTCTCATCAATTAATTCATTTTTTTCATTATTAAATGATTCTACTTCTTCTCCACTTAACATTTCATTAGAATCTTCAATTAAATCTTGTCCAAAAGAAGCATTAAAGGACATTTTTTTATTTTTCAAATTTTTTATAATTTAATTTAAATTTTAAAATAAATATTTTCTTTTATTTTATTTTTAACTTTAAAATGCTTTTGAACTATATAATTTTTTTTAACAATTAATATAAATTTTTACTTTTTTAAATATTTTAAATAAAATATTGTTTTATGAATGAAAGAAAAAAATCTCTGTAAAATTTATAATATCTTTATTAAATAATTTTTTTATATTAATATAACTAAAAACCTTCCTATTTATTACTAATCTTGCTTATCTATAATAAATAAAAAATCTAACAAAAGGCAAGTTTTTATCTACATAGATGAAATTTATTAAATTTTTAATCTAACTCAATTTTGTCTATTTTTCATAATTCAATTGGAAAAAACAATATCAGATTCTTTCCTTTTTTTCCTTAGGAAAGAATCAGATTCTTTATTTTCCAAAACAAATAAATTTTCAATTTCTGATTTTATATATAAATTATCTTCTATACAGGTTTTATTTTTATCATATTTATTAAATGTTTCAATTAAAGAAAGAGTTGAGCTTGACCTTGTCAAAGCAATATTCATATAATCTTCTTCTTCAATTCCTTCATCTTCTTCTTCATTATTTTCTAACAAATCTAATATATTTTTTTTACATTCTTCAATTAATTTTTCATCTTTAATAATTTCTAATTTATTAATTTCTTCTTGTAATATATTTTTATATTTATTTAAATCTTCTTCTTTAAAATTTTGAGTAAAATCACTTGGATAAGAAATCCCAATTAAAACACATGCTAAAGCAATAATAACTTGATTATATTTTTTATAAATTGAATATTCATTAAATGAAAATAAAATAAATGTATTTACTATTTCTTTATAAGTGGGAATATATTCTTTAGGAAAACAATTTTTAATTAAAATTTCATTAATAATTAAATCAGTAACTTCAGAAGGATAAATTCTAAGTATTGACCAATGAGATTTTTTTAATATTATTTTTTCTGCCCAAAATACATATGTTACATCAATATTATGCTCACAACACCAATTTTTGAATTTTTTCACTTTTTCTGATTGATCCAACTATTATTAAAAATTTTATTTTTTACTTTTAAAACAATAAAGCATGAAGCAGTAAAGAAAAAAATAAAAATATCATTTTTTATTTCTTTATCTGAATTTTGATTCCAAATATTAAATGCAATTTGCATAACATTAATTAATTTTTCTATTTTTGATTCTTCGTCAAAAAATTCAGGAAGCATCTAAAAAATTAAAATTTAAATATTTACTTCTGTGACTAAGTTTAAAAAATATAATCTAAATTTATTGAATTTTTTCTCTGGCATTTCATTTTCAAATTTACAAATATAAGAATCAAAGAAGAGTTGTGATGACCTTAATAAAGAATAAATTCGCTCTTTCAAAAATGACATTTATAAATTAATATAAGAATATTTAAATTTTAAATAATTGAATTTATTTTCACAAATTATTATTTATAAAATTTATAATCTTTTTATACCTAATTTTAAATCAAATTTATTAAAACTATATTTTCTTTTAAAATGAATTACATTATATTTTAATATCTAAAAAATTCTTTTTATTAAAAAGAATCTTTTAATTATTGATTAAAAATTAAAATAATTATTAATATGACAATTAGTAATATTTCCATGAAAGCAAAATTTGACAAATCAAAATTTATATATTTACATATTATCGTCAAAAACCTAAAAATAAATCCTCATTTAAACTTTTTCTTAAAAAATCTTCATCTATATCACTTAAACTTTGATATATATGATTTTTCAGATAATTCATTATAGGAAAGTTACAATCCTTTAATAATTCTTCCTCACTTTTTCCTAACATTGAAGGGGGTTTATAATGACTTTCATACTTAAAATTTAAAAGACATTCAAAATCAAAATTTTTAAAAAAACTATGATTTTTAATATCAGTAAAATTTGATATTCTAACAGAAGAATTTTTATTTAAAAGTAAATTAAGTAAATTATTAAAGCTTTCATTTTTAATATCAGAAGGTAAAATTAAATTAGAATTAATAATTTCTTTATAAATTTCATTTGTATCATTTGTTGCAAATCCAAAAGGAACTCTTCCATAAAAAATTTCATATAAGACTATTCCAGTACTCCAATAATCAACATTAAATGAGTAAGGTTTTCCCATAATTACTTCAGGTGACATATAATGAGGAGTTCCAATTATTGAATTTGTATAGTCTTTCATTAAATATTTTGCTACACCAAAATCTATTAATTTAATATATCCATTTGAATCCATCATTAAATTATCTGGTTTTATATCTCTGTGAATTATTTTTCTTTGAGTTAAATAATGTAACACATTAAATAATATTCCTCCAAAAAATCTTATTTCTTCTAAATCTCTTAATTTACTTTTATGTTTTGATTCTAAATATTTTCTAAGATTCATTCCATTAACAAATTCCATTATGAAAAATATATAATCTTTTGTTTTAAAGGTATTATTTAAATGAACTATAAATGGATGTTGGACTTGTTGCATTATTGTTTTTTCATTAATATATGATTGTGCTTCTTCTTTATTTACTGATATTCTATAAATTTCTGCAGTTTTAAAAGCAAATAATTGCTTTTTATTATGAACCAAGAAGACTTGACCATAAGAACCATAACCTAAATTTTGTAAATAATATAAGTTATATAATGTTATATTTGAATCATTTAAATTTATCATTTTTCTTAAATTTAAAAAGAAATCACTTTTATTAACAATATCATTATATGTATCTTTCTCAATTAAAAAAATTATTGAATTTGTTTTACTTATGAAATCTGTTATTTGGGAAAATTTTTTTTCTTCTGATGATATATCACCAAAACATTTCCCATTAGTTAAAGTTTTAAAATCAACTCCATTAATATTTATTTTAACTTCTCCATTAAATATAAAATAAAAAAAATTAGATTTAGGACCATCCTTTAATATTATTTGACCAGGGCCATATCTTTTTTCTTTAAATGAATTTATAATTTGAAATAATTTAAATTCACTTAAATATTTAAACAAAGACAATTGTTTTAGAATTTGAATTAATTCAAAAGGTTGAATATTAAATATTCTAAATATATTATTTTGAATTAATTTTGGTAAAATAACTTCCCATTCACATTCAAAAACAATTGCTTCTTCACCAATTAAATTATATGAAATATCAACATCCATTGTTATTGAATCTGTAAAAAAAACTCCATGTTTTAAAAAATTTATATCTGGTAATTGAGAAATTAATTCAACTAAATTTTTAATATCTTTTGCTAAAAATTTACTTTTTATTACTGAACCTGAAATTGGTAAAATTAGTTTTTTCTGATTTTTACTAAGAATAGTATCATGAAAATAAAATTTAAGTTGAAATAAGGGAAAAACTCTTTCAATAATTTTATCTGTAGAAATAAAAGATAAAAATTCGTCATTTTTAATAGCATTAATATACATTTGATAGACAATATTTTGAACATATTTTTCTCCTAAACAATTAACAATATTATCAAATGAAATTTCAATTAAACTAGTTTTAGGTTGAGCAACATATTCATAAAAAGATTCTATTTGACTGAATAATCCAATTTCTCCAAAAATATTCCTTTCATTTATTGTTTTAATTAAAACTCCTTTTTTCATAATTTCAACTGTTCCAGAAATAATATAATATAAGTGATTACTTAATGCATCTTCTTCTAATATTACTTTTTTTTCTTCAATTATAATAGTATTAGACATAGAAACTAAATTCATTAAAATTGTATCATCAATATTTTTAAAAAAAAAATGTTCTTTTAATAAAGATAATTTTTCTTCATTTCTTTTTTTTCTAAGATTAGCCACCATTTTCCTATATTTTTCAAGAGGTAAAACAAATAAATAAGTTCTTCCAATAGTTTTAATATAACAAGAATAATCTTTATATTTTAATAAAGCTTGAGTGCAAATACCATGTAATTTTGGTAATTCAAATATTTCATCATCAATTCCATATTCTAATTTTCCCTTTTCAATAATATAGAAAATATCATCATTTTGAGTTTCGTCAAAAAAAATAACTCCATCTTTTAATCTTCTATAAGTAATAGAATTTAAAATCATATTAATAAAACTTTCTGGCATTTCAGAATCAATTAATTCATTGTATTTTAAAACATTAATCACCATTTCTTTTTGTTTATCACTTAATTGTTTATTTATTTCTTTAATGGGAGGATGCTTGTTTTTTTTTATATAATCTGCTGCTGTGGATTTTCTAGTTGAAGTTTGTTGATTTTGGTTTACTTTTTCTTTTGGAATTCCTTTTAATTTTTTAAACATTTCTTCTAATTGATTAGATATTCTTACAGAATGACTTGGAGGAATAATTTTTTTTTGGGAAATTAAAGAAGAAGCAGATATTAAATTAAATGTATTATTTGAAACATTTTTTTGTAAATAATAACGGCTTTTAAAAGAATCATCCCAAGAGATTGCAAAAGTTTTTCTATTTTTTTCTATAAAACCACCTCTATTTTTTATTTTATTTATTATTTTAATATTTATTCCCTGTCCTAATGTTTTCCCTCTATTACTAGTAAATTCTTGGATAATTGATTGTTTAATTGAATTATGTTTCATAATTGTTGTTTGTGGCTTTAATACACTATTACTTAATTTTAATGTATTATTATGATCCATTTTATTTTCTTTTTCTTCACATTCATTTTCTACTTTCATTAATTGGTTTTTACATAAATTAGATTTATTCTCACAACAGATTATTATTCCCATGTAATAGAATTTTTTATTAAATTAATTTTTATTTATTATTTCTTTAATAAATAATAATAATAAAAATCTGCTATTATTTATTAAGATATCATTTTTCTTTAAATGATTATTATATTCATATTTATTGTTATTTTTAAAAAAAATAAAAATTAAATTAATAAAATTTATATCCTAAAAGAATATAGGATATAATATTTCTAAAAAACTCATAAAAAAATTTAAAACAATTTATATTAAATGAGGAATCTATTATTAATATTAATAATATTTAAGCCTCATTTTTTCTCAAAACTTTTACTGCATACGCATTTGGAGCGCTTGAAGCAACAGTAAGATATCTAACAATACCTTCTCTTTTCAAAAATTTTTTAACCAAATATCTAATATATCTTTTTGAAAATTTCATTTGTGAATCAACTTGAATAACTAAAGTATTTTTTGATTTTGAATCAGATGTACTCACTTTAATTGAGTCTCCTAATTTTCCTTTTAATCCATTAACTTTAATATTTGAATTTAAATATTTTGATGCTGCTTCTAGACTAAGAAGTTTATTTTCTACTGGAGAACTGAAGTCCACTGTATATTTTTTATAGGATTTTTCCTTTTTTTCAACTGGTTTTTTTACTTCTGTTGGTTTTTCTGAACTCATTAATGATATATTAATTTTTATATAAAAATAATTATATTTTTTATCTTAAATAATTAAAAAAAAAATTATTTTGAATGTTTAAATTTTATATATTTTTTTTTTTTAATAAACATTTAAAAAAATGATTAATTCTTTTTGGAAGAAAGCCACACTATTAAATTTTGGGTTATTCATTATTATAATTAGAATATATGGTTATATAATTGATAAATTAGATTCTAAAGCAAATTTGACATCTTTATTTCCTTCTTCAGATGAAAATGGTTATTCATTTGAAGACCAAATTTTATGTGGCTTAAAACAATTAAAATATATTTCTGATAAATTAAATAAAGGAATTAATAATGAAAAATATAATATTTCATATATTAATAATGAAGATAAATGTCTATTTTATAAAAAAATCGAAAAATGTCCTCATTATATTTTCTGTGAAAACAAATTTGTAACTTATAATTTTAATAATAATTCTTTGTTTGAAATATTAAAGGATGAGGGAAGTATTTATTGGAATATAATATTTAATCTAAATTATTATCAAAATGGAAAATCTATGAATTTCTTATATAAAATTTTTTCTGGGTATATGTCTTTTGTACATATTATTTTATATAAAAATTTAAATAATATCAATGATTTAAAAGAAAGAGTGACTTCTTCATATGAAAAATTAAATAATCTATTTTATTTTGAATCTTTATTGCTAAAATCTTATTTACAACTGGAAAATGAAAAATTAATTATTTTTGATAAAATATTTGACAAAGAATATTTAAATGATTATATGGAAGAATGTATTATTAAAATTGATAAAGATATTTTAAATTTACAAAATGAAATTAAAGATGAAACAATGGTTATTATAGAAAAAGTAAAAGAGATAATTTCATATATTGCTATGAATGATACTTTAATTAAAGATAAAGGTATTTTTGATGTAAAATCCCTTGAAACAATGTTTAAAATTTTATTCAATTATGAAACTTCAAATGATGAAATTAAACAATTTAAATATTTTCTCACAAATATCATAAAAAGTATAAATTTCTTATTTGAAGTTGATTCTCAATTACATGATACTAGCAAAAAATATCAAAATTATTCAAAATATTCCTCAATTATATTAATTATTTTTTCTTGTTTAATTCTTATATTTATGAATTACAACTTTTTAAAAAATAAAAATAATAAAAATAAAAATTTTTTCTTTAACAAAAACAAAGGGTTAGATATTCGAAAATATCAAATATATAAAAAAAATTTGGAGAAGATAAAACAAAAGCAAAATTTAAATAAACCAATTTCATATGAAAGTTTTTCAAAAGAAGAACAAGAATTAATAGATAAATTATTACAGAATAATCCAAAAAAATAATTTTTTTTCCAATAACTATTAATTTTAAACATAAACAATAATATAATATTCTCGTTATAATGATATTATTTAAAATTTTCAAATTAAACACACAACTATATTTTTAATTTTTTAAATAATTTATTATTTAAAAATGCAAAGAACATTTAAAAAAGAAAAAAAAGAAGAAGAAAAAAATTTAACAAATGTCTCAAGAACTTTGCCTATAAAATCTAAAAAAGGAAATATTGAAGAAAAGAATAAAGTTTCTTCTTTTGAAGTTGAAGAAAAGAAACCTTCAATATATATGAATATAAAAAGACCAAATTTTACAGAAGACGAAATTAATTTAATGAAAAATGACTTTAATAATTTAGATATTAATAATGAAGGGAAAATAAAACCATCTTTCTTATTAATATTTGTAGAAAAAAATGAGGATTTTAAAAAAAAAACACCTATATATTATCAAGCATTAAAAGAATTAAATACTAAAGAAAATAATTTAAATGGAGTTAATTTTGAACAATTTGTTGAGGCCGTTAAAAATGTAATTAGAGAAAATAATAAGAATAATATTGATAATTGGGGTAACATTTTCAAAAATAATTTTGAAAATAAAGATTCTTTATTTGATGCTATTAAAGAATTAGGTTTAGAGATGAGTGATGATGAAATAAAAAATTTAATTTCTAAAATGGGAAAAGATATTGATCAAAAACAATTCATTTCTATTATGAAAACAGTTGAAAAAAAAGAAATAATTTAAAAAATATATTTCATTATTTAATGTCTTTAAACAATTTTTTAAAAAATAATTGATTAATTAATTAATATATTTAAATAAATATCTTAAAATTTAAATAAATATGATGATTTCTTTTTGGGTAATTTCATGATTTATCCATGATTTTATTAGCGGATAGCTGAACACATTTATATTAAGAAATAAATAAAATAAAAATTGCATTCTAGTAGAATCAATACAAAAATAATTTTTTATTGGTTTGGACAAGAATGCTATATAACTTTTTTAATACGGGACACCAATAATTAGAAATTTTGATTATTGGATCAATATTTGTATTAAACATTTATATTTAGTTAATTTATGGATAGCATTAAGTGTAGGTCATGAAAAAACTTATTTTTCTTGACTATAGGTCAATGCTTATATTAAAAATAGTTTTGTTAAGTGATTAAAGATTTAATTTTTAATCATAACAATAAAACTAATACATTTACAAAAAATTTATTATTTTAAAAAGAATTAAATAGTTTAAACATTTAAATAATATTTAATTATATTTCATGTAATTTTATAAAAAAAAATGTCAAAGCCATTTCAAAGACAAAAATTACTTTCAAAGCCATATAATGAAGCAACAAATAATTTAAATAAAAGTGTTGAAGAATTATTAAATTTATATAGTAATCAAAACAAAATGTATTTAAAAAATATATCAACTAATAAAAATAATATCAGTGTAGATTCTCCAAAGCATTTCTCACCGACATATAGAACACCTGTTTCTTTACCATCGTTAAATTCAAATTTTAAAAAACCAAATTATAGTCATTTAAAGTTAAATAATAGTTTAAATGAAGGAAATTTACATTCAACTTTGGAAAAAAATATTTTAAAACCTCCAAAACCTTTAAAAAGAGATAATACTCAGGAAATAATATTAAATAATAATAATGAGTCAAACCTTCTTCCTCAAATAAATAATATTACTAATATTAATATTCATATATATCAAAACGGTGTTCAAAATTATTTGAATTCAAACTCAAACAAAAAAAAAATAAAATTAAGAGGTAATATTAAGATTAATAATTCTCCTAAAGATTCTTCAAACATTACATTACCAATTTCTAAGTCTGATCTCAATTCAATATCCAATGATGTTACAAAAGAATTAATTAATAGTAGTAGCAATCAAAATATAAACCCAAAAAATAATAATAATAAAAACAACAACAATAATTCTTTATCTTCAATTGATAATTCAGTTACTTTTCTTAGGGATTTTTCAAATGAACCAAATAATTTTATTTTATTTTTAAAGTTAATTCAAAATCATATGGATATTGTAATAGCAATTGATAATGCTCTTGGTGGAAATCGAAATAATGCTTTTAGAAGAAAAACTAATATTACTATCACAAATGAAACTATCTTTAAATTAGGAAAATTAGTAAATAATTATTTTAATATTTTTTCTTCTATTTATTCTAATAATAATAATATTAATGTAAATGATAATTTCTTTTTATTCCAACATATCAATAATATTTTTCATAAATGTATAAAAGTTCAAATTTTAATCTTAAGTGCATTATTGATAATCTTAAATCAAATGAGCCTTTATGAAATTACATCAATGTTAAAAAATCATTTCCAAAAAATTCTAAGAGAATTAACAAATCCTCTTTTAAATATATTTGAATTATTTATTCATGAAGATTTAAATATCAATTATCCAGATACAATAAACACGAATTTAAGAACTGATTTTATTTCAAGATTCAATAAATTATATGCAGAAAATAAAATAAATAAAGGATATAAAAATAGTGAATTATTATCAATGATTAATAAAAATATAGATAAAACTTCAGGTAGTTTAAAATTTTATGCCACATTAAATTTAAAATATTCTTTAATTAAACCTTTTGGAGATGCTTTAAATCAATTAATTATTTCAATAGAAAGAAAAACATTATCTCAATTTTCAAAATTAATATTAAATACAATTCTTTTTGGAGAATTAGATATAAATAAAAATAAATTATTAATGAGACCAGTTTTAGTAAATTCATTAAATTTAAATCCTCCTTTTCTTCCCCCAATAGAATCTAAATATAAATATAGTTTGGTTTTAGATATGGATGAAACTTTAATACATTTTTTTTTCACTCATATTAATGGAATATTTTTTGTAAGACCATATTGTTTAGACTTTTTAAATGAATTAAATGATTTATACGAAATAATAACATTTACAGCAGGAACAAAAGATTATGCTGATACTATATTAAATCAATTGGATATTAATGGAGATATTATTAAATATAGATTATACAGACAACATACTTCAATATTAGGTTGTAATGTTTTTAAAGATTTAAGTAAAATTGGAAGAGATTTAAGTAAAACTATTATTATTGATAATTTAAGAGAAAATTATCAAATGCAACCTAATAATGGCATTTTTATAAAAACTTGGATTTCTGATGTGAATGATGTTCAATTTAGAGATTTAAAAAGAATATTAAAAGATATTGTTGAATTAAATGTTTCTGATGTTAGATTTGTAATTTCCAAAATGAATGAAGAAATTAGGATGTCTAAAAGTTTAAATCCATATTCAACTATTAATATATCTAAATATTTTAAATGAAAAATAATAATGTTAGATTATATCTATGTGTATAAATAATTTAAGTGTTTTAAAATATTTTATTAAAATAAAACTTCTTACCTAATTAATTAGATTTTTTAATTAAATAAGTAATATCTATATTTTGAAAATATTACCTATTTTATCAAATTATTGCATTCTTTAATTCTTTCTTCTATTTCTGCTAAATTATCTTTAGTACAAGATTTTAAATTTTCAAATAATTGAATAGCTTTTTTATAATAACCTAATTCCATATAAACACATCCTAAATTATAAAAAGCATCGAAATAATTTTCTTTATATTTTATTGCATTTTTAAACATTTCCATTGCTGCTTTTTTATTTTCTTTTCCTTTCAAACTGTTTAATGCAATTCCCTTATTATAATAGGCTAAAGCATTATTTTTTTTAATATTAATTGCAGTATCATATTCTTTAATTGCTTCTTTAATTTTGCCTAAAGCTTTTAAACTAGCACCTTTATTTAAATAAGCATCGAAATATTTATTATCTAATTCAATGGCTTTATCATATTCTTTAATAGCATCTTTATAATTTTTTAATCTAAATAAAGCAACTCCTTTATTATTATAA
>JAEEGI010015499.1_pt1 | contig 15866 bp, 7 predicted proteins | sample 8958751 | NCBI WGS metagenome assembly JAEEGI01 (sample SAMN16246545, study PRJNA631951) | gut metagenome | biome: gut microbiome; feature: rumen; material: KS-attached | host: Bos | place: Iran: Karaj | collected 2018-10
TTTTTCTTGATTTATTGTAGTTAAAACATTCATTCCATAATATGCACCAGATAATATAAAAAATATTATCATTAATAAAATTGTTGTTTGAAATAAATCTTTATTAAATAAATCTGTAATATGATTTTTAATATTTCTATTTGATGAAGATATATTAACTTCATTTACAATTTTTAATTTTTCTTCTTCTGTTAATTCTTTACCGTTGTTCATATCTTTCAATATTTTAAATGCTTTTTCCTTTTCACCATTAACAATTAAATTTCTTGGACTATCATATAAAGTAAAATAATGGACAATAGCTCCAATTAGAGGAAATATTAAATAAACTAATAAAGTTAATCTTAATTTTTTTTCTTCATAATTTGGCATGATTATTAAAACAATTAAAATTTGAATTAAACAAGAAATTTGATAAAAAGCCCAAAGTAAATTTAATTGAAAACCTCTTGATGAAATAGGTCTATATTCACTAAATAAATTTAAAAAAATAAAATAAATTCCTAATGAAACGCCCATAAAAAATCTCATTATTAAAAAAATGACTTTGTTTAAAAAAATTATAATAATCAAATGAAATAAAACAATTGATATTGATGTTGCTTTCAATACTAATTCTCTTCCATAAATTTTTGTTAAATAACCTACTGAAAAAGAACCTAAGGCAAATCCAAAAAATATTATTGAAGCACAAACACTTTCATAAGTCTTTGAAAAATTAAAATATTCACGAAATGGAATTAATAAAAATATAAAAAAATGCATTTCTATTCCATCAATAAACACAAATATTGAAGAATTAATATAATTTAAAATTGAATATTTTGTTAATGAAGAATTATTTATTATTTCATCTATAGATTTCTCTAATTTTGGTTTCTCTAAAGTTTTGTAATTTGGATTTTCACTTTCTTCATCCATTTTTTCCTTTATATAAATAATATATTTTTATTTAATTTTTTTCAAAAAATTAGGAATTTTTTTTTATATTTGGAAAAAATGAAATTAAATTAAAGTTATGGAATTTTTTTAAAAAATATTATTTTATTTAAAAATAATAAATGAATATAGAAAAATCCTATTTGCTAAATAATTATAATTAGAATAATTTAACTTTATTATTCATAATTTCCGAAATCTTTTTGTTATTATTAATTATTTGAAAAAAGGGAAAATTAGTCATGAGATTTTATATTTGATTATATATGTGAATTGGGATTATCCATATTTTTAGAAAATTGGGATAAAATATTTTATATTAATTTATAAAATGTTTGAATTTTCTTATTTTTATATACTTATCTAGTTTTTTTTAGAAATAATTGGAAATAGGAAACTACAATTTAAATAAATGATTTTCTTTTGGGAAATTAATTAGAAATTCATTTTTTACCTATGTTCCCTTTAATTTTATATTTAGAGTGTTTATAATCTCTTTCAACAATGCTTTTATCCCTATTTATACACTCCTTTTAATGAAAAGTAATTTATTATATGTTAATTTTATTTTAAATATAATTTTTTAAAATTATTTCAAAATATCTAAAATAATAAATAGGATGATTTTTATAAAATGAAATTATTCAATATATTAATATTATAGGGTATTTAATATAAATTGAATTAAATTTTATTCTCCTAATATTTATAAATATATATAATAAAATTCATATATTTATATTTATCATTTATTTTAAACATATTAATTTTAACTGAAAATTTTATTTGTTTTGACAATCAAATATGATTCATCAAATTTCGTACAAGTATTATCATAAATTTCTAATACTCTATAACCAAGAGTCATTGCAGAAACAGGAATTACAGCTCTTGCTAAGCATAATTCCTTTTTTCGAGAATATAACTTTACAATTATAAAAGATAATTCAGGTTCATAAATATCAAAAACAACACTATTAGACTGCCAAACAGGATGAAGAAAATTATTATTTATAATATGAGTTACTAATTTTGGCCCTTTGTTTTCTATTGTTGACATAGCTTTCATTCTTACTTTTACATACATTCCATCAACTTTTTTTTTTTTGGAATTGTTAAATGTAAATGAAATCCACTTAATATTTTAAATTTAACTTTATAACATGGTTTAAGATAAATTTGTTTATATGTTTCTTTATTAAAATTTCTTAAAATTTCAGGTTTTAAAACATAACCACATTTATTTCCCCCATTAATTTGAAAAAACATTTTATTTAATAAAACTAAATCATTTGAAGTAGATTGTAAATTTAAAGCTGCAAATTGAGTTCCTAAAGACCAACATAAAACTGGATTTTGATTAGAAGAATTTGTTCTTGAACCAGCAGGATAAATTTTTAAAAAACTTTTTTGACAAAATTCAATAATTTTAAATCTATTCTTTTCAGTTGTAATATATTTTAAAACATCTGATTCAGATATACTTATACATTCCCAAGGAAGAAATTGAGCTGGATTAAAAGTTTCTTTATGATATTTTACTCCAACTAAACCTAAAATATTTGCTAATCTTTCTATTGTAATTATATGAACTTTATGTGTTTCTGTTGAATCTAATATTCTTAAATCTTCTATTTTTTTAATCATTTGATCTTGTTTATCTAAATTTTCAGTTCTTCCTGAAAAAGAGTATATTCCTTCATCAATAACATATTTTTGTTTTAATTTATTTAATACATTATAACTAAATGTTGGTAAGGAAAGATTATTTATATCTATTTCTTCTGTACTATTATAACTTTTTCTTCTTGTTGTTTTTCTTTTTATAGAAGTATTAATTATAGAACTATTATTTAAAGAAGTAAATTGAATTTAAAAATGATTACATGGAATTATATTACTTTTATTTACTAAATGAGTAAATGTTTTAATATAATTATCTTCATCATTAACATGAATTTTATTCTCATTTATTTCTACTATTCCTTCAGATATATCTGAATCTGTTTTATCTGATAAATTTTCTTCTTCAATTTTTTGAATAGCTGTAGTTTGTTCTAATCTTGCTACAATTTCTTCTTTTTTTTCTTTTTTTGGAGGTTCAGAAATTACTTCAGTAGTTTTTTTTTTATTAAATTGTATTTCTGGTATAGCTAGATTTTCTTCTTTTTTAAAAATAGAGTCTTTAGAAAAGTTGAATTGATTATTAGATATTTTTGAAACATCAGAATGACTAGTATTAGAACTAGTACTTGAATCTAATTTATTTTTATTTTCAATGATATTAGCATGAAATAATTTATGAAAATTAATTTTCATTTCTTTTACATCACCGAAAATTCTTTTTCTTTTATTTTTAATAATAAACTTCCTTAACAATTCATTAGGAGAAGGATAAATTAAAGGAGGATATTTAGGATCAATAATATATAAATTTTCTCTTCCTAAAATTTCCAAAAAATACATTTCCATTTTTTCTTGGCAAACAGGTCCACAATGATTTTCCAAAGATAAAATAACAGGAAAATCACTATGAACAAAAGCACTTTCTTTAATTTTAATTAAACATTCTTTAAAATCAATTTCTCCAACAGGAAAATGCCAATGAGTAATAATAGGTTCAGTTCCATCTTTTCCATCAAAAGTATCTAAATCAACAAATCTTGCACCATTCTTTAAAACATAAGAATACATTTCTGCACTTGATTCTCCATGTAATTGACTTCCAGTTAAATAAGTATTATGAGAAGAATGACAATAATAATCTGTTAAGGGTTTATCCATATTTTGATGTTGGGACATTATATTACTATCATATATACTATTTGAATTTTTATCTGTTAATAAATTTAAAAATTCACGAAATGATAATTGAAATGCATTTTTAAAGTTTTCTACTTCTTTCATTATTTGAGAGTTACTTGAATTTTTTGTTATATCAAAACGACCAAATGTGTGATTTTCATATTCTCTTACTAAACTTTCTGTTGCTTCACTATTTGATTCATTGTTTGAATTTCTTATATTTGATCCTTTTTCCTTTAATATTTTTAAACTTGTTAATCCTTTTGATTCTAATTTTCTTGCTTTTTTTGAATATTTACATATTATTTTTAAAGCTTCTTCTTGAGTTATTGTTTCATGTTGTTCTTTTTCAAAAAAATCTATTATCCCTTTTATTGATATATAACTTTTATTAGATGATGTTGAATATTTTTGAAATACTTCTTTAAATTCTTCTCCAGTTACTAATAATTCATAAAATGAAATAAATTCTTTAAATACTATTTTATTTTCATCTGCTTTATTAATTTCTTTAAATATTTGCTCAGGGGTTTTACCATTATATTTGAAACTTATATTTTTTAAAAAATCACTAAATTGTTGTTGATTTAAGAATTTATTATGTTTTGGATTATATTCTCTCCAAATTTTTTTTAAACTTAATAAATCTGTATCATACAAATTTTGATCTTTTACTCTTTTTTGTAAAAAAGAAATCACTCCAGTTATAAATAATTTAACTTCAATACTTTCAGAAAATATTATATTATATTGTTTCAAATTGTTAGAATAATAAATAGTTAAGCAACAATCATCAGGTAAAGGTAAATTAATATTTTTTAAATTACCATCTGATTTCCCAATTGATAAATCACTAATTGATGATAAAGATAATTTAAATTTAATATGATTTTTTTTAGATTTAGGTTTTATAAATTGTAAAAATGTTTCATCATCACAAAAAATAATTCCATTTTTAATTTTATTTTTATCTGTTAATAGATTTGTATGTAAACCATAAATTAAACAATCTTCTGCTGAATCTTGTTCTATTTCAGATAAAATACTTTTAAATTTTTCTTTTAAATCTGCTACAGCATCCATTTCTTTATCTCTCATTTTTTCATTTTCTCCATTTTTTAATTTATTTGTTGAATCTATTTTACTATTTGTTATTACATTACTATCAACGTTTAAACTTTCGTTTTCATTATCTTCTTCATAAATTGGGTCATCCATCTAATTCTTTTTTTATTTATTATATATATGATTTATATAAGAAATTATTAAATATAATATGACATATTTTTATAAAAAGATTTTTTTATTTAAATTGATTTATTTATTAATTTTTTATTATTTTTATTTTGAATTCAAATAAATATTTTTGAATATGCCCTAATTTATATTTTATTAAGTCAACAGAATAAATTGAATGAGAATGAAAGGTATTTAAATTCATTAATTTAATTTTATTGATTGAATTCAAATTGAGTAATCTTTTAAATTAAAAGACATGTTATAAACATTTAATTTCTACATTAAAGTGAGTTTTCTTGTGAAGATTAATTTGATAATTATTTATAGTATTTACATTTGAATTTTTTATATTCTTATTTCTTAAATTTATAAAATTAATAATATAAAATTTTTAAAAAAATTTGTTTTTTTAAAAATTATTTTTTTACACTAATTATATAATAATATGAAAAAAAAAACGAAAAAATAATTTATAATCAGGTTTATATACATGAAGCAAAAAAAAAAAAAACTCTTTTTCCATACTTATTTAACATGGAAAAAAAAAATTTTTTTTGGCTGAGCCATTTTTAACATAATTTTCATTTAAATTTGTTAAAGTATATAATTTTTTATGATTCTCCATTTTCAAGGTCGGATTTTTTCTACCAGTTCTAATAAATTTATTCCCTTCTATAATAATATTATTTACATTTGAAAATTTATTTTTCTTAGAAGTAGAATTTGATATTTTAATTCTATTCGTAAATATTTGTTTTGAAGAGAGATTCTTTTTTCGAGTATTTTGTACTTTATTAATATTATAATTAAAAGCAATATTTTTATTTATAGAATTTTTAGGTGAAATATCACTTATTAATTTTGAATGAGTATTTAATGTATTTATTTTAATATTTTGAATATTGTTGTGAATTATAGTTTGACTTTTATTTGCATTTTTTCTTTTTTTTTTTGAAGAGTTTTTTTCTGTGTTAATAAAACTATTTCTAAAGTTATTAATTACAGAAATTTTTTTAATGTAATCATTACTTATAATTGATTTATTAATTTGTTTCTTCAAAGAATTCTTAATGTTTTCAATGGGAATTCCATTTATTTTTAATTGAGTTATTTTGATTTTTCCAATATCTATTTTATTTTCTTTTTCTTCATTACATTTATTTTTTAAACTTTTAATAATATTTACCAAAGACTCACAATCATCAATGTCTCCACTTTGAAGTAAAATACTTTTATTAAAGTTAATGCTTTCAGAAAAAATAGAATTATGACTTGATTTTTTAGATATAATTTGTTTATTAATAATATATTTATATTCGTTACATTTTTTATAAATTTCACTTGGATAAATTAATTGTTCATTGGAATCACAAGTCATAGTTGTTGAATAATTTGAATAATTGTCAATTGAATCTTTTATACTTGTATTAAATATTCTTTCTCCTTCTTCTTCTCCTTCTATTTTTTTTGTCTCTTGTTTTTTTTGACCATATACTTTATTAAAGTATAATTGTCCTTTTTGTTTACCATTTTCATGAATTAAAACATTAAATTTCAAATTACTTAATTTAGGCTTTGCTAAAAATTTGATATAATGTTTGTAATAATTTTCTAATTTAATCAATCTTAAGTCACTTTCTTTTTTATTATAATATCTATTCATTAATTGCTTTTGATTTAATGATATTTGCATTTCATTATATAATGTAAGAATATGACTTTTCTTTTTTTTAATTAATAGATGAATTAATATTGAATTCATTCTAGAATTATTTTTGCAATCATATATTTTTAAATCAGAATTAATTAAAGAAAAATTTGATTTAATTCTCTTTTTAATTTGTCTTTCTTTCTCTAAATTAGCTTTTGTTATTGCTTTTTTGATATGAGATAAATTGAAATTGATTCGATTTGTTGAATACGTTTCTTCAAATGTTATAGATTTTGTTTTTGTTTTATATAAAATATTTTTTATCATTTTTGTGATTTGTAATGTTTATTAAAATAACTATTAAGTACTTAAAATATATTATTATATGATTAAAAAGAATAATTAATTTATTAAAATAAAAAATTAAATTTTTCAAATTTAAACGTTTAATCATAAAATTTTAAGGAAATTATTGATTTCTATTATTATTAAAATTTTGATTATTATTTTGGCTTTGATTATATTGTTGTTGGTAATTAGGGTCATATTGTTGATTATAATTTGGATCATATTGTTGATTTATATTTTGTTGATTGTAATTACCATATTGTTGATTATAATTTGGATCATTTCTTGGATCATATTGTTGATTATAATTAGGGTCTTGTCTTGGATCATATTGTTGATTATAATTAGGATCATTCCTTGGATCGTATTGTTGGTTATAATTTGGGTCTTGTCTTGGATCATATTGTTGGTTATAATTTGGATCATTCCTTGGATCGTATTGTTGGTTATAATTTGGATCATTTCTTGGATCATATTGTTGGTTATAATTAGGGTCTTGTCTTGGATCGTATTGTTGATTATAATTTGGATCATTTCTTGGATCATATTGTTGGTTATAATTTGGATCTTGTCTTGGATCGTATTGTTGGTTATAATTTGGGTCTTGTCTTGGATCGTATTGTTGATTATAATTAGGATCATTCCTTGGATCGTATTGTTGATTATAATTTGGGTCTTGTCTTGGATCATATTGTTGGTTATAATTTGGATCATTCCTTGGATCGTATTGTTGGTTATAATTAGGATCATTCTTTGGGTCATATTGTTGATTCATATTTTGTTGTTGCTCTAAAGGAGTATTCCTTCTATTCATTTGAGGAGGAATTTGATTAAATTGTGGTTCTTCATTATATTGTCTATTCATTTGAGGAACTTGATTATTAAATTGTTGTGGACTTTGATTATTCATTTGTTGATTATTATCTTGATAATCTTGATAACCACCTCTATTATCTCTCATTTGAGGTTGATTAAAATTGACATCATTTAAAATTCCATATTCTTTCCTATTATATCTAGTTTGATTATATAATTCATTATAAGCACCAATATTTTTTTTATAAACTTCAGGATCAATTTCGTTTTGCATTCTTTTTTGCATAATAGTACGATCTTCACCATTTAAAATATTATAACCTTGATTAGAATGTTTATCTATATTAGTGGCTCTCATTAAAGCTCTAAATTTACTTTCTTCATCTCTTTTCTTTAAAATTTCTCCCTGAACAGAATTATCATATTGTAAAGTTAAAGGATTAAAAGCCATTCCAGGATTATTTTTCCTACCAACTAAATTTTTTTCTTTATTCATCATAATTTTATTTTCATTTCTTAAATATTCATAATCCATTCTTTCCCAACGAGTTCTTTCTCTTTCATAAATTTCATTTTTTCTTTGTTGATAAATTTCTTTTTTTATTGCATGAGCTTTGTTTCTTCTTTCATATTCATATGCTGCAAAATCTTTATTGAATCTTTCACCTTCACTAATATACATATCGCTGGAAGGATCTGGATCGTTTATTCTTGCTTTTTCTGCTGGTTTGTTAAATGCACCTACTCTGTCTTGAAGATATGCTTTTTCTATATTGTCACGGTTCCTGTTTGCTATCTATATATTTTATTATATTTTTTTTATTTACACGCTCACTTCTATCTTTTGGTTTTATGTTATTCATTTCGTTTTTGTCCATTTTTTTTTATTTTTTATATTTATTTTTATAACTTATTTTTTATATGTTTTTTTAATATTTAAATTAAATGAGTTTGCATATGTTTCTAAATAAATAATTTAAATATTTTGTATAATTTATATTTTTAAATTTATTGGTTTAATTTATTTCTCACCTGGAACATAATCTTTTGATTTTGGGAAGAAATCAGTTCTTTCTTTTTCTATTTTATCACAAATAGAAAAATCAAGAGAATTTAAATCTTGAGCATTTGTTTTTCTAATAGATAATAAATATTGAAAGTAATTAATATAAGAATGTTTAACTTCATTATGATATTTGAAATTATCTCCTTCTTTTTCAACCGTTTGCCTTTCAACATTACATATATAGCATTTATTTAACTGAGCATCATTTCTTTCATTTTGTTCTTCTCTTTGTTCTTGGAAAGTATCAACAATAATACCATTAATAATATTTAACATAACTAAAATAATAGTAAAATAAAATATCCATTCGATGGTCAATTCAGAAAAATAACCTTTATCAGCAATAGATTTCATAGATAAATTTAACCCAGCTCCAGCTCTGATTCCTCCAGTAATCATTGTTAAATAACAATATAAAAATCTATTACATTCATCTGTTGTTGGATCACAGAACCAATAAAATTTAATTGCTGTGAAAAAAATAGATAAAATTAATATTAATAGTCCAGCTGAGAAAAATTGAGTTCCTCTTACTTGAACTGAAGTTAAAACTGTTGTCATAGTTTCAAATAAACCAAAAATACAAAATAATTGTAAAGAATAAGCAAAATGAAATCCTGAGTATAAAAGTGCTATTATTCCCCAAAAAAAGTTCCAGAATAATAATGAAACATAAAAATCATGAAATAAAAATCTTTCTATAACTAACCATCTATCTATTTTATCTACTTTTTTAGCATATAATAAAGTAAAATCTCTGAAATAAAACCAATTTGCAAAAACAGAGAATAAGAAAATTAAATGAAGTAAATTTAAATAAAATACTATATTAGAATATCTTTCATAAGGCACCAAAGCTACTGAAGTTGATAACATTGTTCTATTATAATAACAAGAAAATAACATTACTGTATTTACAATAAGTGAAAAAATAGCAGATAATTGTAAAACAAATCTATAATTTAAAGTAGATAAAGCTTCAATTAAATCATTTTTTTTTGTTGCTATTTCTTTTTTAAATTGAATCATTTGTTCTAATTTAGGAATATATTTTAATAAATGTTTTAATTTTTCAATTGATTCTTCATAAGGAGCAGTAGAAGCAAATCTAATAAAATCTTTAGGTTGTAATCTTAAAACATCAGAATGAACTAAAAATACAGTAATTGGGGTTTTATCTTCATTAATATATTCTTCTTCTTTTTCTTCATCTTCATTACTTTCATCATTATGTGAATCTGAATTATTTTTACTTTCATAAAGTGAATTTTCAGTTTCTTTATGTGATTCTTGTAAAACATCTTCAAAATCATCTAAATTTAATTCTTCTTCTTCATCATCATCATCACCTTCTAAATCTTCTTTTATTTCAATTATATTATTAAATCTATTATCAATATAATGAGCTTCTTCTGAAGATGGTTTTATATATGTGAATCGTTGACCAACTTGAACTTCTTTCATAATAACTTCAAAAAATAAAAAAGATTCTCTTTTCCAAATTGTTTCTTCGTCTAAGTTAATATCTTCTGTTGGAATTTCTTTATATTCATTTGCTAATCTACTAATTTTATCACTTCCAATTATTCCACATAAATGTAAATATTTACAAGCATAACATGCTATATGAAAATAATTACATTCATCAAATTTTTCTGGATGTTCTAAATATTCTTCTAAAAGTAAAGCATGATATGGTTTTACTATATTTTCTAATTTTAATTGTTCTTCTCTTTCTTTAATACTATCTATATTTTTATATAATTCTCTTGTACAATATACCAGGAATGATATTATTTTACTTGGGTTGAAATATTCTATTATATCAAATTTTGTTTTTATATCTGCAGCATTTTCTTCAAAGAAATTTACTATAAATTTAAGGAATTCCATTAAGAAAATTGTATTTGGTAATAAATTAAAATTATCAAGACAAATTAAAGCATAATCAAAATAAATTATACAATAAGGATTTGATATTTTAAATAATAATGAAGTTTTTGAACCTTGGATTAATTCAACGAAGAAATCAGTAATTTTAAATAATAAAGGTTCAAAATATTCATATTTTGATTGTTTAAAAAATCTAACTGTACTAAATCTATTTTCATAAATTTTATAATTTTCTTGAATTAAAGAAGGTATTTGAAGTAAAAATTGAAGAAGAGTAAAATTATCTTCAATTGGAAATCGAGATAGTTTTAATTGGAATTTTTGATTATGATTTTCACATAATAATCTTAAAAATTCCAATAAATTATTAAACATTTCAATAGAAGGATATAATTTTGCTTTTTTATTTTTTCTTGCTTCAAGTTTATGAAAATCAATAAATATTATTTGATAAAGTAATTTTAATTTTTTAGTAATTAAAGAGATAATTGAATCACTTATTAGTAAATTTAAATTAGCTTCAGGATTATCCTTTTCTTTAAATTCTGAAATAACTTTTTTAGTTTCATTTTCTTTTTTCTTTTTTTTATTCTCATCTTTTTTTCTTTTATCTTCTTTTTTTCTTTGTTCATCTTATTCTAAAATATAATTTTGAACAATATCAGGGTTTGCAATTATCATTAAATCAAAAGCTTTCAAAAAATTATAATAATCTGAAAAAGGTAAATTAATTTTATTATTTAAACATTTCTGAACAATATCATTTAAAATAGCAGAAATATAATCATTTTGTTCATGATGTTCTCCTTGTAAATACTCAACTAAAGCATTATTTTCTTCTTTTTCTTTTGAATATAAATCTAAAAATTGTTTAATGTTATCTTCGAATTCATTTATTTCTTTTAATTTTTCTTGTGAATCATCAACTATTTCTTTTTCTTTTTCTAAATTTTCAAAAGAAAAAAAAACAGTTTCACCATCTTCTAAAAAAGGTAAAAATTGAGTTTTTTTTAATAAACTTGTTTGTTTAGTGAATTTCTTTAATATCATTTGAATATTTAAAGGTGATTTTTCAATAGATTCTAAATCTAAAGAAATGCAATCTCTTAAACTTTGTAACCAAACTTTAATATCAATTTCATCTCTTTCTAATTTAAAGCAACCTCTAATTAATTGTTCTAAATTATCTTTATTATCTTGATTTCTTAAACTTTTAAATGAATTTAAACCTGATTGTTTAAAAGTTTTTTCTTTTTTTTCTGGTTCATTATTTTTTTTTGCAATTTGCATTATTTTATCTATTATTAATCTTAGAAAAACTCTATAACAATTTAAAAATAAAGTTACTACAACATATACTAAATATTTATGACCTGCATTCATTGCTTTTGGATAATATAATATTGAATATAAAATATGAATTGAAGGTAATAATATTACTTTTTCAAAATGACGAAAAACACTTTTGTCATCTGATTCTAATTTAATTAAATGATCCCATCCTTTAGTTAAATTATTTACCATTGGTTCTAAAATAGATTTTAAAGTTAGAAAAGATACATTTCTTAATTTTTTACTTTTTCCTGACTCATTTTCTGTAAAATTTTGTTTTAATAAAATTTTATGAATTTGATTGTTAATTCTATTTTCAACAAAAGGTTTTAATTTCCAATAATTAATAATATCATCATTGTTATTTCTATCAGTATAATTATCATTAGATAAATATTCACCTCCTTTATTTTTTGCAGAACTATCAACAACAGATTTTTGAACTAAATTATGAATTCCTTCATTTTCAAAATTAATAAATTTTAATCCATTTTTTCTATAATATTCACTTTCTAAATCTTTAAAATCATCTAAATAAAGAACAAAAGGAGTTTCAAAATAATATTTTGCATATGCATATGTAAACACTCTATGCATTTTACCAATACTTATTATATCATTGTTTATTTTTTCTCCAAAAAGTTTTTGTAAATTTTCTAAAATTTTTTTTATTTCTTTTATTGGGTAATTTTTTTGAAATATTAAGAAATAATAATCATGAAGACTATTAAGTAATTTTACAAAATTAACAATCATCATTTTTTTTGGTAAAGAAAATCTAAAGAAATTATCACAAGTAATAAAATGTTTATAATCTTGGTTAGATATAAAAGTATAAACTTGTTCATTTACTTTTTTTATAGTTTCTTTACAATTAATTTTTAAAATTAATTTTAATAAACGAAGGAATAAAATATCATCTTCAATTTTTGAATAATCATCTTCATTTGAAACATCACCTTCATGTAATTTATGATCAATGATTAAATCTAATAAATTAGAATAATCATATTTAGCTTTAATAAATCTTATTTTTGTTAGAAAATCAAATAAAAATTTTAAAACTTCTTTAGGAATATATATCATTCCTTCTTCATTTTTTGCAAAAAGTGATTTTAAAGTATTTTTTGATAAAAATAAAGGAGCAACAAAAGAATTATCACCAAAAATTGTAAATATATCTAATATTTTTCTTTTAGCTTCTAATAATCTTCTATTTTCTTTTTCTTCAGTTTCTACTCCTCTTAAATGGTAATTAAAGTAAATATCATTATTAAAGATTTCATAAAAACTTAATAAATTATTTATAAAACCATTTTTTACAACACAAATTTGTAAAATTGCAATTTGTTTAAATTGTAATGTTTCTTCTTGAGACATTCTAATTGTTTCTGCTTGTCTTCTTGATTCATTTAATATTTTTTCTACTTCTTTTATAAAATCTGATATACTTATTGATTTATTAAAATAAAATTGTTTGATTTGAGTTGATACTTTAATTAAATCTTTAAATTGATTTATTTCTTTTTGGAATTTATCTTCTATATTAAAAATATCAAAGAATAATTTAGTGAATTTTTGTTTGGAACCAATAAAATTTTTTAAAATATTTACATAACAATCTTCAGGATTTATCATTAAATCATATAATGCTGAATCAATTTCTAAATCATTTTTTTTTGTAATAAAATTTATTTTAAATAAATCTAAATTTTCTTCTGCATTACTTCCTTCTTGTGAAAAAGCAAAAAGTTGTCTTCCATCTTCTTTTAATTTTTCAATTTTTGATTCAAAATCTCCTTCACCTTCAATGACTAAATTTTTCAATGTTTTATCATTATAATATAAAAAACAAGTTAAAAATAATCTTTGAATATGATAACTTATTTTTTTTTTTTTCTCAGTTTGTTCTTCAAATAATTTTTTAACTCTAATTAACTTAATTATCATTGATATTTTAGTTAATATTTTTTCAATATATTTTTCTCTTTCTTCAATATCATCATAATCTAAAACCATTAATATATTAAACCATTTAATTAATTCAATAATTAATTTAAAAGAATAATCTCCATTGAAAAAAGTTATAGTTTTAGGAATTGCCCTATCAAATAATTTATCAAAAAAAAGTTGAGAAATTCCATAAGGTTCTAATTTTTCAAAAAAAACACTTTTATTAATTCTATCAAATAACCTATGGAAAGGATTAACATTTGCTAAAGCATGATAAATTTCAATTCTTTTTTTAACACCTGTTGCTGGATAAATAATAAATTTTCTAACAAATAATAAAGCATAATATTTATATCCATTTATTCTTTCTGAATTAATTGTCACAAAAGATCTATAAAATTGTTTTTCAAAAAATTCAATAAATCCATCTCCAATTAATTCCTTTAATCCAATTAAATAATCATAATCTATTCTTTTATATAATTTCATAATTTCTTTAATTAATAATAAATTATTTTCTGCTCTATTAAAATTTTCATCATAAGTCATTTGAGAAGAACTTCTTTCTCTAAATCCATCAAACAAAGATTTAATGGGATAAATAAATTCAGTTTTTAATTCTTTTTCTTGAATAATAGTATAAAAAATGGTTCTAATATTAAAGTGTTTTTCATTAGGAGCAGTAATAATATATAAAAGCATTTGAACAGGTAATTTTTTTGTATTTTTTGTTCTAGAAACACATTTAGTACATTCACATTTTTCTAATTCTCCATAAACAAATTTAAATTCTTTAGGATTTTTATCAAAAATACATCTTTCATTTTTATTATCATGAATAAACATTTTATAACAACCATAACAATAAGTTTTATTAGAATTAATTTCAAGCATATAACCATTAAAACCAAGTAATTTATTAATATGTTGAAAACAGCAAGTTTCATTAATTTTAACATAATCACCACTTACATTAACATTATTAACTTTATGATCATATTCAGCACATGAACAAACATGATCATAAATAGTTAATAATGATGAATTTGTATCTTCAATTTTTTGATGTCCTTTATGACAATAATGAAAACAACCTTCACATATTTTATCTCCCATTTCTGGACATTGAACACATTTATAAAATTTTTCTAAACCTTTTTTAAATAAATGAGTTTTACACATTGAACATGAATCCATTTTTTTTGCAACCTTTGGATTTAATAATTGATATGAATGAAATGAATCATCGTTGTTTTGATATTTTTTCTTTTTTACTTCTTGAGGTTGATTTTGAGATATTTGAGATTTTTGGTTGTTTGATGATTTGTCATCTAAAACAACACTATCGAAACTTGAGACTGATTGACTTGGGTTTTTCATTTTTTTATTCTTATTTTTTTGAATTTCTTAGTTTTTTTTTTTAGTTTATTTTTTAATTTTTATTTTTTTTTCAATTTAATTTATTTAAAGTAGAATTAATATTGTTCAATTATTATTATTACTATTTTCAAAATTATTTTTTTTTATTTTTAATCAAATTGATTAATAAACGTATTCATATTAGGAAATTTTAAAAAACCTCTTTGAGTATTTTCACTAATTAAAAGTGGACTATTATTTAACATTTTAAATTAAATTATTATTGGTATTAATTTAATAACTATTTTCTTATTTTTCAAATCACTAAAATTATATAAATATTTGACGAATTATTTTCATTGCCATGTACAAATATAAATTGACTTATACTTAAATCTTATTAATAATTTGATTTTCTAAAAATTTTCTTACTTATTTCAATTAATTCTATTTCTCTATTTATAT